>OHAO01002944.1_pt1 | contig 9953 bp, 6 predicted proteins | sample 1577151 | NCBI WGS metagenome assembly OHAO01 (sample SAMEA3541585, study PRJEB24748) | human gut metagenome | biome: human gut; feature: human-associated habitat; material: faeces | place: China | collected 2012 | reverse complement strand
CGTCTGGAAAACGGCAAAATCGAAGCCGATGCATTCCGGGGAGCGGAAAAAGAAGTGATTATTGCACTGGGGCGAAGGTCGAACACCTTGCTTACAGCGGCTGAAATTTCGCTGTCGGGCTTTATGCCTGTGCCGAATGTATCAACAAAGACAGATACGGGCTGTGCAACGCCGATAGCATACGCAAGCTCAACCTCGCAACGCTTTGCTATACCTGCGGCTACAATGTTCTTTGCAACGTGTCTTGCGGCGTAAGCGGCTGAACGGTCAACCTTTGTGGGATCTTTTCCCGAGAATGCGCCGCCGCCGTGTCTGCCGACACCGCCGTATGTATCTACTATTATCTTTCTGCCTGTAAGACCGCTGTCGCCCTGAGGACCGCCTACAACAAAGCGTCCTGTGGGATTTATCAGCATCTTTGTGTTCTCGTCAAGCAGTGAAGCGGGAACGGTAGTCTTTATAACCTTTTCGATAATATCGGCTCTGAGCTGTTCCTGCGTAACGTCAGCCTTGTGCTGCGAGGAAACAACTACAGTGTCGATTCTTGAGGGAGTGCCGTCCTCGTTATATTCTACCGTTACCTGTGTCTTTCCGTCGGGGAGAAGATAGGGTATCTCGCCTGACTTTCTTACTGCTGTGAGCTTCTTTGAAAGTGCGTGAGCAAGGGAAATCGTAAGGGGCATAAGCTCCTCGGTTTCATCACACGCATAGCCGAACATCATACCCTGATCGCCTGCACCTGTGTCAAATTCATTGTTATCTCTGCCCTCAAGAGCGTTGTCAACGCCCATAGCTATATCCGGGCTCTGCTTGTCAAGTGTTGTGAGTATAGCGCAGGTCTTGTAGTCAAAGCCGTAGTCGCTGTTATCGTAGCCTGTTTCCTTTATGACATCTCTTGCTATTGCAGGAATGTCAACGTTTGCCGTTGTCGTAATCTCGCCCATAATCAGAACCATACCTGTTGTGGCGCAGGTTTCGCAGGCTACACGGGCGTTCTTGTCCTGTGCTAATATCGCATCAAGCACACCGTCCGAGATCCTGTCGCAGATCTTGTCGGGGTGACCCTCTGTTACGCTTTCGGAAGTGAATAAGTATTTTGCCATTGATTTTTCCTTTCATATAGCGGTTTTAAACCGTATCCCATACGCATATACCTGCGTAAAACTGCATTAAAAAAAGCCCCTTTCGGAGCTTGCTGACTGCCTGCTCCTCATCTTTCGGTCACAGCCCTTGCTGTGCCGTAGGAATTAGCACCATTTTTCGCAAATAAAGCTTAAGCGAAACGGTTGCTGGGTTTACGGAGCCTGACTCCCGATCTGCATTTTAATGCAGAAAATGTAAACCGCTCTTGATAAGGGATTTTTCCGATTGATATTGTAGCATAAGCAAATGCGTTTGTCAAGTAAAATGAGAATAATTTTTATTTTAACGGCATTGAAATTTAAAGGGAGTTAAAAATGTCGGAATACACTATAAATAAATATAGAACGGCTGTTGAATTGTACCGTGAAAAATGGTATAATTTAATAGAGTGACGATTTCAGGAAACAACGGACGAAAGGTTGCAAGGAATTACAATGAGTTTTGTTACGCTGAGCGATATTACAAAGCAGTACCGTATGGGCGATATAATAATCAACGCAAACGATAAGGTCAGCTTTGACATTGAAAAGGGCGAATTTGCAATAATCGTAGGACCGAGCGGTTCGGGCAAGACTACGGTGCTTAATATACTGGGCGGTATGGATACCGCTACATCGGGAAGCTTTTATGTAGACGGAAGTAAGATAAGCGGTTACAGCAGAAAAGAGCTTATCGACTACAGAAGATACGATATAGGTTTTATATTCCAGTTCTATAATCTCATCCCGAACCTTACGGCAAAGGAGAATATTGAGCTGTCTACTCAGACGGTGGAGGACTATATCCCTGCTGTAGAGATACTTGAAAAGGTCGGACTTACCGACAGAATAAACAACTTCCCGGCTCAGCTTTCGGGCGGTGAACAGCAGAGAGTGGCTATAGCGAGAGCGCTTGCGAAAAAGCCCAAGCTGCTGCTGTGCGACGAACCTACGGGTGCGCTCGATTACAACACCGGCAAGATGATACTGAAATTGCTTCAGGATACCTGCCGCAGTGAAAATATGACTGTAATACTCGTAACGCATAATACGGCGATATGCCCTATGGCTGACAGGGTTATACACATGAAAAGCAGTAAGGTGAGCGAAATAGTCGTAAACGAGCATCCGACACCCGTTGAAGAAATAGAGTGGTAAGCGGGGAAAGGGAACGGATATGAAAAATGCAATGCTGAAAAATGCGTTTGCCGAGATGAAGAAAACGAAAAGCCGTTTTCTTTCGATATTCGGTATAATCGCTATCGGCACAGGATTTTTTGCGGGACTTCTGCAGAGCGCTCCTGCGATGAAGGTATCGTCGGATCATTATTACGACAGGACTTCCCTGTCGGATATCAGGCTGGTATCTACATACGGATTTGACGATAACGATATAGACGCTTTGAAAAAAGGGCTTCCGGATGTTGATGTTTATCCCGGATATTTCACGGACGCATACGTCAACACGGATTCGGGCGAAAAGAAGGTCGCAAGGGTATATTCTCTTGACAAAACGGGCGAAAACAATCCGTACAGCTCTTTACAGATAGTTGACGGCAGACTTCCCGAAGAAGAAAACGAGTGCGTTATCGACAGCGGTAAACTGCTTGCTCATTATAAAGTCGGGGACAAGCTGACACTGTGCGGCGATGAAGACACGGATATAGACGGAACTTTGTCGGTCAAGGAATTTACTATAGTCGGAAAATTCGCATCGCCTATGTATATATCCGACGTGGAGCGTGGAAACACGACTATAGGAAGCGGTTCAGTCTATATGATATGCTATATACCGGAAAGCTGTTTCAAGACAGAGGTATATACTCAGGTCATGATAAACTCGGACGAACTAAGGCAGTACAGCTGTTACAGCGATGAATATGAGGACGCCCGTGACGCTCTTGAAAAGAAGATACAGAAAATAGCGGATGTAAGAGAAGAAGAGCGTTTTGACGAAATAGCAGGCGACGCAAAGAAGGAACTTGACGACGGGCAGAAGGAGCTTGATAAAAAGAAGAGCGAAGCATACGCAGAAATAGAGAAAAACGAAAAGAAGCTGTCTGACGCAAAAAAACAGCTTGACGAAGCAAAGCCTCAGCTTGAAAGCGGCAAGAAAACGCTTGATGAATCGAAAAAACAGCTTGATGAGGCAAAAAAGGAGCTTGACACGAACGGGGCTACCCTGACGGCGACAAAAGAGGTGCTTGACAGTACAAAGAAAAAACTGGACGAAACGAAGCTGCAGCTTGAAGCCGGAAAGAAAACGCTTGACGAAAGCTATATACAGCTTGTTACGGCTAAAATACAGCTTGAAAACGCAGACTCACAGTTGAAGTCGAGCAAGGCTCAGCTTGACGATGCAAACGCAAAGATAACAAGTCAGCAGGCGATTATAAATACGAGCCGTGATACGCTGGAGGATTCCTATAAGAAGGGTAATATCACCAAAGAGGCGTATAATGCCGGCATAAAACTGCTCGACAGCTCGCAGGCGGAGCTTGACAAGCAGAAGAAACAGTATGAGAGCGGACTTGCACAGTATAATGACGGGCTTAAGCAATATAATGACGGAAAGCTGCAGTACGAAATCGGTTATGCCAAATATGAGGACGGAAAAAAACAGTACGAGGACGGATATTCTCAGTACACAAGCGGACTTGCACAGTACGAAAGTGCAAAGGCGCAGTATGACGCAGGGAAGGCGCAGTATGACGCAGGATACGCACAGTATGTTTCGGGCAAGGCAAAGTATGACAGCGGTAAAGCGGAGTATGAAAAGAATTATGCCGATTATGAAAAGGGTCTGAAGGAGTATAACGAGGGCAAGACGGCTCTTGAAACGGCGAAAACCGATGCGGACAAGCAGTTTGCCGATGCTCAGAAGAAGATAGACGACGGCAGGGAAAAGCTCGAAAAGACGAGCAGACCGGAGTGGTATCTGTTTACCCGTGATGATAACCCGGGCTACAGTGAATACGGTCAGAATGCCGAAAGAATAGGCAATATAGCTATGGTGTTCCCCCTGTTCTTTGTAATGGTGGCGGCGCTTGTATGTCTTACCACGATGACACGAATGGTAGAGGAACAGCGTACCCAGATAGGAACGCTCAAGGCACTCGGCTATAAAAACGGCGCTATTATATTCAAATATCTGCTTTATGCACTGACAGCGGCAACGGCAGGTGCTGTATCGGGTATGCTTGTGGGAATGAAGATATTCCCGGCGATCATTATTACCGCATACGGAATGATGTACGTTATCCCCGATATTCTTCTGCCGTATGACTATATACTTATGATGTGTACCACAGGAGTGGCTGTACTGCTTACTGCGGTCACGGTCTATTTCTCGTGCGGCGGCATACTTCACGACTGCCCTGCGGCACTTATGCGGCCGAAAACACCAAAGAGCGGTAAGAAGATACTGCTTGAACGCATAGGCTTTATATGGAACAGGCTTTCGTTCAGCTATAAGGTAACGATGCGTAATATATTCCGCTATAAGAGAAGAATGCTTATGACGATAGTGGGCATTGCAGGCTGTACAGCGCTTGTACTGACGGGATTCGGCGTGTATGACAGCGTAAACGATATTCTGCAAAAGCAGTTCGGCGAGATAAGCAATTATACCGGTATTACCGCTTATGACAATACAGCGACCGACGAACAGACAGCTAAGATAGGAAAGATGCTTGAGCGTTATGACTGCGAGGGCAACAAGATATATCAAAAGCAGATAACGGTATATAACGGCAAGAAAAGCACAGAAGCGTATATATTCGGCGGAGCGGACAACGAAACCATCGCACAGTTTGTGACGGTAAAGGACAGACGGACAGGCGAGCAGTACACGGTAACCGACGACGGCGTTATAATAAACGAGAAGCTGGCATCTTTGCTCGGCGGTATAAAGAAGGGCGATACGGTAACGATAGCTTTGTCGGAAACGAAGCGAGTTACTGCTACGGTAACCGAGATATGCGAAAACTACGCCCATCACTATGTGTATATCACGGAAAAGCTGTACAAGGAGCTTAGCGGCGAGGAAGGACTGCCGTATAACTGCTTCTTCTTCAACTCTGAGGACGGCGACGATATGACCGAAAGTGACAGGGACGAGCTTGCACAGGAGCTTATGAAGATAGACGGAGTTATGGGAGTGAGCTTCAAGACAAGCGTTGCGGGAACATTCAGTTCTATGCTCAAATCACTGCTTTTTGTAATAGTGGTTCTTATAGTAAGTGCAGGTGCGCTTGCGTTCATTGTGCTTTATAATCTTACGAACATCAATATAAACGAGCGTATAAGGGAGATCGCATCGCTCAAGGTGCTTGGCTTCTATGATAAGGAAGTATCAATGTATGTGTTCAGGGAAACGGTGATACTTACCCTTATAGGAACAGTGGCAGGTATGATATTCGGAAGATTCCTTGTTGACTTTGTTGTAAAGACGGCTGAAATTGATATGGTTATGTTCGGCAGAACGGTGCATCCGATGAGTTTCGTATTCTCGGGACTTATAACGATATGCTTTGCCGTGATAGTAATGCTGTTTATGCACAGACGACTTATGAAGGTCAATATGGTCGAGGCACTCAAGAGTGTTGAATAATATTTCGGCGTTAGCCGGGAGGTTGATAATATATGAAGATAAGTAAGGCGATTGTTGCCGCTGTAGGTGCGGCGGCTGCCGTAGGTGCGGCTGTATACGCCAAGAAAAAGCTGGAGGAAACGCAGGCTCCGCTCAGGAAGAAAAGCCTGACTGTATGGAAAAACGGCGAGGTAACTCATAAGGAGATAATCAGAAAGCCTATAAGCGAGGAAGAACAGACCGATGCAATAAACAGCCGCATTGATGAGGCTGTACGCCGGTATAAGCCTATGTCCGAAAGGGATAACGGCGAAACCGAAACCGAGCCTGAGATAGCGCCTGTCAATTTTACATTCACTCAGAGTGAAGATGACGGTGATACCGGTGTCAGCTTTGAGCGTGTATTCGACCATTTCAACAGGCTTGAATCACCTGTCGGTAATAACGGCGAGGACGCAGGCGAAAGCGGCAAAAAAGCCGAGGATACAGCCGAAGAAGCCATACCCGCAGTAACGGCAGTTGAGGAACATTTTGACGAGCAAGCCGGAATGCCGAAGCAGATGCTGCTTGAAAATGGAATAATGACATCCGCTCCGATAGCAAATGCGGTTCAGGAGCTTGCAGAAATGCCGTCTGTTATACTGGATAATGAAGAAATTGAAGATGTAAATCTGCCTGTTGATGAGAGCATTTTCGATTTATATGCAAGCGAGCCTGTCGAGGAGGCAGTAAAGGCTTTTGAGAAAATCGCACAGCAGGAAGAAACCGCCGACAGCGAAACTGAAAGCGAACAAAATGAAACCGCCACCGAAGAAGCTGTCAGCGAGCCTGTCGAGGACGCTGTAAAGGCATTTGAAGAAATAGCCGAGCAGGAAGAAACCGCAGACAGCGAAGAAAAGTCGCTTGAAGAACAGTTCCACGCTATAATGGAGGAGGAAACCGCAAGCGAGCCTGTTTCTTCTATTCGTACAGCCGAGTCTGTAGAGGATGCATTGAAAGAATTCGGCGACTTTATAGGATTATCCGAAACCGCTGACAGCACCGGTAGCATCGGTAGCTCCGAAGATATTTCGGATGACGATCTTGAACAGACAAGCGGTATTTTTGAGGAAAGTACATTATCCGATGAGCTGTCCGAAACTCCGGACGAGCCGATTGACGCTGACGAAAAGCCGAGAACTATGGACTTTTTCGATTTGCCGGACGAAGCATATACGCCTGTACAGCTTACCGAAGAAAAGCACACTGAGAATGTTGCCGAGGTAGAGGATCTGTTCGGAAATCTGCTTATGGATGACGAGCCTGAGGTAAAGAAAACATTTAACGATCCCTCAGAGGTATTTTCACTGTTCGATACGGCTGACGGCGGACAGGACGATTTCGACAAGTACAGCGATGAAAAGATTGAGGAAGAAAGCGAGAAAAAGAAGACCAGCGATACAAGAAAGTACATAGCGCAGGATATTGCGGATAATATCGCATCGTTTGCACAGCTGCTTGAACCGCTCAATGCCATCAAGGAGAACAAGATACGCAGTAAGAGCGGTATACTGTTCGACTGGGAAATGAGGATACAGGCGCTTATAGGCGATCTGCCGATAAAGACGTACTGGAGAAACAACTTCCGCAATTATGAGATATGGAGCGATGAAAAGTGCATGGAAAAGGCAGGCGAGCTGCTCTCTATGCTTGAGCTTGTCGGAATAGTGCGTGATAAGGCAAAAGAGGTCGTGATAGACAAGGATACGCTTGATTTCTATTCGGCACAGAGCGAGCATCTCAACAACGATTTCCATATAGGTGAAACGGTCGTTGTTACACGTCCGTGCTGGAAAATAAACGGACACCCTGCAAGAAAGGGCGAAATTGCCAAGAAAGCACCGTTTGCGGAATTCAGCCGTAAGAAAGTATCACCGCTTGAAACTATGCTGAGAGAAAACAGCTGTTCTGACGGGGATGTTAATATTCCCGTTACGGAGGACAATTTCTGTACATACGACCGTGATATACCTTATGTAAAGAGGGCAATCGCCGAAGGCTTCTGCAAGTGCGCAGTAAGACGTATGGAGGACGGAGGCGCTCTGGCATTCTTCTATGAGGTTATTGCGGAGGGCGAAAATGTTCACTATTCGCCGTGTACGCTGAGATTCGAGGTAAACATTGACAAGAATGCAAATGTTGTCGGAAGATTCAGAAGCGAAAAAGTGTAAAAAGGAAAAGTGATATGTATACAAAAAGGCACCGCCAAAGCGGTGCTTTTTTCGTTTCACTTCACAATTGACTATGGGTGCGGAATATGTTAAAATCTATAACGTAAAAAGAATATTGGTCTAATTGGAAACGCACATCCCCCGGATGATAACGAACAACACAATAAAGTGCAAATTGTTATTATCAGGAGGAATTTTTTATGCCAAAAAACTTATTTCAGGAAATCGTGTTTACCGTTATGATGGTGTTCGTTATGGTGTACGCCATGATATGCTATAATATAGCACTTAATATCGGCGGCATGACAAACGAGGTCTTTTTACTTGCTTTCAAGGAGCTTGTGATAATGGGACCTATTGCTTTCGTGCTTGATATTTTTTTAGTCGGCAGGATAGCAAAGTACAAGACTTTTAAAATAATTAATCCTGAACGTGATAATCCGTTTTTCATAGTTCTCGGTATCTCGGTTATTTCAGTTATCTTTATGTGTCCGCTTATGAGCCTTGCCGCAACTCTTCTGTTCAAAAATGCGGGAAGCGAAGTTATTGCGGTGTGGATTCAGACAACGATAACCAATTTTCCTATGGCTCTGTGCTGGCAACTCTTTTTTGCGGGTCCTGTTGTAAGAGCTGTTTTCTCGCTTATATTCAGAGAGAAGAAAGCTTTACAGAAGGATGAAACGAAAGAAATGCCTGAGGTAGAGGTACAGTAATATCAAAGCCACGATTTTTTATCATCGTGGCTTTAGTTATATTTATTTGCCGGATTTATTTAATCAGTGAAAAGCCGAGAACTACAATTCCCAGTATTACAAGGATAATGCCGGTCACACGGTTAAGCGTTTCGGGACTTGCCTTATTCGCTATCTTTGCGGCTATTCTTGCAAAGATAAGCGTGAAGATTATGCAGAGGATGAACGGGAGCATATCCGGAAGTCCGCCTATCGCAAAGTGCGAAACAGAGCCTGTAAGCGCAGTGAATGTCATAATAAATACGCTTGTGCCTACAGCGGTCTTAAGCTCATAGCCCATAACGCTTGTGAGCAGGAGGAGCATCATCATACCGCCGCCCGCACCGATGAAGCCGCAGATGAAGCCGACCATAATACCGCAGATGATTGACTTTATCAATACCGATTTTGCGGATCTTGCGCTCATATCGGCTTTTGTGGTCATTACAGGTCTTACTATGAATTTAATGCCGAGCAAAAGCGTCATGAATACCGAGAAATTGCCCATTGTAACCGACGGCACAAGGCTTGAAACAAAACTGCCGACAACCGTGAAAATAAGCACTGTTATCATCATCACAAGCCCGTTTTTAATATCAAGGTTTTTGTTCTTTCCGTATGTGTAAGCCGATACGGCACTTGCCAGAACATCGGAGGCAAGGGCGATTCCGACAGCGGTATACGGCTCTATACCGAGAAATGTAACAAGCATAGGTGTGATTACCGCCGCCGCACTCATACCGGCAAACCCTGTTCCAAGACCTGCGCCGAGACCTGCAAGCAGACAAATGGCGGTCGTTATAAGATATTGCATTATTTGTCGCTCCTTTTTCTGTTTATATTGTCCAGTATTTTAATATGGTATCTTTCAAATGCGGCGATTTCGTCATCGGTAAATCCGTCAAACAGAACAGCTGCAAAATCGCTTTGTTCCTTTTTGCCGTATGTGACAACAGACTTTGCCTTTGCCGTCAGTGAAAGATGCACGCTTTTTTTGTTTCCGTCCTTATAAGTACCTGTCAGCAAGCCCTTTTCGCACAGTGATTTTACAGAAACCGAAACCTGAGATTTCAGTATACGGCGGACCTTTGAAATATCTGCCGCCGTGTCATAGCCGGGGTTGTTCGCAAGGAACATAATTATATCCGTTTCTGCGGCTGAGAGAGAAAACTTTGCCATAATGCGCTTTCTGTACACGCTGTATTCGTCCTCTGCGGCAGAGATGAAATTCCAGAAGCTGCTTGTAGTCATATTCCCGTCCTTTCTGTCGAAAGATGATATTGTTCAAATTTGAACAATA
>OHAO01002935.1_pt1 | contig 9966 bp, 8 predicted proteins | sample 1577151 | NCBI WGS metagenome assembly OHAO01 (sample SAMEA3541585, study PRJEB24748) | human gut metagenome | biome: human gut; feature: human-associated habitat; material: faeces | place: China | collected 2012 | reverse complement strand
ACATTACTAAAGGTGAACGCTACGCCGGCTACATCGGCTGCCGTGCCTGCCCAGCCCGTCGACCTGACGTACGCAGCAGAGAAGTCGCTGCCGTCGGTGGTGCATATCCTCAGCACAAAGAACTCGAAGGTGCAGACCGTAGAGGTGGAGAGCGATCCGTTCTCCGACTTCTTCTCTGACCCGTTCGGCTTCTTCGGCAACCCGCAGGGCAACGGCGGCAAGCAGAAGCGTAGCGTGCGCACACCGAAGCAGCAGGGATCTGGCTCGGGCGTCATCATCTCTACCGACGGCTACATCGTAACGAACAACCACGTGGTGGCTGACGCCGACGAACTGACCGTTACGCTCAACGACAACAAGGAATACTCGGCTCGCATCATCGGCACCGACAAGGCGTCTGACCTGGCGCTCATCAAGATCGACGGCAAGAACCTGCCGGCTATCACCATCGCCAACAGCGACGACATCAAGGTGGGCGAATGGGTGCTCGCCGTGGGCAACCCGTTCAACCTTACCAACACCGTTACGGCGGGCATCGTGAGCGCTAAGGCTCGCTCGCTCTATCAGAACGGCGTGGAGTCGTTCATACAGACCGACGCCGCTATCAACCCCGGTAACTCGGGCGGAGCACTCGTCAATACTCGCGGTGAGCTTATCGGCATCAACGCCATGCTCTACTCGCAGACAGGTTCGTTCAGCGGCTACGGCTTCGCTATTCCTACCTCTATCATGAACAAGGTGGTAGCCGACCTGAAGCAGTACGGCACCGTGCAGCGCGCACTCATCGGCATACAGGGTCAGGACGTGAAGAACTATGTTGACGCCAAGAAGGACAAGGGCGAGGACGTAGACCTCGGCACAATGGAGGGCATCTACATAGCCAAGGTTTCTGAGGAGAGTGCGGCTGAAGAGGCTGGCATGAAGGAAGGCGACGTCATCACTGCTATCGACGGCAAGCCGGTGGGCAAGATGGCAGAACTGCAGGAGGTGCTCGCAAAGAAGCGCCCGGGCGACAAGGTTACAGTCACTTATCTGCGCGACAAGAAGAAGGCTACAAAGACCATGACGCTGAAGAACGAGAAGGGCAACACGCAGGTCGTAAAGAAGGCTGACCTCGACGTGCTCGGTGGCAACTTCCGCGCCGTTACAGACGCCCAGAAGGAGCAGCTGAACATTGGCTACGGTCTGGAGGTGCTGAAGGTGAACGCTGGCAAGCTGAAGAACGCCGGCATCACAAAGGGCTTCATCATCCAGCGCGTCAACGACAGCGCCGTGAAGACCATCGAGGATCTGCAGAACGCCGTAAAGGAGGCTTCTACAAGCAAAGACCCCGTGCTCTACATCCAGGGCGTTTATCCTACCGGCAAGAAGGCTTACTTCGCAGTGCCGCTTGAGGACTAAACAATAGAAGCCTACGACATCAGCTTTCTGCTACGCGCCGCTGACTTTCAGTTCCTGCCGTAGGACGACACCAATGATTTCCATGCCTTCGACAGGAACTGAAAGTCAGCGGCGCGTAGCGGAAAGCTAATGTCGTAGGCTACTAAGATACAAAGCGGAGGCCCTAAAGACCTCCGCTTTTTTTGTTGTCGATTAGGCATCCGCGCCGACAGGTAGGAGCATCGGACGGCGAACGGAATCTGATCGGACGGCGAACGGAATCCGATCGGACGGCGAACGGAATCTGATTGGACGGCGGTCGGTGCAGAACGTAAAAACGACGGCAACAACATTAGTTTTGCCGAACAACAATAAAAATAAATAGATTAAAATTTGCGACAACCAATAGAAATAACTAAATTTGCAGAATGATGCGTGTATAACGCGCCAGCCCTTTTAACAATAAAATAATATCAAAAAAAGCAACACTTAATGAGACAACTTAAAATAACCAAATCGATTACAAATCGAGAGAACGCCTCGCTCGATAAGTATCTTCAGGAGATTGGCCACGAAGAGCTGATTTCCGCGGAAGAGGAAGTGGAGCTCGCCCACCGCATAAAGAACGGCGACCGCAAGGCTCTTGAGAAGCTGACAAAGGCGAATCTGCGTTTTGTTGTCTCCGTTGCAAAGCAATATCAGAACCAGGGTCTCTCGCTGCCCGACCTCATCAACGAGGGCAACATCGGACTGCTGAAAGCTGCCGAAAAGTTCGACGAGACACGCGGCTTCAAGTTCATCTCGTACGCCGTATGGTGGATCAGACAGAGCATTCTGCAGGCCATCGCAGAGCAGAGCCGCGTGGTGCGTCTGCCGCTCAACCAGGTGGGCAGCGTGAACAAGATAAAGCGCATACTGAACAAGTTTGAGCAGGAGAATGAACGCCGACCAAGCATCGACGAGATAGCCGAAAAGACCGATATGCCGCACGAAAAGATTGAGGACGTGCTGAAGGTGGACACACGACAGGTGAGCGTAGACGCGCCGATGACCGAGAGCGACGGAGCAAGCATGCTCGACTTCATGCCGAGCGAGAACGAGCCGTCTACCGACAGCCAGCTCGTGATAGAGTCGATGCGCGAGGAGATTGCGTTGGCCCTCTCCGTGCTCAACGAGCGCGAACGCAACGTGATAGAGGCTTTCTACGGCATCAACCAACCCGAATGTACGATGGAGGAAATCGGCAACAAGTACGGACTCACACGCGAACGTGTACGCCAGATAAGAGAGAAGGCTATACGCAAGCTGAAACAGAATACAAAGAACAAGCTGCTCAAGGCTTACCTGGGCAGATAAAGCGGACGCAACCACAACGGACAGCGCCGCTGAAACAACAGAAAACAAGGAAAGAAATGAAGATTCGCACATTACTGGCATTGGCACTGCTGCTCATGCCGTCGCTTATGTTCGCACTGCAGAAGCAGGAGCGACTCTACGTATACGGTGTAGCCACATCGTTCAACGACTCTACGGTGTACATCACAGAGATTCAGCAGCTCGATTCGGCTTGGGTAGACACCAAGACGGGCTTTCTCTACAGCCGCAACAACTACTCGTTCCAGTTGCGCGACCATCTGAAGGCTAACGGATTCGCCACCCCCACTTGCGTAACCTACTTCGCAAAGACACGCAAGGAGATAGAGAAGAAATACGTGGCTATAAAGAAGCGCTACGCAACAAGAGGACACTACAACGTGAAATACGTCACAAAGCACGACTTTACATACAGCTGTCTCGTACCAGACGATAGCGAGCGTGCCGATTTGCAGACAAAGAAGGCGAAGAAGAAATAATGGATATCATAGCAGACTATTGCATCGCAGAACATAACGTGAGGGTTGTCTTTGCCGAAAACGGAAAGAACAACACCGAACTGTTACCGTCGTTCGAGCCTTTCAAGAAGGAAGGCTCAAACGACGATTTTCTTTTTACGCTGCGCGTGGACGACACGCTGGCTCCCGTGGACAAGAACCGCCGCGAGCGCATCGACACGTTTGAGACGGGCAACGGCGACACCGTTGTAGACCTCCTCGACAACGGCGGCTACCAGTATATAGTGAAGGACATACACGGACGCAGCTGCTGTCTGCTGCAGACCAACAAGGACTTCATCGAGGGCGTTTGTGCGCTGAACGGCGACTTTCAGATGCGCCAGTTCGGACTGAACAATGCGCTGATGATGCTCTACGCCTTCCGCGGCAGCTTCTTCGACACGTTGCTCATACACGCTTCGCTCGTGAGAAACGGCGGCTATGGCTATGCATTCACCGCAAAGAGCGGCACGGGCAAGAGCACGCACACGCAGCTCTGGCTCGACAACATACCGGGTTCGGACTTGATGAACGACGACAACCCCGTGGTGCGCGTCATCGACGGCAAGGCGTACATCTACGGCAGTCCGTGGAGCGGCAAGACGCCGTGCTACCGCAACATTAAGGCACCGATCGGAGCCTTAACGCAGATAGTGCGTGCGAAGGAGAACCGCGTGGAGCGTTTAGCACCTACAAAGGCGTTCACATACATTCTGCCTGCCTGCTCTACGATGAAGTGGGACAAAGTGGTGTTCCGCAACACATACAACGCCGTGATACGACTCATTGAGGCTGCACAGTACATCTATGCGCTGCACTGTCTGCCCAACAAAGAGGCAGCAGAGGTGAGCTTCAAGACGCTGACAGCACCCCATCAGTAAAATCACAACACATCACCACCACACCATCTCACCACCTCAACACCTCACCATCTCACCACCACAACACCTCACCACCACCCTATCTCAACATGGAAAAAGAAATAAGACAGTACAACAATGCACAACTGATACCGTACTTCGTGGAGATGATAAACCAAGGGCACACCGTCACCTTCAAACTGAAAGGCTTCAGCATGCGCCCGTTCCTCGAAGACGGACGCGACAAAGCGATACTTGGCAAACACACCACCGTGCGTTGCGGCGACGCTGTGCTGGCAGAGATAAGTCCGAAGACGTACGTGCTGCACCGCATCGTGAATATCGACGGCGACAAGGTGACGCTGCGCGGCGACGGCAATCTCGGCACCGAGGAGTGTACGCTGGCAGACATACGCGGCATCGCTCTGGCGTTCTACCGCAAAGGACGCAGCACGCCCGACTATACCTCAGGACGCAAATGGCGCATCTATTCGGCTATCTGGACCCGACTGCTGCCCATACGCCGCTACCTGCTGTACATATATAGAAAAGTAAACAGGTTAGAAAGGTAGAAAGGTAGAAAGGTAAAAGAGTAAAAAGAATTAGCAAAGGCTTAGAAAGGCCTAAAAAGGCCTGGCTCAGCTTAATAACACCAAGAAATATGAAGATAAAGAAAGGTTTCGTCCTGAAGGACATTTGCGGCGAGAGTATTATCGTTGCAGAAGGCAAAGAGAACATCGACTTCACAAAGATTATCAGCATGAACGAGAGTTCGGCTTTCCTCTGGGAAAGCGTTAAGGACAAGGAGTTCGATGCTGAGACGCTGAAACATCTGCTCTGCGAAGAATACGACGTCGATGACGCTACGGCAGAAAAAGACGCAAAAGCATTGCTCGACAGCTGGATAGAAGCAGAAATCGTTGAGTAAACGAAACACGCAAAAACGGCATATCCCAAAAACAAGGATATGCCGTTTTTGCATTTTTTAAAGTCTTAGTATTTCAAGACCTTGGCAGCCACACGCTTGAACTGCGGCATTGCCTTTCCTATGGATGCACCGATGTAAGTAGGGTCGCAAACTATGTATTTCTTTCCCTCTATGGTGACGAAATCGCCCGACACATTCTCGTTGAAGCATACCGCTGTGGCGATATGGTTAGGATAATCGAGCAACACGACATCGAGTTTCAGCAGGTTGCGCACCAGATATGAATAGAGCACCGCACGATCCTCGCAGTCGCAGTAGGGATAGTAGAATAGTTCCTCTACGAAGAACGGTTTCTCATAGCCGAACTGTTCTTGATCGGTGGCGTACTTGAAGCCAGTCTGCACGAAGTTGATGAGCAGGTTGGCAGCTTCGGTCTCGCTCTTGCCCTCAACGATCGGAGCAAGCGACGAGAGCAATCTGTCGGCAACAGCCGGGTTCACCTTCGCATTCACATACACGCTATAGTCGCACTGCGGCATGCTCTTGTAGAACAGCATCAGCGACTTGGGAACGTCGACAGATACCGCCACTGTGCCCGCACCATTCTTGTGTACGGAGTTGACCATTCCAGAATTGAGCAGCGGAGCGTTAGTTATCTGCATGTCGATATTGCTCTTTGCCTTCGGCGAATCCTCCTGACACATATAGAACTGGCAAGTCTCGTCGCTTGTAAGGTTGTAATAGTTGAGTCCGTCCTTAGTGAAATAAGGACGACCATACATCTTACAGTCGGTCGCTACGAAGAGAAGCATCTGGTCGCGGTCGGCACGGCGCGCCATCTTCGACTTATATCCGAGTTCGTTGAGTAGGAACTGCTGCATTACAACAGACGCATGTGCGTCGGCACAAAGGGCATTAGACACGTCGCGAACAAAGAGGAACACACCCCAATCGTTGAGCTTGAGGTCTTTCTTCAGCTGACAACAGTCGGCAAGCAACGGCTTGTAGTCTGCCTTGCACATCGCCTCGTAAGCATCGGCAACAGCCTTCTCGCGCATATTGCCTATAGAGCATACGCCCTTCAGCGACTTGTCTACGTAAATTCTCTGTCCGCAGTAGTTAATCATCTGCTTCTCTGACGACTCTTTATAGAGTGCGCTCATAGGTGCAGAAGGCTTAGCGGTCTGCACCGGCACCACTGCTGGCGGAGTTGTTGGAGGTGTCGGGGTTGCTGGCTTGGCTGCAGGAGTCGTAGGCTTGACAGTAGGACTTGCAGGCTTAACTGTTGGAGTGGCAGGCTTAGCTGTCGGAGTCGCAGGCTTAACTGTTGGAGTCGCAGGCTTAACTGTTGGAGTCGCAGGCTTGGTAGCTGGAGTAGCAGGCTTAACTGTTGGAGTCGCAGGCTTGAGAGCTGGAGTCGTAGGCTTAGCTGTCGGAGTCGCAGGCTTGGTAGCTGGAGTTGCAGGCTTGGCTGTCGGAGTCGCAGGCTTAGGCTGCGGCTTTTCAAAGCCAACCTTCTCGCCGTCATTAATCTTGCCCTGCGGTCGCTGCTTGCTCTCGCCGGTAGACTGTCCGAGGATGTCCTCGATATCAAGTTCCACGGGTGGCGCCACCGGGTCCTTCTTCTCGTCGTATACGACCGGCTTCACCGGCTCCGGTTTGGTGCGCTTCTCCACCGGCTTCTTTGCCTCAAACTCCTTCCAAGGATTGCGCAGGAAACTGATGAACTGCTTGTTGGCATCGTCAATGAACTTGTCGAACGACTGCACCTCAGTCTTTATGAAGCTGTCGAAATCGTCGTCTACAACTTGTGCCTGAGTCCCCATACAACACGTTGCACCTAAAGCAAATAATATCAATCTTTTCATTTGTACGGGTTTCGTTTAGTTAATCATTATCTAAAAAATCCGAAGAAGAGCAGACGAGTCTACCCTTCCCCGGATTGGATAAAACATCTCTTAGAGATTACTCGTCTGCCGGTACCGGCTCACCGATGAACTCCTCAACCTGCTCTGAGAGGTCGTTGAGGGCTGCCTTCTTCTTAGCTTCTCTTGCAGCATCCTCACGAGCCTTCTTTGCAGCAGTCTCGTCGAGAGTCATGTAAACCTGGAACTCCTTTGCGCCGTTCTTCTCGCGAACGAGCATGAAGTGTACCTTTACAAGACCAGAAATCTTTGTGTTGACGCCCGACTCGTAAGCAGCACCGAACTTGTCGATCTCCATACCCGACTGTTCGCTTGCGTCAGCAGACATGATGCTCTTCATCTTACCTACGACCTGAGCCTTTGCACGGCTTGCATAGCTTGTGATGCCGTTCATCATGGCGTTATCGCGACCTATCTTCGGGTTCTTACCTACAGCAAGACCTATGAGCACGAGGTGGTTGTCAGGGTCAGCCTCAACGTATGTGCGATACTTTGTCAATGCGTACTCCATTGTAGAAGCTGTGGCATACAATGACCAACCTGCCTTCTTCCACTCTTTGCAGGTCTTCTTTACATCCTTTGCCAACGCTTTCGACTGAGCAAAAGCTACTGATGTGCCGCAGAACACAAGGGCTATAGCCAGTAATACATTAAAAATTCTCTGTTTCATAATAGTTCAGTTTAAATAATTATTAATTATTTTTGTTAAATTCTTTCACTCTTCAAATCTCTTGGTCTAAACTTTATTAAGACTAAATCTGAAACATTTTCAGGCTAAGGTTTAGAACCAGAAAACCAGTCTACTCCCAATTTGTAGAATACTGCAACGCGACCTTGATAGGTTCGATAGCTCCGGTGTTGGGGTTTACGACCGTGAGCGTGCCGTTAACGAATGCGAAGTCACTCTTTTTCACCTTACGCAGCGAGCAATCGCCCTTCGCCAGCATCTTTATCTGGATGAGTCCTTTTGTAGAATAGACGGCGTCTGCATTGTCGAAGATAAGCGGAACGGCGAGGTCGGGCACATTAAGTTCAAGACTCTTCACCGCAAACTTGCTGCCATTGCGGTTGTTGACAGTAAGGCGCACGGTGATGTCGGTCACTTCACGTGCGGCTGCGTCAACCATTGCGGCTGTCAGCATTACCTTTCCTTCAGGAACAAGCGAGAGCCTTTGGTCGGCATTGCCTGCGCCGGCTTCAGCCAGCGAGAACTTATGCGAAAGACGCTTACCGTCGAGGCGCAACTGCACATTGATGAAGTTTTCTTCGTCCTCAATACAGTCGCTATCGTCGTATGTGATGACGAACTTGCCGTCGGCTGTAGGACGCACATTGAGCTGCGAAGCACAGTTCGACTTCAACGTGGGCACCGTAGACACCTTGACAGGCATGCCCTTCAACAGTAGCTGGCAGTGGTATTCGCCATGCTTAACGAACTCTCCAGTGAGGCTGAGCGCATCATAAAGCTGACGATAGCGCTTCTTCAAGCCGTCAACCTGCTCCAAACGCACATCATCAAAGAAGTAAGCCTTAAGAGCGTCGAGCTCGGTGATGGCAGTCTTGATGTCTTCCACCGCTTCTATATTGTTCAACTTCTGTTCCAACGACTGATACTTGGCAGTCATCTCCTTGTCGAGAGCCTCAAACTCAGCCTGAAGCGTGAGTTGCTCGCTGCGCGAGTAAGGATAGAGCACCGAATACTCGTAATAGCCCTTGCCCGTCTTCTTGTTGAGCATACGCTGCCAATAGATGCCTGTAATCTTGTTTGGCGAAATGCCCTTGAGGAAAGGCAGGTTAGCCGACTTTATATTTGAAAGACGTGTGAACTCGTCGCGCGAATCGACGCTACCGTTCTCCACAACCTCGCTCGACTCGTTGCGCTGCGACACACTGACATTGCTTGCCACCGAGAGAATGATGCGTTCTGTCACCTCCGTCATCGCCTTCACCTGAGCGTCGGCAAAAGAACTGGCAGTGACTGTAACTACAAACGCTCCATCGTTGGCTTGGTTAAGCCATTCGGGAGTCTTCTTTGCGCTACGCTCCACCACCTCGTCCTGTGCCAATGTCATGCAACACACAGCAAGAAGCAGACACAAAGCCAATGATATTCTTTTCATAATATACTTAATTATTACCAGTTAACCTTCAAGTTGCGAATCTCCACTATACCATCGCGCACTTTGAGCTTCAGATAAGATATAGTCTCCATAGGATGGTCGTAGTTGATGATGTAGAAATCGTGCTTCAGCTTGACGCATGCCGGCATGCTCACCCATTCGTATGACGAATCGTTAGAGGTAACAGCCATATTTTCACGAGTGAGTTCGCGTCCGTTGTCGTCAATCACTACGTTCATTGCGATGTCGCCGTTAGAGATATTCGCATTATTGTTGACGTATTCGGCCTTTATGGTGATGCGCTTCTGCATAGGATTGCCCGTGCAACTGAGAATGCGGAAGTCGAGGTCGTTCTTAGAGATGGTTATCTCGCACTCTGGAGCGGCAGGAGCTGGCGCCGGAACGGGTTTCTCCACAATCTTCTCAACTACAACCGGCTTCTCCACAACCTTCTCCACAACAACAGGCTTCTCCACAACCTTCTCCACAACAACAGGCTTCTCTACAACCTTCTCCACCACCTTCTCTACGACGACCGGCTCTGGAGTGTTGTCCATATTCTCAAGAATCTGCTTCTGCAAAGCCGCAGCCTGGTCGTAGCAAGGCACGTTGGCTGTAGCGGCAGACAGATAGCTCACTGCCTCCTGACAATGGTTCTGGTTGTAAAGGGTCTGAGCCTTCTGCAGAATGAAAGCACAATTGTTAGCGTAATAGTCAGCAATCTTCTTGCGCGCCGTATTGATGAAGCGCGTGAAGGCAGGTGCAGTCACCTTTATGTTCTTCACCATCGAGAGCATAGCCTTCTCCTTGTTGCCTACAGCTTCGCCCTGAACCGGAATCGTCACGCTGTAATACTCTGCACCGTCGATGATGTTCTTGGCG
>OHAO01002932.1_pt1 | contig 9971 bp, 5 predicted proteins | sample 1577151 | NCBI WGS metagenome assembly OHAO01 (sample SAMEA3541585, study PRJEB24748) | human gut metagenome | biome: human gut; feature: human-associated habitat; material: faeces | place: China | collected 2012 | reverse complement strand
ACCCTTAAAGTATGAAAAGTTTAAGTTTCAGAAAAGATTTAATTGGAGTTCAGGAGGAATTGCTTCGTTTTGCGTATAAGTTGACTGCCGATCGTGAAGAGGCGAATGATTTATTGCAGGAAACCTCACTCAAAGCGTTGGATAACGAAGACAAGTACATGCCCGATACAAATTTCAAAGGGTGGATGTACACCATTATGCGGAATATCTTTATTAATAATTACCGCAGAATTGTTCGCGAACAAACTTTCGTGGATCAGACAGATAACCTTTATCATTTAAACCTGCCGCAAAACTCCGGTTTTGCAAGCGCTGAAGGAACTTATGATTTGAAAGAGATGCACCGCATTGTCAATTCATTACCTCGTGATTATAAAGTCCCCTTCTCCATGCACGTTTCTGGTTTCAAGTATCGTGAAATAGCCGATCGGCTCGGATTGCCTTTAGGAACTGTCAAAAGCCGCATATTCTTTACCCGCCAGCGGCTACAACAAGAATTGAAAGACTTTGTTTAAAAGCTACAAGCTATGAGGAGTTACGAGCTACAAGAAGTTACGAGCTATAAACTCTGAGTAACAAATTACGAGCTACGAGTGCCTTGCAGTATGATGGCCGGGTGAACAATCATTTACCTGCCAACATAGCGCAGCCACTCGTAGCTCGTAGCTTGTAGCTCGTAATTTTGATGACAATATGATATAAAACATAACTTTTATAGCAAATATTTAAGGTGTATTTTTGACTATATGTCAGAATAAACCCTTATATTTGTACTTATTAAGTTAACTTACTAATCCATATATGTTAAACCGCTAACTACCGACTGCGATGAAAAAAGAAATTAAATTCAGTCTTGTTTACCGTGACATGTGGCAATCTTCCGGTAAATATCAACCTCGTGTAGACCAATTGGTACGTATCGCCCCCTTGATTATCGAAATGGGGTGTTTTGCCCGTGTGGAAACTAACGGAGGGGCTTTTGAGCAAGTGAATCTGTTGTATGGCGAAAACCCCAACAAGGCCGTACGTGCTTTTACTAAACCTTTCAATGAAGCAGGTATACAGACACATATGCTGGATCGTGGTCTGAATGCTCTGCGTATGTATCCGGTACCTGCCGATGTTCGTCGTTTGATGTATCATGTGAAGCATGCACAGGGAGTGGATATCACTCGTATTTTCTGTGGATTGAATGAAACGCGCAATATCATTCCTTCTATAAAATATGCATTGGAAGCAGGTATGATACCGCAAGCTACGCTGTGTATCACGCATTCGCCTGTACATACAGTGGAGTATTACGCTCATGTTGCTGATCAGCTGATCGAAGCCGGAGCACCCGAAATCTGTCTGAAAGACATGGCAGGTATCGGTCGTCCGGGTATGCTGGGGCGATTGACGAAAACAATTAAAGAGAGGCATCCGGAAGTGATCATTCAATATCATGGTCATAGTGGGCCGGGCCTGTCGATGGCATCTATTCTTGAAGTCTGTGAGAATGGAGCTGATATCATTGATGTAGCTATGGAACCGATGTCCTGGGGTAAAGTACATCCGGATGTAATTTCGGTGCAGGCTATGTTGAAAGATCTGGGTTTCCAGGTACCGGATATCAATATGAAAGCCTATATGAAAGCGCGTGCCATGACGCAGGAATTTATAGATGATTTCCTGGGTTATTTCATGGATCCTACGAATAAACATATGTCCTCTTTGTTGCTGAAATGTGGACTTCCCGGTGGTATGATGGGGTCTATGATGGCGGATCTAAAGGGGGTACATTCAGGAATAAATATGATACTGAGAGGGAAAAACGAACCTGAACTTAGTATCGATGATTTGCTGGTGATGCTTTTCGACGAAGTGGAATATGTATGGCCTAAATTAGGTTATCCACCACTGGTGACACCCTTCAGCCAGTATGTGAAGAATGTTGCGTTGATGAACGTTATGCAACTGGTGAAAGGCGAGGAGCGCTGGACGATGATAGATAATCATACCTGGGATATGATTTTGGGTAAGAGCGGACGCCTGCCAGGTGAACTGGATCCTGAGATTGTAGAACTCGCAAAGTCTAAAGGTTATGAGTTTGTAGATACAGATCCGCAGTTGAATTATCCGGATGCATTAGATGAGTTCCGGAAGGAAATGGATGATAACAACTGGGAATATGGTGACGATGATGAAGAACTCTTTGAGTTAGCCATGCACGACCGTCAGTATCGTGACTATAAGTCAGGTACTGCTAAGAAGCGTTTTGAGGATGAGTTACAACGCGCTAAGGATGCTGCCATGGTGAAAAATGGATATTCAGAAGAAGAAATAAAAAAACTGAAACGTGCTAAGGCTGACCCGATAATTGCTCCGGATAAAGGACAGGTACTGTGGGAGGTATCAGTTGAAGGTCCTTCTGTTGCTCCGTTCATCGGGCGTAAATACCAGCATGATGAAGTGTTCTGCTATCTTTCCACCCCGTGGGGAGAATACGAAAAAATACCGACCGGATTTACCGGACGTGTCGTAGAGATATGTGCCAAGCAAGGTGATACCGTGAATAAAGGCGATGTGATTGCTTATATTCAGAGGAGCGATATTTTTGCATAGTTAAATTAATGATTAACGGTTAGTGATACACTAACCGTTAATCATTAATTCTCCCTTATCCACTTTTTTATTGTCTCCTTTAGCACCTCCTGTGTGAAAGGTTTAGTCAGGAAATCGTTGCACCCCACTTCAAGTGCTGCTTTACGGTCATGATCATAGGCAAAAGCAGTCAGGGCAATGATGGGGATATCGGGTGATAGTTCACGGATGATTCTTGTTGCATCCAGTCCGCCGAGGTTCGGCATTTTCATATCCATCAGGATGATATCCGGATTTAATTCCACAAACATATTGACGGCTTCCATACCATCTTTGGCACGTTCCAGGTGATATTCTTTTCCTAAGATGGCTTTGATCAGGATATAGTTACTGTCGGTATCTTCGGCTATCAGGATCGTTTTCATTCGAGAACTTTCAGGTGTAGCTTGATTCTTTTCAGTTGTTGCTTTTTGTTCATTGGTTGTCGACCCACTCTCTTCAAGTACAGTTTCAGGCATTTCTTTTTCTTCCTCGTTGGCAATCTTTGCAGGCAGGTTAAAGGTGAAAGTTGTACCTTTCTCCAGTTCGGAAGTTACAGAGATTGTTCCGCCCAGACGTTCAATGATGGTCTTGCAAATTGCTAACCCTAATCCTGTACCTTGTGCAAAATTGTTTGCTTTCACAAACCGTTCGAAAACTTTTCCTATCTTTTCGGGAGCAATGCCTGTTCCTGTATCAGTTACATGGAAAATGATATTTTCCCCTTCTTGGTGGTATCCATAACTGATACTTCCATGAGTTGTGAACTTGAATGCATTTCCTATCAGGTTTGATATAACCTGGAAAATACGATTCTTGTCCGAATCGATGCGAATATCTTCATCCGAAGGTTCAAATATTAACTCAACATCGGAAGGACAACGGAATACATGGGCATCATGAATCTCTTTACAAAGCGGATATAGGCGGACGGGAGCAATGCTGAATTTAACAATACCGGCTTCTATCTTTGATAAATCCAGTATTTCGTTGATGAGTTGCAGCAGGCGTTCGTTGTTAGCTTCCACTATGTTGTAATATTCTTTGCGTTCCTCTGTATTTTCACTTTCGGCGATGATGCGTGAGAAACCTATAATGGCATTGAGTGGCGTACGTATTTCATGGCTCATATTGGCAAGGAAAGCCGATTTGAGCTGATCGGAAGTTTCCGCTTTTTCTTTGGCAACCATTAATTCACGTTTCATCAGTTCCATGTCGGTGATGTCCCATTCTATATCCAATAAGATGGGAGAGAAGTCGTTACTTTCTATTTTTATCTTCCGTTTGTCAAGGAAAAGAGATTGTCCGTTACCATCACGTTCTTCCGTAATCCAGTGCATTTCTTGTCCTGTAGCAGCTATCTCAATGTCTTGGCGACGTTTTTCTTGTGCTATTTCCAGAGGATAGAAGTCGAAATCGTCTTTTCCCAGAGCTTCCTGCATAGTGATTTCACGGTTATATGATTCACGGTTGCGGTATAAGTACTTAAAATTGTTTTTTATATCTTTCACGACGATACCTGCGGGCAAATACTCTATGGTTTTGTCTAATATCTGGCTGAAGCGTTTGATTTGCTGTTCGTGTTTGATGCGTTGGGAAATATCCCGGCCGAATGCCCAGATAGTTCCTTCACCTTCATCACTGATGATACAATAGGCATTACTTTCGTATGCCAGTATTTCGGGGTAGAGTGGCAGAGGGTTATACATAGTGACACACAGTTTCTTTTCTCCATTCTTGATGGAAACAGCCAGTTTTTTCCATTCTTCTTCATTCCGGACATATGAGTCGATTTCATAAATTTTTAGTTGGGTGATGTCATCTGTATTGTTCAGGTTGTGGTGCAGCTTGAACTGGCGGTTGGCAAATATCAACGTACCATCTTCATGGGCTGCAAAGATGTCTTCTGTGGAATTGTTGATGGCATGTGTCAGCAGATTGATGTCATTGCGTCTCTGCTGGATGTCGGTGATATTTTGTATATATCCTTCCAGGGTAACATTGCCGTCCTTGTATCGTTCGCGGGTGAATGCTTTCAGGCGGATATAAAAGACTTTTTTGTCTAAGGAAATACGATAGTCTATGCTTTCTTCCATATTCCCTTTGAGATTTTGGACGAGCCAGTTGCTGAAACTGTCTCTATCTTCAGGAAGAATAAAATTCAGGTAGTCGGATAGGAGAATACTTTGTTCTGCTTCCGTACACATGATACCTGTCTGACCTGAATAGCTGAATTCCTTGGCGTTGGCATTATATATCCACCTGCCAATGAGCGCGGCCTTTTGTATTTCAAACAGTTCCCGATTTTTTCTTTCCAGTTCCAGTTTGCGTTGGCTGCGTTCCGTAATGTCACGATATTGACATAATATTAGGTCGCCATAGGGCTGCATGATACATTTGAAGAAATAATTTCTACCCCGCAATGTGAGTTCATAATTGCGGATTGATTTTGTTTTCCGGAGTAAGACTTTCTTGAATTCCGGATAAAACTCACGGTAGGTATTGGAGGGTAACAGGGATAGTAAATTCTTTCCAAGTAGCCTTTTTTCTTTTATGAACCATAAATCTACATTATGGATAGCTATATCTACACATACACCGTCTTTGTCCATGAGTATTAGTGTGTCTGATACCATGTTCAATAGTTTTTCGGAGTTGTTTGTGTCTTTCAGGATGCTTTTCATGTCTTCTTGTGTATTTAGATTTATAATTGGACAGGTATCTTGTTTTCCCGCCCTTCGTGATTTTTCCCAAGCTCCACTGCTATTGCCTTTACGTTTACTTAGGTAGCGGAATCCCCTTATTACATTGACGTTCATAAAAAGGAAGTAATAAGGTATGAAGAGAATTTTGTTTTTAATATGTCTTCTTGAAAGGATATATCCCCAGATACCCATCAGGTAAAATAGAACCTGTAATCCCAGAATGATAGCGTAGAATAGAGGACAGTTACCAGTAAAGAGTAATATAACATTGAGGGGCAGCAACAGGAACAGGAGGATAGGGGTGATAGACCATCGCAGAACACGATGGGATACATATTGGAAATTAAGCCAGCCATAGCGGAACGGGTTCAGTAACGGACGTAATCGCCAGATAGACTGTAGTCCTCCGGCTGCGATGCGTACTTTACGTTTTTCTTCTTCCTGCATATCGGCAGAACCACTTTCGGTGGCGTAAGCTGTAGCACAGTAAGCGATGGTATAACCGTGCATGGCTATGCGGAGGGAGAGGATGAAATCATCGAGTAGGGTATCCATTCTCATGTCTTCGAATAATTCGCGGCGTACAGCGAACAATTCTCCGGCGGCTCCTACAGCTGAGTAAAGACGTGAATCGAGTGCTTTCAAAGTCGACTCATATTTCCAATAGATGCCTTCTCCACCTGATGCTGCATTATCTTTGCTTTGTACGGCAATACGTTTTTCTCCGGCAACACACCCTACTTTAGGATTGGCAAAAGCATGAACGATTTCACGCAGAGCTTCACGGTTCAAGTGGGTATTGGCATCAGTGAATATGACGAGTGGCGTTTTTACAAACTTCATTCCCCGGTTGAGGGCAGCGGTTTTTCCCTGCCGTTGGGGCTGATGGAGTACGGTGGCTTGAGGCCAGCGTGAAAGGCGTTCATTAGTGTGGTCGTTACTGCCATCGGTTACCCAGAATATTTGCAGTTTCTCTGTAGGGTAGTCTAAGTCCAGGCTGTTTTGCATTTTTTCGTCTACAACGTCTTCTTCGTTGTAAACTGCAATAAAGAGTGTGAGTTCAGGCAACTCTTCATCAGGAGGTATGGGGTAGTGGATCGGCTTACGGAAAGTTTCCTTTATCTTAACCAGAATATATAATACAATTCCATATCCTATATAAGTGTAGAATACGATAAAAAGGCTTATCCAGAATACTATCTCGAGGGTTCTCATTATAAAGTTGTTTAAGGTAAACAAGTAATAATGCTCAAAAGTATGGATAATCTTTTACTGATGCAAGAAAAGGGGGAAGATTTATCAAAACGCTTCTGTCATATTGAAATAAAACAGTGTTTGGTTGTTGACTGTATTTTTACCCAAATCAAGACGGACATTCATACGGGGCTGTACTTCAATACGTAGTCCGACACCGTAGTTGGGAAGTACACCTTCTATCTTGCCGGGAGTGGGCCCCATGAATCCGCAACCTGTCCAAGCTACGAAACCTACATGGTTTAGCATACGCTTCAGCCAGGTACTCTTATCAGTGCTTATCATCTGGCGATACTCCGCCATAACCACATGGGAAGATTTGTCACGATATTGTCCCATATAATAACCACGCAGGTCAAAAGGAGTTCCAGTAAGCATGTATTGTGTCAAAGGTACATCTCCAAACACGTTTTTAGTTTGTGCTGTCCAGGCAATGACCTTACGTTTCCCGACAGTCTTATATTGACGATAGTCTATCTCCAAGCGATAAAAGTTTTTATCGCTCCCGAGAAATTTGGTATACATCATTCCACGGAAATCGAGGTACATGCCCGAGTAGGCATTGGAGGGAATGTCACGGCTGTCATAAGTCAGCAGAAAACCAAGTCCGGAATTGAAATTTTTGTAACCTTTCTCTGTACCTCCGGCTGCCTTGTAGGATGGCTCGTCTACCAGATGTTTGGCGGGTTCTGTTATATCGTCATAGTTGATGTCTATCTGTGGTCCAGCAAATATGTTGCTGTTGCCTAAGCGGAAAAGGAACCAGGGATTGAACTGGATACCACTGTAGCGGTATTGGCTGGTACTGTCGCTACGAACATAATTCTTGTTTGTACTGTAGCCCAGACCGTAGAAATTATCTTCCGTGTTTTTATAAGCAAATTTTCCGAAGATGCGGAAACGGTCACCTTTAAAAAAGAGTTGAGGCTTGGAAAAGAGGTTGATGCCACCATTGAACAAGAAAGCGATGGCTACAGGAACTACAGAACGCAACTGTGTAGTGTCACTGGGATTCATGCGGAAAGTCATCAGAGCGCTACCACCAAGTACTGCACCAAAATCGGGAGTATAACTCGGACCACCCAAAATATTATAATGCAAGTTTCGTTTTGCTACCTTTTGTTTACGCAATTCACGCTTAGTCAATGCAGGAGTCGTATCGTTGCCAGTAATCATCAAATTCATTCCTTCCTGAGCGGAAAGTGCTGTTACTGAAAGTAGTAATGTAATAATACCTGTTATATATCTTTTCATATCATACGAATGAGGGTGCAAAGAAAACTAATAAATTTGAATTAGTTTTCAATTCAAAAGACAATAAATCTAAAGATTTTACTAAAAGTTTCAAAAAAGCCATTAATTTTGCATCTAATCAAAGAACTGGCAGTGGGAATTGCAAATGGCCTTTTTTCGAAGTATCGGACATTTAGACTAATATAAGACCATCCCCGTACCCGGTCCGTGTCTGGTCCATACCAAAGCCGTACCAAGTCCAAGCTCTTAGACACGGAGCAAGTACGGACTTGATGGGGGGAAGACCTGTAGAAGACAGGAAAAATAGACCAATTACTATACAAACCATATATTTTATGAATAAACGAATTTTATCAGTTTTTGTTTTCAGTGCCGCTTTATTTTCCATGCAGGCACAAGACGGAAAAGGGGGAATCAGCGAAACGATGCTGAACCAGATTAAACAGGGCTATCAAGGCACCACTGCCGATAAGGCTCTTCGTAATGCCATCGGAAACAATGACATTCGTAAACTTGCACTGAATCAGGAGAATCTGACAGGAATGGATACTCATTTTTCTGTGAAGGTAAATTCTAAAGGAATTACAGATCAGAAGTCGTCCGGACGTTGCTGGCTCTTCACCGGACTGAACGTGATGCGTGCCAAGACTATTGCCAAATATGATTTTCAATCTTTTGAATTTTCGGAGATTTACCCTTTCTTCTGGGATCAACTGGAGAAAGCCAATCTTTTCCTGCAGGGTATTATTGACACCCGTGAAGAGCCTATGAGCGACAAAACAGTGGAATGGCTTTTTCAACATCCTTTGAGTGATGGAGGAACATTTACGGGAGTTGCCGATATTGTCAGCAAATACGGTCTGGTGCCTAAAGAAGCTATGCCGGAAACCAATAGCAGTGATAATACTTCGCGTATGGCAAATCTGGTTTCTTTGAAATTGAAGGAATACGGCTTGCAATTGCGTGACCTTGCTGCTAAAGGAGCAAAACCGGCAGCATTGGATAAAGAGAAAATAACGATGCTCGGTACTATCTATCGTATGTTGGTGCTGAATCTGGGTGTTCCACCTACAGAGTTCGATTATGTACGTAAGGATGCCAAGGGCAATCCTGCGGAGACCGAACATCACACTCCGATGTCTTTCCTGAAGAAATATGGTGATGAGAATCTGCTGGGTAATTATGTGATGGTAATGAACGACCCTTCCCGTGAATACTACAAATGCTATGAGATAGACTATGACCGCCACCGTTACGACGGTAAAAACTGGACATATGTAAACCTGCCTGTAGAAGATATCAAAGAAATGGCTATTGCTTCTTTGAAGGACAGTACCATGATGTATTTCTCTTGTGATGTGGGTAAGTTCCTGAATTCCGAACGTGGTTTGCTCGATGTGAAGAACTATGATTACGAATCGCTTATGGGCACTACTTTCAATATGGATAAGAAACAACGTATCCAGACTTTTTCCAGCGGTTCTTCTCATGCCATGACTCTTATGGCGGTAGATTTGAATAAGGACGGAAAACCTGTGAAGTGGATGGTGGAAAATAGCTGGGGGCCTGCAAGCGGTTATCAGGGGCATTTGATCATGACGGATGAATGGTTCGATGAATATATGTTCCGTCTGGTCTTGGAAACTAAGTATGTGCCTGCTAAGGTAATGGATATATTCAAACAGAAACCTATTCGTCTGCCGGCTTGGGATCCTATGTTTGCGGAAGAAAATTAAACAATATTTGTTTTCTTAGCAGGGAATTAATACCCGGTCAAAAAGAAGTTAAGAGTTTGTCAGCAAGAAGTTAATTCCTTGTCGACAAACTCTTAACTTCTTGTAATGCTTTAATAACCAAATAGTATAGATGATTTCTTTTTCTTGACTGTGTAGATAGGGATATTGCGGAAAGAGAGAGGATATTGTGAAGGATGTTTGGGAAGCAGCTGATTGTCCTTGTTACCATCGTGTTCGTTAACGAAAGGAATTACGGAAATTTCTCCGTAATTCCTTTTGTTTTTGCTCTTTATTCACGTTCTTTTTTGCTACTTTTGCGGCAAATTAATGAAACCATTATTTTATATAAACGCATGGCAAATGTAATTAAGTTACGTAAAGGCCTTGACATCAACCTGAA
>OHAO01002929.1_pt1 | contig 9984 bp, 10 predicted proteins | sample 1577151 | NCBI WGS metagenome assembly OHAO01 (sample SAMEA3541585, study PRJEB24748) | human gut metagenome | biome: human gut; feature: human-associated habitat; material: faeces | place: China | collected 2012 | reverse complement strand
TGACTATGCGAAGTTTGACGGTTCTCTCTCAGAACGTGACCATCTTGCTATCCGCCATGCCGGAAGCGCAGTCCAGCGACGGCGCGGACAGCGTTTCGCCCGCGACGCCCGCGGGAATTTCGAAATCGAACGCGCCCTCGCCGCCGACCCGCGCGGCCGTCTCCGTTCCGTTCATGCGCAGCCAGTTCCACGTCGGCGCGGGCAGGCGATTGACCTTCATCTCCATCGAATCCATGAAAGTTTTCCTCCTCTAGCCAATGCTGCCTTTCATTTCCAGGCGGATCAGATTGTTCATTTCCACCGCGTATTCCAACGGCAGCTCCTTGGACACGTTGTCGGCGAAACCGCTGACGATCATCGCGCGCGCCTCATCCTCGGGAATGCCGCGCGACATCAGATAGAACACCGACTCGTCGCTGATGCGGCCGATCTTGGCCTCGTGGCCGACGTCGGCGTCAGGCGTGCGGATCTCCATGGCGGGGATCGTGTCGCTGCGGCTGAGCGCGTCGAGCATCAGCGACTGACACGAGACCGACGACTTGGCGCGCTTCGCTGCGGCGTTCACGACCACGGCGCTGCGGAAGGTGCTGACGCCGCCGTCTTTGGATATCGAGCGCGTGTTGACGTACGACGAGGTTGACGGCGCGGCGTGTACGACCTTCATGCCCGTGTCGAGATTCTGCCCGCGCCCGGCGAAGGTGACGCCGGTGAACTCCATGCGCGCGCCGTCTCCGTTCAGGATCGTCATCGGGTAGAGATACGACACGTGCGAGCCGAACGAGCCCGAAACCCATTCCATGACGCCGCCTTCTTCGACGACGGCGCGCTTGGTGTTGAGATTGTACATATTCTTCGACCAGTTCTCGATCGTGGAATAGCGCAGCCTGGCGTTTTTGCCCACGAACAGCTCCACGCAGCCGGCGTGCAGGTTGGCCACGTTGTACTTGGGCGCCGAGCAGCCTTCGATGAAGTGCAGGTCGGCCCCTTCGCCGAGGATGATCAGCGTGTGCTCGAACTGCCCCGCGCCGGGCGCGTTGAGGCGGAAATACGACTGCAGCGGGATCTCCACCTTCACGCGCGGCGGCACGTAGACGAACGATCCTCCCGACCAGACCGCGCCGTGCAGCGCCGCGAACTTGTGGTCGCGCGGCGGCACCAGCTTCATGAAATGTTCTTCGATCATGCGCGCGTACGGGCCGCGCAGCGCGCTTTCCAGATCGGTATAAACCACGCCCTGGGCCGCCACCTCGGCCTTGACGTTATGATAGACCAGCTCGGAATCGTACTGCGCGCCGACGCCGGCCAGCGACTTACGCTCCGCCTGCGGGATGCCGAGACGTTCGAACGTGTCCTTGATGTCCGCCGGCACGTCGTCCCAGTTCGCGTGCATGCGCTCCGTGTTGGGGCGCACGTAGGTGACGATGTTTTCCATGCGCAGCCCGTCGAGCGACGGCCCCCAGTCGGGGAGCGCCAGCTCGTCGTAAATTTTCAGCGCTTCCAGGCGAAACTCGCGCATCCACGGCGGGTCGTTTTTTTCCGCCGAGATCTGACCGACGATTCCCGCCGTCAGCCCCTCTTCGACTTTGTAAGCGTCTTTCCCGTCGAAACGGAAGTCGTAGCGGCTGCGGTCCACGTCTTCGACGTACGTTTTCTCTTTCATGGCGCTCATTTGCCGAGGAACCGTTCGAAACCGCGCGCGCCGATCTCGCCGACCAGTTCCGCGCCGCCGGAGGCGACCAGCCGCCCCTGCGCGAGCACGTGCGCGGCGTCGACGCGCAGCGATTCGAGGATGCGCGCGTTGTGCGTGATGATCATCAGCGCCGCGTTTTCGTTCTTCTGATATTCGCGGACGCCGGCGGAAACGACGTGAACGGCGTCGACGTCGAGCCCCGAGTCCGTCTCGTCGAGGATGGCGAAGGACGGCTTGAGCATGAGCAGCTGAAGGATCTCCGCCTTTTTCTTCTCGCCGCCGGAGAAGCCGACGTTCAGGTCGCGGTCGGCGTAAGACGGATCCATGTGCAGGACTTCCATCGCCTTCGCCAGCTCTTTTCGGAAAACCCCGAACTTGACGCGCGCGCCCGTGCGCTGCTCCAGCGCCGTGCGGAGGAAACCGCTCAGCGTCAGCCCCGGCACTTCCAACGGCGCCTGAAACGACAGGAACATCCCCGCCCTGGCGCGCTGCGCCGCGGACTCTTCGGTCACGTCCCGGCCGTTGAAGAAAATCTTCCCCGCGCCGACCGTATAGCGCGGATCGCCCATCAGAGCGTATCCCAGAGTCGATTTGCCGGCGCCGTTCGGCCCCATAAGGACGTGCGTCTCGCCGGCGTTCACCGTCAGATCGACGCCGCGGAGGATTTCCCGTTCCTCCACGCATACGGTCAGACGATCGACTTTCAGCAATTCATTTAACATGAAACTCCCCCATTGATCTCGGATTGTTGAGATAAACCAATTATATCAATATGTTTTTACGCCGCAAGAATAAATTCCTATAGAAAAACTCGACAATGATTTTCGCGGGACGGAATTCCACCGCGAAAGCTCTCGTCGCCCGTTTTCGCAAAGTCATACGGAGTGGAACGAACGATATAAAAAAGCCCTTTGCGCGTTTCCGACAAAACGACGCGCGGCCTGCGATAAATTTTGCACGACAAATCGACCGACTCGAGGAAATTCAGGTCTTGTCAAAGGGGGAAATCATCCTATAATTATTATGACCTCGTCCTCGTGACGAGAGACTCCACTGCCGGCCGTTCCAGCGCCGCGCAGCTGGAATACGAAGGGGCGAAAACTTTTACACAAAAAATGCCGGACCCTATGGGAGCGAACCGGCACAGGCTATAGGGAGGACGACGGCTTCATGTCCGACCTGTAACAGGAGGATGAGACTTTTGACCAACGCGGCTGTACCGTTGATCCAGGTGAAAAACCTGCGGAAGAGTTACGAAGACGGAGCGACCATTTTAAAAGGCGTATCCATCGACATTGAAGAAGGGGACCTCGTTTCCATCATCGGCCCCTCGGGCTGTGGCAAATCCACCTTTCTCAGGTGTTTGAACTGCCTCGAATACATCGATTCCGGCACGATTTCCATAGCCGGCGTAACGGTCAGCCGTTCCATTGAGGACGAAGAGGAAGACCGGGATTTCGACAGGAAGTTCCTCGACGCCTGCCACAAGATGCGTCAGGAAGTCGGAATGGTTTTTCAGAGTTTCAATCTGTTCCCGCACAAAACTGTTCTTGAAAACATCATGCTGGCCCCGATGGTGGTCAAACATGTCAAAGAAGAGGACGCCAAAAAACAGGGCTTCGAACTGCTCGAAAAAGTCGGCTTGTCCGATTTTGCCGACAAGTACCCCGTCACCATGTCGGGCGGGCAGACGCAGCGCGCCGCAATCGCCCGCGCGCTGGCCATGCAGCCCAAAGTGATGCTGTACGACGAGCCGACTTCGGCGCTCGATCCGGAGCTGGTCGGCGAGGTCCTTCAGGTCATGAAAGACCTTGACCGCGACGGCATGACCCAGGTCGTGGTCACCCATCAGATGAACTTCGCCCGCGACGCCTCGGACTACATCGTCTTCATGCACGACGGCGAAATCGTCGAGAAAGAAGACGGCGACATCCTCTTCACCCAGCCCAAGGATCCCCGCACGCAGAACTTTCTGCGCCATCTCAACGGAGTGACCTACTGATGAAACGGCTGCGTACGCTTCTCTGCGCCCTGCTGGCGCTGCTGGCCACCGTCTCTCCGGCCCTGGCGGAGGACAAGCCGATCCTGAGGTGGGGCGGCGACTCCGAAGGCAACGTGCCGTACATGTTCATGGATCCCCGCGACGACAAGATCATAATCGGCTTCGAAATCGACATTGTCGATGCGCTGGCCGAACGCATGGGGATGACGCCCAAATTCGTCCACAACGGCTGGGACAATCTGATCCCCGGGCTCAATCTTGGGCTGTACGACATCGCCTTGAGCGGCCTGGAAATCACGCCGGAACATAAAGAGGAAGTCGACTTTTCGTTGCCGTATTACAAGACGTTCCTGCAGCTGGTGGTCCAGAGGGGCAATCCCGCCGAAATCAAATCGCTGCAGGATTGCGTGGGCAAACGCGTCGGCACGCTGAAACAATCCTACGCTTTCTTCACGCTGGCCGACGCCGGCGTGGATGAGATCCGCACTTACGACAACGAGATCAACGCCTATCAGGACATGGCTCATGACCGTCTCGACGCGGTATTGATGGATTCGCCGATCGCCATTTTCTACGCCGGTTTCAACACGGACCTGGAGTTCGTCGGCGAGCCGATCGGCGAGATCAGCTACGGTATCCCCGTGCGCAAGGGTGAGACTGAGCTGCTGGACAAGCTGAACGCGGCGTTGGTTTCCATCCGCGACGACGGCACGCTGCGCGGCATTTACGACCGCTGGAACATGTGGACGCCCGTTATGGCAAAGTTCTTCAACGACGATTCGCCAGCCCGCTTCGGCCCCGATAAATTCAACGCCTGGGCGGAGTACCAGCGCCAGGGCATGACGCTGAAGCAGCGCTTTCAGCGCTACGTAGGCTTTCTGCCCACGTTCGGCAAGGCCGCCGTCGTCACGCTGAAAGTTTCGGTCTGCGCCATGAGCCTGGCCATCGTGCTGGGACTGCTGCTGGCGATCGCGCGCCTTTTCGCGCCCAAGATCCTCTCCCGTCTGGCGACGGCCTACATCGAGATCGTGCGCGGCACGCCGGTGCTGATCCAGCTGTTTTTTATCTTCTACGGCCTGCCCAACATCGGCATCAAACTGTCGCCGTTCATGGCCGGCGTGATCGGACTGGGCATGAACTACGCCGCCTACGAGGCCGAAAACTACCGCGCCGGTCTGATGGCGGTGCCGCGCGCTCAGATGGAAGGAGCTTTGGCGCTCGGCATGGACAAGAAACAGGCGCTGCGCTACGTCGTCATTCCGCAGGCGGTGCGCGTCTCGCTGCCGCCGGTAACGAACGACTTCATCTCGCTGCTCAAGGATTCGTCGTTGGTATCCATGATCACGCTGATCGACCTGACCAAGGCTTATGGTCAATTGGCGAACACTTATTACGATTATTTCGGCATCGGCATCATGGTCGCCGTAATTTACTTCCTGTTGGGGCTGCCCTTTGTGCGTCTGGCCCGCTACACCGAACGCCGCCTCGCCGTGGCCATCCGCGGCAATCGCCCTGGAAAGCATGGCCGCGACGCAACGCTGCGCCCCGCGAGCTACCACAACTAATCTTATTCACGTACAGCCATCTTCCAGAATGCGAGGTCGATACTACTTCATGAAAACCAAGCCGAAGATAGGCGTCGCCGCACTTGCAACGCTGCTTTTCGCTTCCTGTTCTTTCGCCGCCGAGTTCATGCCCGACAAAGTGCTGAGATGGGGCGGCAACTCCGAAGGCGGAGTGCCCTTCATTCTCTACGACCCTTCCGAGCCCGAAAAACTGACGGGCTTCGAAACCGAAATCGCCGCGGCGCTTGCAGCCAAGATGGGATTGAAGCCTCAGTTCGTGCAGAACGTCTGGGACATCCTCATCCCCGGCCTGCAGCGCGGGCTTTACGACATCGCCATCAACGGCATCGAGGTGACGCCGGAGCGACAGGAGACGATCAACTTCTCCATCCCCTACTACGTCACCTATCTGCAGATGGTCGTCCCCAAGGGCAATCCCGCCGGCGTCAGCACCCTCGAAAACGCGCGCGGGCACACGATCGGCACGCTGCGCGGCTCCTATGCCTACGAGACGCTGGCCAAAGCCGGCATCGCCGACATCCGCAGCTACGAAAACGAAGCCACGGCTTACCAAGACATGCAGAACGGCCGCCTCGACGCCGTTGTCATGGACGCGCCCATGTCGATTTATTATTCGCAGTTCAACCCCATGTTCGAGTTTGTGGGCGAACCGATCGGCCGCATGGAGTACGCCATGACGATCCGCAAGGGAGAAGAGGCGTTTTTGAAGCGCGTCAACGAAGCGATCGTGGCGCTGCGCGACGACGGCACGCTGCGCCGCATCTACGACCGCTGGAATCTGTGGAATCCTCTCATGGCGGGATACTTCAACGACGACCGTCCCGCGCTTGAGAAACCAGTCATGTACGAACATTGGGCGGACATTCAACGCGGCGCGCGCAGCTGGCCGGAGCGGATCAAACGCTACGTCGGCTTCCTGCCGTCGTTCGGACGCGCCGCCGTCGTGACGCTGGAGGTTTCCATCGCTTCGATGGCTTTGGCGCTGGCCGTCGGCCTGTTCATCGCCGTCTGCCGCCTCTTCGGCCCGCTGCCGCTGCGGGCGTTCGCCACCTGCTACACCGAGTTCATCCGCGGCACGCCGGTGATGATCCAGCTGTTCTTCATCTTCTACGGCCTGCCCAACGTCGGCGTGCAGCTCTCGCCCTTCGTGGCCGGAACTCTGGCGCTGGGGCTGAACTACGCCGCCTACGAGTCGGAAAACTACCGCGCCGGCCTGGAAGCGGTGCCGCGCGCGCAGATGGAAGGCGCGCTGGCGCTCGGCATGACCAAGCGCGAAGCGCTGCGCCACGTGATCCTGCCTCAGGCGATCCGCGTCTCCCTGCTGCCGATGACCAACGACTTCATCGCCCTGCTCAAGGATTCGTCGCTGGTTTCCATCATCACGCTCGTCGATTTGACTCGCACTTACGGGCAGCTGGCCACGGTCAACTACGATTACTTCGGCACCGGCTTCATCGTCGCGGTGATCTATCTGCTGATCGGCACGCCTTTTGTGCGCATCGCGCGCAAACTTGAAAAGAAACTCAACGTCTCCCTGCGCGGCCGCCGCGTCTTCGCCGTCCACCGCGCGGCGAATTACAACGAGTGAGTCTGAAACTTTTATGAAAAAACATCCCGCCGGGAAAAATTTCCCGACGGAATGTTTTTTCGTTTTTCACTTTATCATGGTCTTCTCGGCCTCTTCACGGCATCCATTCTTCTTGGAGCGAGGTCAAATGGCCGGAAGCGCCTCCGGGAACCCCCTCAGACCTTCGGCGTTTCTATTGAGGCTGACTCAACTGCTGTTGTTCGGCTTTCTGGATCAGGAAAGAAACCAACACTTCCACAGCCTTGGTCTCGCACAGACCGTAGACGAGATGAAAAGCGCGATACACCGCCGGTTTGAAGGTCAGCATGGCGACGGCCGGCGAGGTCTGAGCGGCGAAACGCGAGACGATGCCCGCTTCGGCGCCGTTGGCAACGGCATTCACCACGCCCATGGTATGACCGAATTGCAGTTCCGGCTCTTTGAAATTGCCCGTGCGGCTCTTGTAAACGCGCTCCCACGTCTGCCGGCTGCCCGAGCCGGAGGTCCGTCCCACGAGTTTGAGCCCGCCGATCTCTTCCATGGGGATGTATTTTCTCGCGGCCAGCGGATGATTGCGGTTGACGATCAGCACCAACTCGTCGTGATAGAAGGGCACGCTGGTGAAACCGGGCAGGTTCCGGTCGGAGCCGATCACGGCAAGGTCGACCTTTTTGTCGGAAAGGTCCTCAAGCGCCGACTGCGAATCGCCTTGCGTGACCTGAACGCTCACGCCGGGATGTTTTTCCATGAACTCCACAAGGACTTCCGGCAAAATGAAATCGCCGGGGATGGAACTGGCGCTGATGCGCACCGTGCCGTAAAGTTCCTGAGAGATCTCGGCGATCTGAATCCGCGCTTTCTTGCGGGTATCCAGCATTTTCAGCGCCGCTTTGTAGAGCACCGCGCCTTCCGACGTGAGCGTGGAATGTTTATGACCGTTGGCGAACATGGAAGCGCCCATTTCCGCTTCGATGCGGGCCACGCGTTTGCTCACTGCCGGCTGAGAGACCCCCAGGGCTGCGGCGGCAGCGGATATGCTTCCCTTTTCCACGATGGAAACAAACGTCTCGAGCTCCTTGAAATCCATGCAATCAGCTCCCTTGCTGTCAAAGTCCATAAATAAAAAGAATGAAGCGTTAGAGACATTATACATGAAATTCGCCGTTTAGGGTACTTGTCAACAGAAATTTATTGTAGTATAGTACTTGTACACTAATCAACAGGGAGGTCTTTTTGATGACTCTAGGTCTTCGGATCCGCACGCTTCGCAAGGCGCTCAAGATGACGCAGCAGCAGCTCGCCGACGCAACGGAAGTCAGCAGGATTTACATTCAGGCGCTCGAGAGCAACCGCCGCAGTCCTTCGATGAAGCTGCTCCACCGTCTTGCCGACAAGCTCGGCGTGGAAACCTCGGATCTTCTCGAGGAATTTCCCCGCGACAACGGCGGTCGTTTGCAGCTGGAAGAGCTCTTCGCCGGTCCCAAGCCGATGGAAATCTGGTACCGCAGCCACAAGCTCTCCGAAAAGGATGTGCACATGGTCCACCGGCTGATCGACGCCGCTCTGTCGGACTGGGAAGGCGAGCCGAAGCGTGGCAGGGCAAAGGGCGTCAAAAATTAGCGACGAAGAGGAATTTGTCTTTCCGCCCCCGCCCCGTTACGTCGAACCGTCGATTCTCAAAGAAGCGGCTGAGTGGCAGGGGCTGGACGAGTTCGAGGCGCTGGCGAAACTGGAAGAGCGAATCGCCCTCGAGGCCGAGACGGCGCGCGTGCCGATGAGCGCCGACATATGGGGCTTCACGTACACCAACCGCGAGCTGCGCAGATGCCGCATCCACCTCAACAGCCGCCTGCCCCGTTTCTGGCAGAGCTTCGCCCTGTTCCACGAGATCCACCACCTGCTTCACGACAGCCGCGGCTGCTATTTCTGGTCGCAGACCAACGCCAACATGAACGGCTACGAATATCAGGCCGACCAGTTCGCCTGGGCCGTGCTGATGCGCGAGTGGGACGAGGGCGACGGGGAGGACGAAGAGTTCGGCGAGTGATTTTTCATCGAAAAAAGATCAAACCGAGGAGGCCATTTTATGAAAAAGATATTCCTGTTCCTCTGCGCTTTTGCGCTGGCGCTGTCCGCCGCCGCGGGTTTCGCCTATAACATCGACGTCGCCGTTGGCGGCGTCAGATACACGGGGCGCACGTTCGGCAACGGCGTCGAATACCGCGTGGGCGGCCAAGTCGCCGGCTACGCGAAGACGATGGGCGGCGTGCTGACCTACACCGCGCCGAACAACGCCATGCTCGGCACCGTGCGCAAGGTGGGCAACTACTGGGAATACCGCGACGCCCGCAACTCCCCTATCGCCCGTGTGGAAGAGCTGGGCGGACGCCACACTTACAAGAGCGCCAGCGGCAGCGTCATCGGTTACGCCGTGCCGCTCGGGGGCCGCACCGAATACCGCGCCGGCAACAACGCCACGATCGGCAGCGCCGACACCAACACGCTGCCGTTCCGCCCCATCCCGCTGGAAAATTACCTGAAACAGCAAAAGAAAGCGCCCGCCGCCGACGGCGTCTGCCTGACCCGCGTCACCGAGCTGAAGCCCGACGGGCAGGCAATCGGCGCGGGGATGCAGCTGGGCGATTTCCTGATCACCTACGCGGGCAAGGATTGGACGATTTTCGACCTGCTGGACGCTTCTCATAAAGTGATGCATCCTAAAGTTGTTGAAAAGGTCAAGGCGACCCTCGAGGACGATCGTCTCGTCATGATCGTCTACCGTCCCGCCTCCGGCGAGCGCGACCACGCCGGCGGCTCGATCGTCGCGCTGGCGCCGATGTCCCCCGGCAAAAAGGGATTCACCTACACAACGAGCACAGAGTGTGAATATTATACGGTCGCCGGATCGAAAAAGTACGCCGCCGGGATCAAGGCCATCCACGAGCGCTGGCTTGAACAGGAGAGGGCTAAGTCGGGACAGCCCGCCGGCGCTCCGGAGAAGTTGCCCGAAGACGGCAGCGCAGCCGGGAAAAGCTCCGCTTTGAACGCCGCAATCCGCGTGCTTGAACTGCTGGCCGCCATCCTTGGCTGATTTGGCGAGCGAAAACGGGGAACGCCGAAAAAATTCCGGCGTTCCCCG
>OHAO01002927.1_pt1 | contig 9987 bp, 10 predicted proteins | sample 1577151 | NCBI WGS metagenome assembly OHAO01 (sample SAMEA3541585, study PRJEB24748) | human gut metagenome | biome: human gut; feature: human-associated habitat; material: faeces | place: China | collected 2012 | reverse complement strand
CGTCAGCGTAAAGGTAAATTCCGTCACCCCATTTTCGCTGGTGACAGAGATGTTTGGCCCATCCGACTGCCTCGGATGGGGGCCCTGTTCTTTCTTCCTCGGGACGAATGAATCGTCCCTGCGGCAAGGGCTTGGACTCCCGTCCAAACCCTTGTGCGCGGCAGATCGCCGCGTCCCCGCTGCCGGGTGCCGGAAAACATCACTCCAGCCTTTCCACCCTCAGGCCAGCGTCAGCGTAAAGGTAAATTCCGTCACCCCATTTTCGCTGGTGACAGAGATGTTTTCTTTGTGGTTGTCCAGAATGGTCTTGACGATATACAGCCCCAGCCCCACGCCCTCCCGGTCCTCGCTGCGGGAGTGATCGGTCTTGTGGAAGCGGTCAAAGACCAGCGGCAGCTCCTCCGGAGGGATGGTCTCACCCACATTGCGCACCGAGATGTAGGCCTTTCCCCCTTTGGTCGCCACGCCGATGCCCAGGGTCTCTCCCTCGGCGGAGAACTTGATGGCGTTATCCAGCAGATTGTAGCACACCTGCGTGATAGCGTCCGGATCCCCCCACACCTTGACGGGCTCCTCGGGGAGCTGGGTATCCACGTCCAGATGGCGGGAATTGATCTTGCCCTCCAGGCTCACCAGCACCCGCAGCATGATCTCGCTGACGTCAAACTGCTCCTGGGCGGTCACGTGCTCGGCCGACTGAAGGCGGCTCAGGTCCAGCATCCGGCGCACCAGGCGGGACAGCCGCCGGGTCTCGGATGAGATGGTCTTGAGGGCGGCCTCCTGCTTTTCCGGTGGGACGGTGCCGTCCAGGATGCCGTCGGCAAAGCCGGCGATGGTGGTCATGGGGGTCTTGAGCTCATGGGAGATGTTGGCCACGAATTCGCTGCGCCGGGCCTCGGACTTGGCCAGGGAGTCCGCCATGGCGTTGAAGGCGGTGGCCAGCTCCCCCACCTCGTCGCAGCGTTCGCAGGAGCCGCTCACCCGCACGTCGAACTCCCCGTGGCCAAACTTGCGGGCGGCCTCGGCCATCTCCTTCAGGGGCTTGGTCTGCCGCAGAGAGGTGACCGAGCTGGTGATAAAGGCGATGAGCAGCACCACGATGGAGGTGAAGAAAAAGATGCTGGCGAAGGCCCGCCACATCTCAGTCAGGCTGGCAGTCTCGGCGGCCACAAAGACCATGCCGAACAGCTTATCCTGCACCACCAGACCCTGCCCAGCCTTAAAATCAATGGTCTGCACCAGGATGGGGGTCCCGGCCACGAACCGCTTTTCCGGAAAGATGCCCCCCAGGTCGGTCATGCCGGAGTAGCTCCCGGTGGCGGCCACCTGGCTGACCATATAGGAGGGCACCGCGCCGCCGGCCAGGTTGGACCCGTCGCTGCCGTCGGAGGAATAAAAGATCAGGCCGTCGGTCTCGGTGACAATGACATAAGAGTCGGAGACCTTGGCCAGAGTGTCGATGTTGACGGCGTAATCGTTCTGCTGCCCCAGGGTGGTGGAGGCGGTGCTCAGGGAGCGCATAAAGGACTGGGCGATGTACTTGGCGTTGTCCCCCAGGCTGTCCCGCTTCTCCTGGACGGCGTACTGGTAGGAGAGGGTGACGAAGGCGCCCCCCAGCAGGGCGAAGGAGATCAGAATGACCCCCGCCATCAGCATAAATTGACGTTTATAGAGGCTTTTCATGGGCGGCTGTTCCCCTTCTCTCGCGCATTCCGGCCCGTTCAGGCATTGACGGCCTCGAACTTATAGCCCACGCCCCAGACCGTCTTCAGGGACCACTGGTCGGAGACGCCCTCCAGCTTCTCCCGCAGCCGCTTGATGTGCACGTCCACCGTGCGGGAGTCGCCAAAGTAGTCGAAGCCCCACACCTCGTCCAGGAGCTGATTGCGGGTGAACACCCGGTTGGGGGAGGCCGCCAGATGGTAGAGGAGCTCCAGCTCCTTGGGGGGGGTATCGATGCGCCTGCCGTCCACCACCAGCTCGTAGGAGTCCAGGTTGATGACCAGCTTATCAAAAGAGAGCTTCTTCTCGCTCTCGCCGTTCTCGGCGCCGTAACGGCGCAGCACGGCGTGGATGCGGGCCAGGACCTCCTTCATCTCAAAGGGTTTGACGATGTAGTCGTCGGCGCCCCCCTCCAGGCCCTGCACCTTGTCGTTGGTCTCGCCCTTCGCGGTGAGCAGGATGACGGGGGTCTTGTCGGTCTCCCGGATCTTCTTGAGGACCGACCAGCCGTCCATGACAGGGAGCATGATGTCCAGCAGCACCAGCTCGGGGTGGAAGGAGCGGTACAGCTCCACCCCCTTGCCGCCGTCGGGAGCCACCTGGGTCTCGAAGCCCTCCTTCTCCAGATAGAGGTGGAGCAGCTCGGCAATGTTGTTGTCGTCCTCCACGATCAGGACCTTCCGGGCCATAATTTCACCAGCCTTTTCTCTCATTCGGGCGGAGCCGCCGCCCGCTTTGCTTTCTGCTCTATTATATCCGATTCCAGCCTGATTGGATGAATATTTTGTAAATCAGCCCTTATGGTCGGCGTAGACGTGGTCCACGCTGACCACCGTATAATAGTTTCCCGGCAGGGCCTTGACCGCCGCGCCGATGGCCTCCTGGACCTGCTCGTCCTCCAGCCGGCAGTGGTAGGGCACGGCCACGTCGAAGATAAGATTGGTGTGCTCGGGCCCGGCGGTCATGCGGAAGTCGTGGATGGTCATATCCGGATCGATTCGCCGGACCAGCTCGGTCACCTGAGCCTTTAGGGCGTCGGTGCGGGGGTCGCCCACGGCGATGGGGTCCATATGGATGACCACCTCCACCCCCAGCTTCCGGCGCAGCTCTCGCTCCAGATTGTCGATGACGTCGTGGATGACGAGGATGTCGGCGTCCATGGGTACCTCGGCGTGGAGGGAGGCCATGCACCGGCCGGGGCCGTAGTCGTGGACCACCAGGTCGTGCATCCCCACGATCTCCGGCCGGCCCAGCACGGTCTCCTGGATGCCCCGGACCAGCTCCGGGTCGGGGCTCTGGCCCAGCAGGGGGTCCAGGGTGTCCTTGGCCGCCCCCCATCCCGCCCGCAGGATGAACGCCGCCACCAGGACGCCCACCCAGCCGTCGATGTACAGGTCGGCAAAGTGCCCCACCAGCGTGCCCAGCAGGACGGCGGAGGTGGCGGCGGCGTCGGAGAGGGAGTCAGTGGCTGTGGCCATCATGGCGGCCGAGCCGATGCGGCGGCTCAGGTTCCGGTTGAAGAAGAACATCCACAGCTTCACCAGAATGGAGGCGCACAGGATGCCCACCGACAGCCAGGAAAAGGCCACCTCCACCGGGTGGAGGACCTTCTCCAGGGAGGATTTGGCCAGCTCCAGGCCCACCACCAGGATGGCCACCGCCACGGCCAGGCCGGATAAGTATTCGATGCGGCCGTGGCCGAAGGGGTGGTCGTCGTCGGCCCGCTTGGCCGCCATGCGGAAGCCCACCAGGGTGACCACGGAGGAACCCGCGTCGGACAGGTTGTTGAAGGCGTCGGCTGTGACGGCGATGGAGCCCGTCAGCACGCCAGCGACAAACTTTCCCGCCGACAACAGCAGATTGAGCACGATGCCCACGCCGCCGGACAGCAGGCCGTAGGCCTGCCGCACGGCGGGGTCCGAGCCGTCCTCCGGCCGCCGGATGCATCGTTGGACCAGCCAGTCTGTCATACCCTCACAGCTCCTTATACAGGGCGGGCGCGTCATCCTTGCCCGCGTGCTCGCTGACGGCCAGCACCTCCACCCGGGTCACCCGCTCGCCGAAGCGGAACTCCAGGACATCGCCCACCTTCACATCATAGGAGGCCTTGACGCTTCTGCCGTTGGCGGTCACCCGCTGGCTGTCGCAGGCCTCGTTGGCCACGGTGCGGCGCTTGATGAGCCGGGACACCTTAAGCCATTTATCCAGTCTCATAACCATTCTCCTTGCATTGGATTAAAAAGCGGCCCCGGGGTCCCCCGGAGCCGCCACACTATCGCTTGCTGACCTGATTACTTGGCCACGGCGTCCTTCAGGGCCTTACCGGGCTTGAACACGGGCACCTTGGAGGCGGGGATCTTGATGCTCTCCTTGGTCTTGGGGTTACGGCCGATGCGCTCGGCGCGCTTCTTCACCTCGAAAGCGCCGAAGCCCACCAGTTGCACCTTGTCCTCGTTGGCCAGGCACTCGACAATGGCCTCGATGGCGGCATTGATGGCGCTCTCGGTGTCCTTCTTGGACAGACCAGACTTCTCAGCAGCGGCATTAATCAGTTCAGCCTTATTCATGTGATAGTTCCTCCTAAAAAGATAGTCAGACGGCAACCAGGTCCCCGCCTATATTACTTAAAGCGAAACACGACCGGTCTGGCTTGCTCCCCTCCGCCCGGCGCGGGTCTGCTTTTAAGCCTCATGCTCCTTGGCAGCATCCCATAGCTTGTCCATTTCGGCCAAAGTCATGTGCTCCAAGGCTTGTCCGCGCTCTGCGGCGGACTGCTCCACCTGCCGGAACCGCCGTGCGAACTTGTCGCAGGCCCCGCTCAGGGCGTCCTCCGGGTCCACCTGCACGAAGCGGGAGACGTTGACGGCGGCAAACAGCAAATCGCCCAGCTCCTCCTGGATGTTGGAGCCCTCCGCTACGGCGGTCCTGAGCTCCTCCACCTCCTCGGAGAGCTTGTCCAGCGCACCGGAGACGTCCGGCCAGTCAAAGCCCGCCTTGCGGGCCTTTTTCTGGATCTTCTCCGCCCGCCACAGCCCGGGCAGACTTCTGGCCACGGAGTCCACGCTGTCAGCGGCGGTCTCCTGATGCTTCTCCTTCCGCTTGAGCTCCTCCCAGTTCTGGAGGACCTCGCCGCTGCCGGAAACCGCCACATCTCCGAACACGTGGGGGTGGCGGTAGATGAGCTTTTTACAGATCCCGTCGGCTACCGCGTCCAGGTCGAAGCGGCCTGCCTCCTGCTCCATCCGGGCGTGAAAAACCACCTGGAGCAGCACATCCCCCAGCTCTTCCTGCAGATGCTCAGGGTCGTCCTCGTCGATGGCCTCAGCGGCCTCGTAGGCCTCCTCCAGGAGGTTACGGCGAATAGAGTGGTGATCCTGTTCCCGGTCCCAGGGGCAGCCCCCGGGCTGGCGCAGGATGCGGACGATCTCCACCAGGTCCCTTACACCGTACGAATTCTTATACTGGAAATCTACCATACTTCTCTACCTTCTGCAAGTTATTTTTTCACAAAAACCCTTAGAGCCGCAAAATTTTCGCAATTTTCTCGCCTTTTGGCATCAGGGACAGGTCATCTTTGGAAATAGCATGCAGCGCCACCACCAAACCAAAGTAGACCGCCACCCCCACGCCGATGGCGCCAAGAGCAGACAGGGTGTTGCCCAGAAAACGGTGGAGCAGGCCGTAGACCGCCCAGACCGCCGCGCCCATGACGGCCGCAGCCACCGTGGGCTTGATGAACACCCGGCTGTAGCTGGGCGCGGCTGGGATCACCCGCTTAATGAGGGCAAGCTCGGCCACGGCCACGATGACATAGCATACCAGGGTGCCCACAGCGGCACCCACGGCGCCCACGCTGCGCACCATGAAATTGTTTACGATGAGCTTGGCGGCGCAGCCGGCCACCATGATGACGATGGGCAGGTTGACAAAGCCGCTGGCCTGGAGCACCGAGTTGCACACCAGCATGATACACACGAAAATGGAGGCCACGCCCAGCAGCATCATGGACGGGTCGGCAATGGCGTGGTCGGTGCCGGGATAGAGCAGGTACATAATGGGGCTGGCCAGAGAGAGCAGCCCTATGCCGGCGGGCAGGGCCAGCAGCATACCGATGCGCATGGAGGACTCGGCAATCCGTCCTGCCCCCACGAAGTCCCGACGGGCCCGGCAGGCGGCGATGGCGGGGACCACGCTGGCCGTGATGGCCACCATGAAGGAGGAGGGCAGATTGTAGATGGTGATGGCCTTTTGATAGGCGCCGTAGGCCGCCACCACCGGGTCGGTGACCCCCGCCTGGTCATACCACTCGGCGGGCTGGGCCTGCAGGATGTCCCGCAGGATGTTCTGCACTTGGGCGGTGTCCAGCCAGGAGGTGATGGGAGTGACGGAGGCGCAGATCGTGATGGGCACGGCGATGACCAGCAGCCGTCTGAGGATGGTGCCGTGGGCCTCCGGCTGGTCGTCCAGCCGCCCGATCTCCCGCCGGCGGCGGCCGATGTGGTCCAGGATCAGGTAGATGAGGCAGATGCCCGCGCCGCTGGTGACACCGAAAATGGCCCCGGCGGCGGAATCGGAACTGGCCGCGCCGCGGCTGACCAGCAGCCAGGCCAGGGCCAGGCCGATGACCAGCTTGCCCAGGGCCTCGATAACCTGGGACACGGCGGTAGGGACCATGTTGGAGTGGCCCTGGGCGTAGCCCCGGAAGGTGGACAGTACGCAGACGAAGAAGCAGGCGGGCGCGATGGCCTGGACGGCGTGGACCGCCATGCCGTCGCCCTGGAGGTTGGCCAGCGGCTGGGCCAGGATGAACATGACGGCAAAGCTCACCGCGCCCAGGAGGAAGAAGGTGACCAGGGCCACGTTAAACACCCGGTGGACCTGATTCCGCCGGCCCAGAGCGTTGGCCTCGGAGATGGTCTTGGACAGGGCCACGGGCAGGCCCGCGGTGGACACCATCAGCAGCAGGTTGTAGATGACATAGGCGTTGTTGAAATGGCCGAAGCCCTCGTCCCCCAAGATATTGCCCAGGGGAATCTTGTAGATGGCCCCGATGATCTTGACGATGGCGATGCCCGCCGCCAGGATGGCGGCTCCGCCGAAGAAGGTGCTCTTTTTTTCTTGTCTAGCCAATGGGCTGCACAGCCTTTCGCATGGATTGGAGCCTTACCCGAACAGCAGGGGCAGGGCATAGTCGCGGATCTCCCGTTTGACCCGGTCCAGGTCAATGGTCAGGAAGGCCCCATTTTGGTATATGACCCGGCCCCGCGCCATATTCATGCACACATCAGCGCCGTGGGCGGCGTAGACCAGGTTCTCCACCGTGTCGTGGCAGGGGATGAGGTTGGGCCGGTCAAAGTCCACCAGGATGAGGTCGGCGGTATAGCCGGGAGCCACCCGTCCGGCCTTGCGGCCCAGGGCCCGGGCACCGTTGACTGTGGCGGTCTCCAGGGCGTCCCAGGCGGTGACCGCCATGGGGTCATGCTCGGCGCCGCAGGTGAGGATGGCCGCCAGCTTCATGTCGGCGAACAGGTCGGTGGAATTGTTGGAGGACACCCCGTCGGTGCCCAGGGCCACGTTGACCCCGGCCTGCCGCAGTCCCTTCAGCGGGGCGATGCCGGAGCCCAGCTTCAGGTTGGACATGGGGTTGGTGACGGCGCTGACCCCGTTTCTGGCCAGGATGGCCCAGTCATCCGGCGTGGTCCAGACACAGTGGGCGGCGATGGCCCGCACGGCGAAGATGCCGTACTGCTCAAAGAGGGCGGCGGGGGTGCGCCCATGGCGGGCGACGCAGCCGTCGTGCTCGCTCTTGGTCTCCGACAGGTGGACGTGCATCCCCAGTCCGTGGTCGGCGGCGTACCGGGCCATCCACTCCCACAGGGGGGCGTGAGAGGTGTACTCCCCGTGGATGGAGCCGTCGATGGCGATCTGCCCTTCACCTGCGCCGTGCCAGCGCTCCGTGAGCTGCCGCTGAACGACGCAGTCGTGGTGGGTCTCCGGGTCAAAGCCGTCGGTGAACTGGGTGGCGCCGCAGCAGATGTTGGCCGAAATCCCGGCGGAGAGCACCTCCTGGATGATGGCCTCGTTGTTCATATACATGTCGGCGATGCAGGTGACACCGGAGGCAATCATTTCCGCCAGGCCCAGGGCGGTGGCGGCCCGGATGGCCCGGTCGTCCCATTTGGCCTCGGTGGGGAAGATATACTGGTGCAGCCAGGTGTGCAGGTCGCACCCGCCGCCGTAGCCCCGCATCAGGGTCATGGGCACGTGGGTGTGGGCGTTGACGAAGCCGGGCATCAGCACCTTGCCGGCGCCGTCGATGACCTGGTCGAAGGGCCCGGCGGGCCGCTTCGTCCCCACATAGGAGATCTGGCTCCCCTCCACCGCCACAAAGGCGTTGGGCAGCACCGTCCGGCTCTCGTCCAGGAGGACGGCGGTGACGTTCTGAATGAGAATGGACATGGCGTTCTCCTTACGACAGCTTTTTCAGGCAGGCCAGCACCAGCCGTGAGAACTTCTCCTTGCAGGCCTCGGCGGCGTCCAGCACCTCCTGCTCGCTGAGGGGCTGGTCCAGGATGCCGGCGGCCATATTGGAGCACAGGGTGAAGCCCAGCACCTGCATCCCGCAGTGCCCGGCCACGATGACCTCGGGGGCGGTGGACATACCCACGGCGTCGGCTCCGGCGATGCGGGCGAAGCGCACCTCGGCAGGCGTCTCGTACTGGGGCCCCGGGAAGTACATGTAGACGCCCTCCTTCAGGTCGATGCCCAGCTCCCCGGCGCTCTGCCGGGCCAGATCCTGCAAGGCGGGGGTATACAGGTGGGAGGAGTCGGGGAAGCGTACCCCGAACTCGGGCAGGTTCTCGCCCCGCAGAGGGGACTCCATGAAGATCTTGATCTGGTCGGTGATGAGCATCAGGTCACCGGCCTGCCAGGCGGTGTTGACGCAGCCGGCGGCGTTGGTGACGATCAGGGTGTCGCAGCCCAGCAGCCGCAGCACCCGCACGGCGTAGGATACCTCTTCGTAGGAGTAGCCCTCGTAATGGTGCATCCGGCCCTGCATCACGGCCACCGGCCGGCCCTCCAGGGTGCCGAACACCAGCTGGCCCTTGTGGCCGGGGGCGGTGGAGGCCTTAAAGTGGGGGATGTCGCGGTAGGACACGCAGACGGGGTCCTCCACCACGTCGCCCAGGAAGCCCAGGCCGGAGCCCAGGATCATGGCCACCTTGGGGCAAAACGCGCCGATCCGCCCGCGGATGGAGTCGGCGCTCTCCTTGTACTGGTCAAAGGTGTAGGTCATTGCAGAGCCCTCCTTTGTATGGCTTTTATTGTTTTGGGTCAATCAAAGGCATTTTACACCACAGGAAGGCAAAAAGCAAGGAAAGCGGCCCTTTCTCCTCGCCAGGCCGTGGATTTTGGCCGGCACGGCCGCGTCCCGCTCCCCTTCGGCGCAAAGAAACGGCCCGCGGACGCATCGCCCGCAGGCCGTTTCTTCCCGACCGTTCAGCCGTTCGGGGCGGCAAAGGAATTGCCCTCGAAGGTGCAGTTCTCCACCGCCAGGGCCAGATTTCCGGCGCTGGTGTCCGAAAAGTTCGCCAGCGCATTGTTCTCGAACCGGCAGCCGCGCACGGCCACGGCGTCGCAGTTCGAGAGGGACAGGAGATAGGAGCCTCCGTCCGCATTGCTGCCATTGTTCCGGACCACGGTGTCGGAGAGGGTGACGCCGCTGGAGCTGGTCAGGCCGAAGAGGGACCAGGCCATGTTGTCGTAGACCTCGCAGCCGTCGAAGGTGACCGTCTGACTGTTCAGGATAGTGGCCGCGCCGTAGGAGCAGTGGTAGATGGCGCTCTTCTCCACCAGCAGGCCGGTGACCCCCTCCGACTCCACGCCGTAGGTGCCGCAGCCGTAGAGTCCGCAGCCGGTGACCCGGACGCCGCCGCAGTCGGTGAAATTGAGCACCGACCCCAGGCAGGAGCCGGTGGGCGTGTGGCCGATGGTCAGCCCGTCCAGCACCAGGTCGCTACAGCCCTGGAAATGGAAGACATCGGCATAGCGTGGGGTGGCCAGCAGCTCGACCTGGTCCCGGTCCTGCCCGCGGATGGTCAGTCCGGACACGTTCACCACGTTGAGCTGCGGCCCGTCGAACTCCTCATACCAGACCACATGCGGGTTGTCGGTCTTGCCCGCCAGCTCCGTCAGGTCGTAGTTGCCGGGGGCCAGGATGATCTCGGTGTCCGGGGCGATGGCGGAACCCGCAAAGGCAAAACG
>OHAO01002917.1_pt1 | contig 10004 bp, 10 predicted proteins | sample 1577151 | NCBI WGS metagenome assembly OHAO01 (sample SAMEA3541585, study PRJEB24748) | human gut metagenome | biome: human gut; feature: human-associated habitat; material: faeces | place: China | collected 2012 | reverse complement strand
CAGGCTCTGCACCGTGGCCCGCATTCCGTGGGCGTTGTGGCTGCCGTCCAGCAGAAACGCCGGTTCGTGCCGCAGCAGTTCAAAGCGGCCCGGCCAGCTGACCGTTTCAAGACCGGTACGGATGGCATTTTCCGGGATGTTCCAGCCATGGGTGCGCATCACCCGCAGAGCCGTGATAGCCAGCGCCGCATTTCGCGGCTGGTAGCTGCCGATCAGCTCCGCCACCTGCTGATACACGACCTCCACAGAGTCGTCGTAGCGGACATAGCCGGACTGTGTCAGGTGCAGATACTGGCAGATAGCCGTCCCCATGAAAACCAGTACAAACCCCGCCGCCAGACCTGCCAACAGGTAGAGATACTTTTTCATTGTCCGTCCTCCTTTTCTCGTCGGTTGAATAGCCAGCCCAAAGCGCCCCACAGGAACAGCAGAACGCCGCCCAGCCGGACACAGGGGATCACTTCCACCAGAATGTAGTCGATGCAGGGGATAGACCAATAGGAATTGATGAGCAGTGCCAGTGCCTGGAGGATCCAACCCAAAAAGGGCGCCGCCACAGCCACAACGACCCCGGCGATCATAAGCCCCCCGAAGGGTGCAGGTACACTCGTTTTACGCATATTCGTCAGACTCCTTCTTATTCACTTGTCATTTGATGAACCCGCATTTTTCAGCGACCCATTGGTATCACCCATCCCTCTCTTGTCACAAAAATCTCTCTTTCGTGGAGCGGTAGAACGATCCTACGGGAAAATCCTCACATTTGAGGGTGTTTTTCTGCATTGTATCACGGCGGAGGCAGGGTGTCCATCATTTCGCACGCAGTATGGCAATTTTCAGATTTCTGTACAGAGGATCGGGGGATGCTTCGTCATTTCTCCCAAGTGAGCTCCGGGATGGGGGTGGAGATATCCGCCTCCGGGAAGGGGGCCTTCTTGTCCTCCCGCACCCACATGGGGCGGACATTGTCGGCGGCAAACTGCCGCTCCACGCTGGGGACTCTGGCGGTGGCGTACAGCAGTCCCTCCGGGCCGTAGACCTCCAGCAGCAGGACACACACCATGCTGCTGTTGCCGATGTAGGCGGCCACCGCCAGCTTCCCGTCCTGATAGGCCATGGCGAAGTTGGGCGCCACGGTATACGGCATGGCATCCTCATCGCCCTGCTTCTCCGGCTCCGGATCGGTGAAGCTGACGGTATAGCCGGTGACATAGGCGGTCTGTGTGGGGCAGGTGTAGTCCAGATGATAGCCCTCCTCCGTCCGGGACAGCACCGTCAGCTGATCATCCCAAAGCACCACGGCGAAGCCGTCCCGGATGGTCAGATCATAAGAGGCGCTGTCCTCCGCCGCAGGGCCGAGGGACAGCTCCTGCAGCAGGCGGTAGGTGCCGCCCTCCAGCAGGCGCAGCACCAGCTGGCCGTCCTCCTGCGTCATGAGATACACCGTGCCGCCGAGCTCCTCCTGCTTCAGGGTCACCACCTGCTGGCGGGTGATATCCAGGGGGTACACCAGCTGGCGGCGGGACGGCACGGGAGTGCTGCTCCCGTCATCATCCGTCTGCACCGGGACGTACCACAGGCCATAGCCCTCCGGCGCCCAGTCGGGCTGGGGCTGCGCCGCCGGATCGATGCCCAGAGTGGTGAGGGTGCCGCCCTCCAGCGGCAGGCTGAAGGGAGTGAAGTACATGGCGGAGGAGATCCCGGTGAAGTCGTAGCCGTTGATCTCATAGCTGCCGTCTGCGTTGCGGGCCAGCGTCACGGTGAGGTCGTCGGACTCTCTCACCGGGATGCTCAGGGCTGGGAAGGGTACGGTATCGCCAATGTCCCACGGGCCGTAGACATCGCAAAAGTCTCCGCCGCCGGGCCAAGAGGCGCCGCTGAGGGACAGGGGCAGGTCCTGCCAGTAGTCCGCCAGATGCACCGTCACATCCACCAGCTCCTCGCCGGAGGCACGGGCCTGCCGCAGGACCTCCCGGCAGATGGGGTCGCTGTCGTCCTCCTGATCTACCAGCAGGCACTGGATGTTGTAGCCGTTGCCGTCAAAGATCCATTGCCCGCTCCGGTCGCTGTACGCCAGCCGGAAGGATGCGTCGGTGGTGTCGGCGGCGGGGTCGTAGTCCATGCGCCATTGCAGGCGGTTTTGCTCCATGCCGATGCGGGCGGCCATATGCAGGCCCTCTGCGGCGGCGGGATCGCCAATGGTGCAGGCGTCCGTCATCGTTAGCGGCAGGGCCTTGGAGCCCAAGGCCATAGCGGCAGCCGTCAGGGCCACGGCACACACCAGCGTCAGGGCCAAAATGGCTCTCCATGTGCGTTTCATGTCACCCCTCCTCGTCCGGCAGCTGGCTCAGGGCCTTGCGGACCCGATCCGCCTGATAGTGATACGTCTGCTTCACACGGGTCACCAGATCCTCGTCCTCCATCTCCTGCTGGGAGATGTCTCCGATGAGCCGACCCTGCCGCAGCAGGACAGCACGGGACAGGAAAGTCTTGACCTCCTCCAGCAGATGGGTGGAGAGGATCACCGTCTCGTGATCCGACAGCAGGCCCAGCATCACCCGGTAGAAGTCCTCCCGGTTGAAGAGGTCGCTGCCGGAGAAGGGCTCGTCCATGAGGATGTAGTCCGCCCCCTGTGACAGGGCCAGCGTCACCTCCAGCTGATTCTTCATGCCGGTGGAAAAACTCCGCAGGGGCTTGTGCAGCGGCAGCTGAAAGAACTCCGTCAGCAGGCGGAACCGCCGATCGTTGAAGGCAGGGAAATGGGCCTGATAGAAGTCCCGGTGATCCGCCGGGGACAAAGCCGGAAAGAAGGAGTGCTCGCAGGTGGCAAAGGACAGCCTGTGGATATTCCCCGACCCGATGGCCTCGCCGTCCAGCGTCACAACGCCCTCGTGGCGCAGATAGCCCAAAATACACTTCATCATCGTGGTCTTTCCGGCGCCGTTCTCCCCTAACAGGCCCACGATCTGCCCCCGCGGAATGGTCAGCGACACATCCGACAGGGCCTCCTTGTCCCGATATTTCTTTGTTACATGAGAAATTTCCAGCATAACGGTTCCCTCCTTCAGCTCCATATTCCGAATAATCCGTGACCCAAGGTCTGCGCCGGGGTAATGAGACGCCAAGCCGCCCAGCACAGCACCGACAGCACCGCCGCAGCCGCTATACAGGCCACCATCCACCGCAGCGGCACCGTCCACACCTGACGGCGCAGGGTGCGGCCGCCATCCGGCAGGCGCCGCATGAGATAGATGCTGCGCCCGCCCTGATAGTAGGAGGCGTACAGCACCGTGGCCGACAGCAGCGCCCCCAAGGCGAACAGGGCCATCAGCACCAGCGCAGGCTCCATGGTCTGCCAGAAGGGCAGCATCCTTGCCCCCTCCCGTACCACGGAGCGGTTTCGCACCGGGTCCCACTCCATCAAGCTCTGATAGGCGCTGCCATAGCGGCAGGCAAAAAGGATGCCGCCCCCAAAAACGGCCCCCAGCAGGGTACCACGGATGATGCCGGCCATACGCCCGGCCTCCACGTTGGGGGGTAGGGCCGCCGTCAGGCCCTCCTGCGAAAACCAGTTATTCCTCACGGTTCTTACCTCCTGTCAACAGCAGCTCCAGCATCCAGCCCATAAGGGCCAGCGCCGTCAGCAGCATCGCCATCCACGCATTGTCGGCGACATCCACCGTGAAGGTAAACATCGTGACACCCACCGTCAGCAGTGGCCACAGGTTCAGCCGTCCTCGCCGCTGGCTCCGGATGAACAGGGCGGTAGCCAGTGCGTTGGCTGCCAGCAGCGCCAGATCCGTCACCCACACCGCCGCATCCGCCAGCGGCACCAGGTGGTGCAGGAAGGAGTCGCTGTACACCAGCAGCATCAGGGATTGGGGGCCGACACCCCAGTTGGGCTCCAGCCCCTGAAGCTTCAGCTGCATCCCCAGCAGCGCTGCCGTCGCCACCAGCGCCCACAGCACCAGCAGCATGGCGGCGTGGTACGCCGCCCACCACAGATCCACCAGCTCCTCCCGCAGGCGCAGGCGGCGGACCGTGTAGGCCGTCTGGCTGCCGAAGCCGCAGCCCCCCAGGCACAGCATGACCATCACCATCAGATAGCCCACGGCGGCAGCCAGCGGCGCCGCTCCCACACCGGCGGCACCGCCTGTGTGTTCGGGATTTGCCAGATACGTCAGCGCACCCACCGCCAGTGCCGTCAGTCCGGAGGCAATGAGTACCGGGACCATGCTGGCCCGTGCCGCCAGTCCCATCACCGAAAGCTGCTTGTTCATTCCGTCTCCTCCTCTGCATACAGTCTCTCAAACAGGCTCCAGGCACTCCGCCTGTCCAGCCCCATGCGCTTCATGCTGCGGACCATGGCACGCAGCTCCGTCTCGGTCAGTTCCTGTCGCAGCGCCGCCACCCGTCCGGCGTCGGCGTGGACGCAGCTCTTGGCTCCGGTATGGGATTCCACCAGTCCCTCCTCCTCCATCATGCGATAGGCCTTCTGTACCGTGTTGGGGTTCACCGCCAGCAGCGCCGACAGCACCCGCCGGGAGGGCAGCTCCTCCCCGTCCCGGATGGTCCCGGCTGCGATCCCCTGCTTGACATAGCGGATGATCTGCTGGTAGATGGGTACGCCCTCCGCCTGCATAAAGGAATCAAACTGTATCATGGCATCGCCTCCTTCAACCGTATTACTCGTATAGTACGCTTTCTAACCGTATTATACGAGTAGTACGGTTTGCTGTCAAGCCCTCCGGTGAAATTTTTTGCCGCTCTTGCGCTTTGGGGGAATATCCGATATACTGGGAGAAACAGGGCGCAGCCCCTGTCCGTGAATCATACTGAGAGGACCACCGTCTATGGAAACGTATCTGATCCCCTGCCTGCTGGGGCTTGAAAAGCTGGTAAGCGACGAAGTGAAAAGACTGGGCCTGCAGGAGGTGCAGGCGGAGAACGGCCGCATCCTCTGCCGGGGAACGCTGGCGGATGCGGCACGGCTGAACCTGAACCTGCGGTGCGGCGCACGGGTGCTGCTGGTGCTGGGCCGCTTCCCGGCCCGCAGCTTCGAGGAGCTGTTTCAGGGGACCCGTGCCATTGCGTGGGAGGACTACCTGCCGGAGAACGCCGCCTTCCCGGTGAAGGGCTACTCCATTTCCTCCCAGCTGCACTCCGTGCCGGCCTGCCAGTCCATCATCAAAAAGGCCATGGTGGAGCGAATGAAGGCCCATTATCACCGGGAGCAGTTCCCGGAGGACGGTGTGAAGTATCAGGTGCGCTTCTCCCTGTTCAAGGACGAGGCAGCCCTGTGTCTGGATACCTCCGGTGAGGGGCTTTACAAGCGTGGCTATCGGGCCGTGGGCGTGGAGGCTCCCCTGCGGGAGACGCTGGCGGCGGCCATGGTACTGCTGTCCCGCTATCGGGGGAAGGACCCCTTCTGCGATCCCTTCTGCGGCTCCGGCACCATTCCCATCGAGGCGGCCCTCATTGCCAAAAACCGTGCGCCGGGACTGGACCGCAGCTTCGACGCCCAGAGGTGGGCGTTCCTTCCGGCCAAGGTGTGGATGGATGCGGCGGACGAGGCCATGGACAAGGAATTCCACGGCCACTACGACATCTGGGGCGGCGACATCGACCCCCGTGCCGTGGCCATTGCCAGGGACAATGCCCGCAAGGCGGGGGTGGAGGATATGATCCGCTTCGAGGTGGCGGACATGAGAGACTTCCGCCGGGACAGCACCTACGGCCAGTTGGTGACCAATCCCCCCTACGGCGAGCGGCTGATGGAGAAGCGGGAGGCCGAGGACCTGTACCGGGAGCTGGGACAGGTTTGGTGTCGGCTGCCGGAGGGCTGGCGAACGCTGGTGCTCAGCAGCCATACGGAGTTCGAACGCTCCTTCGGACGGCCCGCCGCCAAGAAGCGCAAGCTCTACAACGGCATGATCAAGTGCGACCTGTTCATGTACGGCAATGTGTAAGGGCTCCGTCAAAATTCCACGGTCTTCCCCACAAGTTTTCAATTTGTTCATTCAATTTTCTACCCTGATGCTACAATAGCCTTTGTAACTTTTTCTTAAAGACCCGGGAGGCGTTTGCTATGAAGCACGTTTTCATCATCAATCCCACGGCGGGCAAGTCCGACAGCCGCCAAAAAATCTATGATATGGCGGAGAAGCTGCGGCAGGATCACGGGCTGGAGGTGCAGTGCCTGCTGACCAAGAAGCAGGGCCACGCCACGGAGATCGCCCGCCGCCTGTGCCAGAGCGGCGAGGAGCTGCGATTCTATGCCTGCGGCGGCGACGGCACCGTCAACGAGGTGGCCAACGGCATCATCGGCTACGACAACGCCTCCATGACCGTCATCCCCGTGGGAACCGGCAACGACTTCCTGAAAAACTTTGGCCCGGAGGATATGGAGAAATTCCGGGATGCCGAAAATCTGTGGGACGCTCCCCAGTTCCCCATAGACGCCATCGACGTCAACGGGCGCATCGCCTTGACCATCGCCTGCTCCGGACTGGACGCACGGGTGGCCAAGGACGTACATAACTTCAGCGAGAGTCCCATTCTGGACGGCAAGAGCAGCTATATCGTGTCCCTGATGGTGAATTTCCTCTTCAAGGGCATCGGCTCCCACTGGACGGTGGAGCTGGACGGCGAGGCCGTGGAGGATGACTATGCCTTGGTGGCGGTGTGCAACGGCCGCTACTACGGCGGCGGCTTCATGCCGGTGGCGGAGGCCCGGATGGATGACGGCGTTCTGAACACGCTGGTGGTGAAGAAGGTCAGCCGCCTGACCTTTATGAATTTCGTCAATCCCTACTCCAAGGGGCAATACTATAAGTTTCCCCATCTGGCCCGATGTTCCACCCCCAAGGTGATCCGCATCCGCTCGGAAAAGCCGGACATCGTTACCTGTCTCGACGGCGAGTGCATCACCTCCGACGATGTGACCATCCAGATCTCCGACAAGCGGCTGAACTTCTTCGGCCCTACCGGATGCAGCTGCAACCGAACCGCTCGGAAGCCCCTAATTTAATATTTTGTGAACTTTTCAAAATTTTCCGTTTTCCCCCTTGCAAAACCGGAAAAGTGTGGTATGATAATCAGCGTTAGCACTCCTGAACAATGAGTGCTAACGCTGATTTCGTTTTTAATAAAAGATATAAGGAGGAACCAACCATGAAACTGACACCGCTTGCTGATCGTGTGGTGCTGAAGATGACGGAGGCGGAGGAGACCACCAAGGGCGGCATCATCCTCACCGGCTCCGCTAAGGAGAAGCCCTCTGTGGCCGAGGTCATTGCCGTTGGCCCCGGCGGCGTGGTGGACGGCAAGACCGTCACCATGAGCGTCAAGCCCGGTGACAAGGTCATCACCGACAAGTACGCCGGCACCAAGGTCACCCTGGAGGACGTGGAGTATATCATCGTCAAGCAGGGCGACATTCTTGCCATCGTCGAGTGAGACTTCTGCGCTGTCATTGTGAGACCGGTCCGCAGACTGGTCGTGGCGATCCGTTCTCCCCGGCCTTATAGAAAGGGTATTACGGATTCCCACGGTCGCTTTGCTCCCTCGGAATGACATTTTTGTAAAATCATTATCTGCAATATAGGAGGCAATCAATATGTCCAAGATCATTAAGCGTGGCGACGAGGCCCGCAAGGCGCTGGAGTCCGGCGTCAATCAGCTGGCGGATACCGTAAAGGTCACTCTGGGCCCCAAGGGCCGCAATGTGGTGCTGGATAAGAAGTTCGGCACTCCCCTGATCACCAACGACGGCGTGTCCATCGCCAAGGAGATCGAGCTGGACGATCCGTTCGAGAACATGGGTGCTCAGCTGGTGCGTGAGGTTTCCACCAAGACCAATGATGTGGCCGGTGACGGTACCACCACCGCTACCCTGCTGGCACAGGCCATGGTTCGTGAGGGCCTGAAGAATCTGGCCGCCGGTGCCAACCCCATCGTCATGAAGAAGGGTATGTCCAAGGCCGTGGAGGCCGCAGTAAGCGCCATCCGCGCCCAGAGCCAGAAGGTCAACGGCACCGACGACATCGCCCGTGTGGGTACCGTCTCCTCCGGCGATGCCTTCATCGGCAAGCTGATCGCCGAGGCCATGGAGAAGGTCTCCTCCGACGGCGTGATCACCATCGAGGAGTCCAAGACCGCCGAGACCTACTCCGAGGTGGTGGAGGGCATGATGTTCGACCGTGGCTACATCACCCCCTACATGGTCACCGATACCGAGAAGATGGAGGCCGTCATCGATGATGCCTACATTCTCATTACCGACAAGAAGATCTCTGTCATCTCCGACATCCTGCCCCTGCTGGAGCAGCTGGTGCAGGCCGGCAAGAAGCTGTTCATCATCGCTGAGGATGTGGAGGGCGAGGCCCTGAGCACCCTGATCGTGAACCGTCTGCGTGGCACCCTGAACGTGGTGTGTGTCAAGGCCCCCGGCTTCGGTGATCGTCGCAAGGAGATGCTGCAGGATATCGCCATCCTCACCGGCGGTCAGGTCATCAGCGAGGAGCTGGGTCTGACCCTGAAGGACGCCACCGTGGATATGCTGGGCCGTGCCCGTCAGGTGAAGGTCACCAAGGAGAACACCATCATCGTGGACGGCATGGGCGACAAGCAGGCCATCGCCGACCGTGTGGCTCAGATCCGCAACCAGATCGGCCTGACCACCAGCGAGTACGATAAGGAGAAGCTGCAGGAGCGTCTGGCCAAGATGGCCGGCGGCGTGGCCGTCATCAAGGTGGGCGCTGCTACCGAGACCGAGATGAAGGAGAAGAAGCTCCGCATTGAGGATGCTCTGAACGCCACCAAGGCCGCTGTGGAAGAGGGCATCGTGGCTGGCGGCGGCACCATCTATGTCAACGTCATCCCCGCTGTCACCGCCCTGCTGAACGAGGTGGAGGGTGATGAAAAGACCGGCGTGCAGATCGTGGCCAAGGCTCTGGAGGAGCCCATCCGCCAGATCGCTGCCAATGCCGGTCTGGACGGCTCCGTCATTCTGGAGAAGGTCCGTACCTCCGGCAAGAACGGCTACGGCTTCGACGCCTACAAGGAGGAGTACTGCGACATGATCGCCAGCGGCATCGTGGATCCCGCCAAGGTGACCCGCTCCGCTCTGGAGAATGCCGCCAGCGTCTCCGGCATGGTGCTGACCACCGAGTCTCTGGTGGCCGACAAGCCCCAGCCCCCCGCACCCGCTGCTCCCGCTCCCGAAATGGGCGGCATGGGCGGCATGTATTAAGACTCGCCGCAAAGCCTTGAAATTGCTTGATTTTTTGAGTGGGCAAAAGCGGATTTACGCTAAACTTATGCCAAAAATTCAAGCGCATGATCGGGTAACAGAAATCGGCACCTGCCTCAAAAAGCAGGTGCCGATTTTTCCTTATTTGCGTTTCTTTCTGCCTTTTCCGTGCGACAACTGCGGTCTTGCCTTTCCCCGCTGGTTGCTGGGCTTTTCAGGTACTTGGACAGCTTGAGTATTTCAATCAGCAGTTCTTTACAAGAAGACATTTGTTAGGTGGAATTCTTCTGGCACTTCAGATTATTGTTATCGGTGTAATCTATCTCCGGGATGTAGTACAGAAGCAGGAAATCATGAAGGGAATCAGACAGATTACGGAAGGAGATTTATCCTATAAGATTCCGTTAGAACATCTTCACAGCGACAGCAGAAAGCTGGCAGAGGCAGTAAACAGCATTGGAGACAGCCTGCATCTTGTGGTAGAAGAGAATACTAAAAACGAGCGTATGAAGGCAGACTTAATCACCAATGTATCCCATGATATCAAGACACCGCTGACTTCCATCATCAATTATGTAGAGCTTCTGAAGCAGGAAAACTTCCAGGATCCTAAGATACAGCGGTATATTGAGATACTGGAGGCAAAGTCCCAGCGGCTGAAGACTCTGACAGAAGACGTGGTGGAGGCGTCTAAGGTAAGCTCCGGAAATATTACACTGGAATTCATGAACATTAATTTTGTGGAGATGAT
>OHAO01002898.1_pt1 | contig 10070 bp, 8 predicted proteins | sample 1577151 | NCBI WGS metagenome assembly OHAO01 (sample SAMEA3541585, study PRJEB24748) | human gut metagenome | biome: human gut; feature: human-associated habitat; material: faeces | place: China | collected 2012 | reverse complement strand
TCATCCTGTTTGTGTTGGCAATGGCGGTATATAACATTGGAGAATATGCTAAGGGCTGATTCCGGTCTACAACGAAGAAGCGATGCTCCCTACCCTATATCAGCGCTTGATAGAACTTATCAACCGCAACGGCACTTATGCATGGGAAATCCTATTTATCAATGACGGCAGCAGCGACCGGACACTCGACGTTATCCGCCAACTCCGACAAACGGACAGCAGGGTAAATTTCGTGAACCTCTCGCGCAACTTCGGCAAGGAAATCGCCATGCTTGCAGGCTTCGACTACACTACCGGAGACTGCTGCGTGGTAATGGATGCCGACCTGCAAGACCCTCCCGAACTTGTGGACCGGATGCTGCAATACTGGGAAGAAGGTTATGACGACATCTACGCCAAACGCCGCAACCGTGGCGAAGAGAGCTGGATGCGCCGCCGGCTGTCACTTGCTTTCTACAGCATCTTACAAAAGATGAGCCGGATAGATATCCTGCCGAACGTAGGAGACTTCCGCCTGCTCGACCGCCGCTGCGTACTGACATTAAGACACTTGCGCGAACAGGAACGCTATACCAAAGGATTATTCTGCTGGATAGGCTACCGGAAGAAAAGCATAGAATTCGACCGGGGCGACCGCCTTGCCGGACACTCCTCATGGAGTTTCTTCAAACTGCTGAACCTGGCAATCGAAGGAATCACCTCCTCTTCCACCGCTCCCCTGCGCATTGCCACCGTTTGCGGTATCCTCTGTTCCATTTCCAGCTTTATCTACGCCATCTATTTCCTGATAAAGACCATCATATACGGCGACCAGGCCGCCGGTTTCCCCACCCTGATAGTCGTTATTCTATTCTTGGGCGGCATCCAACTGTTCTCATTGGGTGTTATCGGAGAGTATATCGGACGTATTTTCAAAGAGACCAAAAGACGCCCTGCTTATATCGCATCGGATTACAATGAGAAGAAGTTGGGATATGACGAATAAATTACTTTTGCCCACTAATTTCCGTATGGCTAAAGAGGCGGTTGCTCACTTTTCCGCTTCCGCCACAACTGATAGCTATTGAAAATATTTTGCCACAGCACATACGAACCCGGCCCTACGGAAGAGAGCGGATTCAAATAAGTATAGGACATCCAAATGGCAAGCACCGTATTCTTCTGTCCCAGCGCCTGTCCGCCACTGATACGGTCATTGTAATGCCCACCGATTCTCTTGCCTAAATAGAATTGGACACAGCAGGCTTCCAAACCTGCTAAAGCAATCAGGACTTCCACAAACACCGGAGCATCACTGTTCGCCAACGAACGCACTGTCTGCCCCGATACAATGGCAAGCGCCACCGCCCATAAGTAGAAAGCAGCATCGTGAAACTCCAATAAGCATCTATGCACATTCTTGACAAACACCCGCAGAAACCAAGCCATGAAGAAAGGCAGAAGCAACAGCGGAAACACCTTACTCAGTATTTTCAAGAAAGCCGCAAAAAAAGTAACATCCGCATGAGGTTCAACCCAAGGAAATACCAACGGAACAACCACCGCAGCCAAAAGATTGGACAACAACGTATACGTGGTAAGACTCGACGCACTTCCGCCCAGCTTACCGGTAATGACCGCAGCAGCGGTAGCCGTAGGACAAATAAGGCATACCATAGCCCCTTCAAAAACTTCCCGATACATCTCCTCCATCGGACAGCACACCAGCAAAGCCGCCACAACCAGACACGCCACTGTCTGAAACAGCAACAGCCAGCCATGCCACCCTTTCGGTTTCAAATCACGCACTTCTACCTTACAAAAGGTTAACAGCAATTGGGCAAAAATCAAAGCCGGAGTCAGAAGAGCCACCAACCCGTTCAAACAAGGTTTCACCGGTGCAAACCAGGGAATTTTCGCAAAGAAGAAATATCCGGCCGTACCGGCAAGCATCGCCAAAGGCAATGTCCAATTCTTTATAAGACGAAGAAGCATACCTGTATCTACCAATTAATATTTGTGCGCAAAGTTACAGATATTATCAACAAATAGACTCATCGCAGAGAATAAAAGGGAAAAAAGAGAAGCATTGACACAGAACGTAGTATTTTTAATTCGTTAGACAGTCGTCGCCCTTTCGTTAGACCCGGGTCATCCGTTCGTTCAACCAAGGTCTAACGAACGGATGACCCGGGTCTAACGAATTATGCACAGCCAACCGCCAAACAGAAGCAAGTATAGAAAACATGTAAATTTTGCAAATGCAAAGACTAAATCTCCCTAAAAAGAAGCTGTTACGAATAAAACTTGAAAGCAAAGTGTGAGTTTTCTATAAAATTACATTACTTTTGCAGGGCGATAATAGACCTTTGCGCTATCTTTGCAACGATATTTTAATATGAAACGATACAGACAACATATCTTATATATAAGCCTTTGCCTGGGACTGCTCATTGCGCCTTTTTGTTGCAGCAATATCGGGGCGAAGGATTTTGTTGTCGTCATCGACGCCGGACACGGCGGACACGACCCCGGCGCCATCGGCAGAATCTCCAAAGAAAAGAACATAAACCTGAATGTCGCACTCAAGCTCGGCAAGCAGATACAAAAGAACTGCCCGGACGTAAAAGTCGTATATACCCGTACGCGGGATGTCTTTATTCCCCTAAACCGACGCGCGGAAATAGCCAACGATGCCAAAGCGGACCTATTCATCTCGATCCATACCAATGCGCTTGCCAATAACCGGACCGCCAAAGGCGCATCCACCTGGACGTTAGGTCTTGCCAAATCGGATGCCAACCTTGAAGTTGCCAAACGGGAAAACTCGGTCATTCTTTACGAAAGCGACTATAAGACCCGCTATGCAGGATTTAATCCCAATTCCGCCGAGTCCTACATTATCTTCGAGTTCATGCAGGATAAATATATGTCGCAAAGCGTGCACCTGGCATCACTTGTACAAAAGCATTTCCGCAACACCTGCCGCCGGGTAGACCGGGGCGTGCACCAGGCCGGTTTTCTGGTATTAAAAGCCAGTGCCATGCCCAGTATTCTGGTAGAGCTCGGCTTTATCTCCACACCCGAAGAAGAACGGTATCTAAACACGGACGCAGGCACCAATACTCTTGCCAACGGCATCTTCCGCGCTTTCCTCACTTATAAGCGCGAACAGGAAATCCGGTTGAACGGAAGCAGCCAGACCATTCTGCCGGAAGACCACAACCGGAAGAGAAAACGCCCGCTCCTGCCGATGCCTCACCCGAGACAGAGAAAAAAGCGACCGTCCAAAACAACAAACCGGCACCCCAGCCTTCGGAAAAAGCAACCGTTGCGCAGACAGAGGACAAAGTCCCTGTGTTCAAGATACAGATACTCACCTCTTCCCGTCCGCTGGCCAAGAACGACAAGCGGCTGAAAGGATTGAAAAATGTGGATTATTATAAGGAAGGCGGCCTGTACAAATACACCTATGGCGCATCTTCCGATTATAATAAGGTGTTACGCACCAAACGTTCAATTACGGCAAAATTCAAGGATGCTTTCATCATAGCCTTTAAGAACGGCAGGAAAGTAAACGTCAATGCTGCCATCAGAGAATTTAAAAACAAAAGAAATAAATAAAATACATCATGAAGTATATTACCAAAGAAGTCAGAATTGGAATCGCAGGCATAGCAGCGCTTTGCATATTAGTATATGGTATCAACTATCTGAAAGGCATTCACATGTTCAAGCCTTCCAGTTATTTCTATGTCAAGTTCCATAATGTCAACGGACTCACCAAATCAAGTCCGGTCTTTGCCGACGGTTTCCGCGTAGGTATCGTACGCGACCTGTATTACGATTATACCCAACCCGGAAAAGTGGTTGCCGAAATAGATGTCAACACCGACCTCCGCATTCCCAAAGGCAGTACGGCGGAGCTGGCCACAGAAATGTTAGGCGGCGTCAAGATGAATCTTCTTCTTGCCAACAATCCCCGCGAGAAGTATCAGGTCGGAGATACGATTCCCGGCACTCTCAACAACGGAATGATGGAGAAAGTGGCTACCATGATGCCGCAACTGGAAAAGATGCTGCCCAAACTGGATTCTATCCTCGGCTCTTTAAATACGGTATTGGCAGACCCCGCCATACCTGCCACCCTGCACAATGTGCAGAACCTGACCGCCAACCTGGCCGTAACCAGCGGACAACTGCAAACATTGATGAATAAAGACATTCCGCAGCTCACAGGAAAGCTGAACACCATCGGAGATAACTTTGTTCTGATTTCCAACAACCTGAAAGAGATAGACTACGCAACAGCCATGCAAAGCATAGACTCAACGCTGGCCAACGTGAAGATGCTTACAGACAAATTAAACCGTAAGGACAATACAGTAGGATTGTTGCTGAACGACCCGTCGCTTTACAACAATCTGAATGCCACCACAGCAAACGCAGCGAGCTTGTTGGAAGACTTGAAATCGCATCCGAAACGCTACGTCCATTTCTCTTTGTTCGGCAAGAAAGATAAGTAGAATTTCCTCTTAAATAGATTTTGTCTAAATAAGAAGGCTCATTTGTTATTGGGAAAGAAACCCCTTGATAAGTCTACGTATAAAGGTAAAAAAGAGGTTTATACTCATGCTGTTTCCAATGGATGCAGCAGCTTGTGTATAGGCTATAATACACTACACTACAAGCTGTTACATAAAAGCAAGACTTCCAGCAAAGGCATAGGTTTCATACATCCCGATAAGTAGCTGAAAGTAAAGAGATTATTGTTTTCCTGAGAAATGCAAGAAAAGAGAGATTTGTTTTTTTCAAATAAGATTGCCAATTTTGCAAACGTAGAAGTTTTGCTTAATTAATAAATGTATTAGTAACCGTTATGAGTGGACAGGATCATGTCGGATTGTGGAACCGCTGTCTTGAAATCATCAGAGACAATGTTCCGGAACAGACATATAAAACTTGGTTTCTCCCCATTGTTCCCTTAAAATATGAGGATAAAACGCTCGTTGTACAAGTTCCCAGCCAGTTCTTTTACGAATTTCTGGAGGATAAATTTGTAGACTTGTTGCGTAAGACCCTCTATAAGGTAATCGGAGAGGGAACAAAGTTAATGTATAATGTTATGGTGGACAAAAGTTCACGGCCTGAAAAGACCGTCAACTACGAGTCGACCCACCGTACTATTATGCCACAAAAGCAAACGATAGATAAAGCTATTCCACAGATACCTGTTCCCGATTTGGATCCGCATCTGAATCCGGAATACAATTTCGACACGTTCATTGAAGGATATAGCAATAAACTCTCTCGTAGTGTTGCAGAAGCAGTGGCGCTCAATCCGGCTAAGACCATATTCAATCCGCTGTTTTTGTATGGAGCATCAGGTGTGGGAAAAACTCACCTTGCCAATGCCATCGGTACAAAAATCAAAGAATTATATCCGGAGAAACGCGTATTGTACGTATCTGCGCATTTATTCCAAGTACAATACACCGACTCTGTACGTAACAATACGACCAACGATTTCATCAACTTCTACCAGACTATTGACATATTGATTATTGACGATATTCAGGAATTTGCAGGCGTTACCAAAACGCAGAACACATTCTTCCATATCTTCAACCACCTGCATCAAAACGGCAAACAGCTTATTCTCACTTCAGACCGGGCTCCCGTACTGCTTCAAGGTATGGAAGAACGCTTGATTACACGTTTCAAATGGGGAATGGTGGCGGAACTGGAAAAGCCCACGGTAGAATTGCGCAAAAATATCCTGCGCAATAAGATACATCGTGACGGTTTACAATTCCCGCCGGAAGTAATTGATTATATAGCAGAGAATGTAGGTAACAGTGTGCGCGACCTGGAAGGCATTGTCATCTCCATCATGGCCCATTCTACGATATACAACAAGGAAATCGACCTGGAGTTGGCACAACGCATCGTACGCAAAGTCGTGAACTGCGAAAGCAAAGCCATAACCATTGACGACATCATCACCACCGTATGCAAACATTTTGGTTTGGAAAATGCCGCCATACATACAAAATCGCGTAAACGCGAAGTGGTGCAAGCCCGTCAGATAGCCATGTATTTAGCCAAAAAACATACAGACTTCTCTACAGCCAAGATAGGTACGCTAATCGGAAATAAAGACCATGCCACCGTACTGCATGCCTGCAAAACAATCAAGCAACTGAAAGAGGTGGACAAATCATTCCGCGCTGAAATCGAAGAAATTCAGACCGCCTTGAAAAAAGTATAAGGTACGGAACAAAAGTATAAGGTATAAGGTATGAGGTATAAAGTCATCATGCAAAAAACTGCATGGATACGCTTTATACCTCATACCTTATACTCAAATTAAAATCCCTGTTGTTTCATTACTTTCCAAAGGTTCTCGGACATAGCCTCGCTGTCTTTCTTTGTATAGCGTACATCCGTAAAGACCTGAGCCAATGTTTCTTTATTATTTTCTGCGATAAACTGTTTATTCTCAGGCAAAGACTCCTTATAGGCATATAGACGGTCGATATCCTCAGGAGTATAATCATGATAAGTTTCTTCATGGACAATGGCTTCCAAAGACAGGCGGTCTACCTGTGCAGGAATCTCTGCCGGCCAGCCTACGGTAACGGTGGTGATAGGGAAGACCAATTCGGGCAACTCCAATGCCTCAATAATCATTTGGGGGTTGTAGGTGGTAGTACCCAGATAGCAGATGCCCAAACCTTTTTCTTCGGCTGCCACACAGAATGTTTGCGCAACCAACAAAGCATCCACAGCTCCGGTAACAAACCATTCAAAATTGTTATATCCCGGTTCTGCCTTCCGCTGCTCGCACCATTTGCTAAAACGGCGCAAGTCGATGCAAAAAGTAAGGACTGCCGGCGCCGTCTTCACCATAGGCTGATTGAAATGCGCCGGTGCCAACCTGGCTTTCCGGTCAGCGTCACGGGTTACAATTACGCTATACACCTGCATGTTTCCAACCGTAGAAGCACGGAAAGAGGTTTCAAGCAAATCATTTAACAAATCAGAAGAAATATCTTTCTGCTGATACTTACGGATTGTTCTCCTTTGTTTTAGACTTTCCATTCTTTCTTTTTTCTGCAAATATATGAAAAGAAACACAGAATATCATCCAATAGTTCCGAATATGTGCAGGCATGTTTTCTAAAAAGAACAAACTACCCGAACTGTATTCGTTATGGAATTTTCTTTTTAGAAAACTTTTTGTTAATTTACAAAAAGCCATTTTATTATAAACCAACAAATTAACCGATTAAAGCTGAAAACTAACAACCGGTTAATAAAAACATCAATTTTTATTTTGCCATAACAAAAAACATTCATAGATTTGCAGCCACATTTGTTAGCAATAAGTACAACTTCTACACTTTTACTTATTCATAATTAAATCTAAGAGTTATCGCATCGTGGAAAAGAAAGTTTATTCTTATGACGAAGCCTACGAAGAATCTTTACGATACTTCCAAGGCGACGAACTGGCTGCAAGGGTTTGGGTGAACAAATACGCAGTCAAAGATTCTTTCGGAAATATTTACGAAAAATCTCCAGAAGACATGCATTGGAGAATAGCCAATGAAGTAGCCCGCATCGAAGCCAAGTACCCCAACGCACTGACTTCCGAAGAACTCTTCGGCTTGTTGGACCACTTCAAATACATCGTTCCGCAAGGCAGCCCAATGACCGGAATCGGAAACAACTACCAGGTAGCTTCCCTTTCCAACTGTTTTGTGATAGGTGTGGATGGCGAGGCCGACTCATACGGTGCAATCTTCAAGATTGATGAAGAGCAGGTACAACTGATGAAACGCCGCGGCGGTGTAGGACACGACTTGTCACACATCCGCCCGAAAGGTTCTCCGGTAAAAAATTCCGCCCTGACATCAACCGGACTGGTTCCCTTCATGGAACGCTACTCCAACTCCACCCGTGAAGTGGCCCAAGACGGCCGCCGGGGTGCGCTGATGTTAAGCGTATCCATCAAGCATCCGGATTCGGAAGCCTTTATAGATGCAAAAATGACAGAAGGTAAAGTTACGGGGGCCAATGTATCCGTCAAGCTGACCGACGCATTTATGCAGGCAGCCATCGACGGCAAGCCATTCGTACAGCAATATCCCATTGACGCGGACGAACCTCTGTTCAAGAAAGAAATCAGCGCCACCGATTTGTGGAAAAAAATCGTGCACAACGCATGGAAGTCCGCCGAGCCCGGCGTACTCTTCTGGGACACCATATTAAGAGAGTCCGTACCCGATTGCTACGCGGACCTGGGTTACCGTACCGTGTCCACCAACCCTTGCGGTGAAATTCCCTTGTGTCCCTACGACTCCTGCCGTTTGCTGGCCATTAACCTATATTCATATGTAGTCAATCCGTTCAAACCGGATGCCTACTTCGATTTCGATTTGTTCAAGAAGCACGTAGCACTCGCCCAGCGCATCATGGACGACATCATCGACCTGGAACTTGAGAAGATAGAACGTATCATGGCCAAAATTGACTCCGATCCGGAAAACGAAGATGTAAAGCATACCGAAAGCGTTTTGTGGCAGAAAATCTACAAAAAGAGCGGACAAGGCCGCCGCACCGGCGTAGGCATCACCGCCGAAGGCGACATGCTTGCAGCATTGGGACTGCGTTACGGCACTGAAGAGGCTACCGAATTTGCAGAGAAAGTACACCAGACCGTAGCACTGAGCGCATACCGCTCTTCTGTGGAAATGGCTAAAGAACGCGGCGCTTTCGAAGTATACGACAGCGAACGCGAAAAGAACAACCCGTTCATCAACCGCCTGCGCGAAGCAGACCCGGAACTGTACGAGGAGATGAAGAAATACGGCCGCCGCAACATTGCCTGTCTCACCATCGCACCGACAGGCACGACAAGCCTGATGACGCAAACCACTTCCGGCATCGAACCCGTATTCCTGCCGGTATACAAGCGACGTCGCAAAGTCAATCCGAATGACGCCAACGTACATGTGGATTTCGTGGATGAAACCGGAGACGCATTCGAGGAATACATCGTATTCCATCCCAAGTTCGTCACCTGGATGCAGGCGCAAGGATACGATCCTGCCAAGCACTACACCCAGGACGAGGTAGATGCGCTGGTACAGAAGTCACCTTATTATAAAGCAACTTCCAATGATGTGGACTGGCTGATGAAAGTAAAGATGCAGGGACGTATCCAGAAATGGGTAGACCACTCCATCAGCGTTACCATCAACCTGCCGAACGATGTAGACGAGGAACTGGTGAACCGTCTCTATGTAGAAGCGTGGAAATCGGGGTGCAAAGGCTGTACGGTATACCGCGACGGCTCACGTTCGGGCGTGCTTATCTCCACCAAAAAAGACAAAAAAGAGGAGCTGCCCCCGTGCAAACCGCCTACGGTTGTCGAAACCCGCCCGAAAGTGCTTGAAGCAGACGTTGTACGCTTCCAGAACAATAAGGAGAAATGGGTGGCATTCGTCGGTTTGCTCGACGGATATCCTTATGAAATATTTACCGGTCTTCAGGACGACGATGAAGGAATCATCCTTCCGAAGAACGTTTCAACAGGACACATCATCAAGAACGTTGACGAAAACGGCAACAAGCGTTACGACTTCCAGTTCGAGAACAAGCGCGGCTACAAGGTAACCATCGAGGGACTGTCCGAGAAGTTCAACAAAGAATACTGGAACTATGCCAAACTCATCTCCGGCGTACTGCGTTACCGCATGCCTATCGAGCAGGTAATGAAGCTGGTAAGCTCACTGCAACTGGACAGCGAGAACATCAATACCTGGAAAAACGGCGTGGAACGTGCCTTGAAGAAATATGTTACGGACGGCACCGCAGCCAAAGGTCAGAAATGCCCGAATTGCGGCAACGAGACACTGGTTTATCAGGAAGGCTGCCTTATCTGCACCACCTGCGGTACATCCCGTTGCGGATAAGATTCAGGCAAGCACAAACGTTTGCATAGGAATTTAAATGAGATAGCCGGCAATAGCTGCATGATTATGAGGAATAATTTCTATACTTGCATAATCATTGCAGCTATT
>OHAO01002896.1_pt1 | contig 10071 bp, 6 predicted proteins | sample 1577151 | NCBI WGS metagenome assembly OHAO01 (sample SAMEA3541585, study PRJEB24748) | human gut metagenome | biome: human gut; feature: human-associated habitat; material: faeces | place: China | collected 2012 | reverse complement strand
GGCAGGGTTAAGCCGCTTCGCACCTTAACCCTGCCCTGCCAAAAGACTAACCCCGTTGGGGTTATTTGCGGATGTATAGTCGTGAAAATAGGGTGGCTGGGTAAACATTCGGGAGTAAGCGTGTACAAGGTTGGATCTTGTGGGCTTATTTGCGGATATATGGTTGTGAAAATGGGATGGCGGGATTTGGGTTTGGTCGCGAGTGAGCGTAGCATTATGTTCTGATGGGGTTATTTGTGGACGTGCGGTCGTGGAAATGGGGTGGTGAATGTGTCGGGTATTATGCAAAAATTACCACTTGACTATACATTTCTGAGGATTAAGCGCGAAGTGTTGAAACGTAGAAGCTTGAGGTGGCTTTTTATGGCCGAATCTTCGATGAAACCGCGGTTTTTCCGATTTTTTCTGCGTTTTTACGTTTATTTTCGAGGGTTATTTCGGATGAAAAATCCAATTGAGGGGAATCTTTGAGCGGTTTCGGAAAAAATTTCGGCGGAATAGCTATACTTTTTCTGTCAATAAATCGAAATAACATGCGGGATATAACGAACGAAATACGTACTATAATTGCCTGAATACAATGAATTTGCAAAGTTTTTAGTTTGCAAAAGACCGCCAACGGGGAATGGACGGATTACGGTGCGTGTAAGCGCCAAAAAGGTAATGTTCGATGGGAAATAAGCTCATTCTTTTCGAGTAATCAAATTTGATAGTTTTCAAGCAACAAAAAGTTGGAGAAAAAACACGAAAGGACCGAATCCTTATTTTTACATTTATTTACATGTGATGCGTTTTTGAGACAATTTTTGTTCATTATCAACGATTTACAAAAAGCTCATGTCCGATTTGAGCAAGTCGAGAAAATGAAAAATGTCCGATTAGAGCATATTTTTGTCCGATTAGAGCAAGTCGGTTTGGGGTAAATCGTCCGAACTTTGCCATAGTCAAGCAGGGAAAATCTATGACGGCATTCAAAAACAAGAAACATCCGAGAAAAAGTTCGCAAGAACGTCAAGCGGCCGCTCAACGTTTTTTGGAAGATCGATTGGCGTGCTTGGAAACGATCAGAGATATGATCAACTCAGAATTGGATCGCCGCAAAGAAGAATTTACCTCGCACACCGAAGAGGAACATAAAAAATCGCCGTCCAAGCGCTGCAAGTGGTGCAAATGGCTGGACGAATTAAGGGGATGACGCGCTAAGGCAACATATATGCATGTAAGAAGTGTCATTCTAAAATACTAAAAGTAAATAAGCAATTCATTTTTAACAACCACAAACGCCCGAGCCTCCGATACGGCGTTGCTCCGAAAGGAGTTTCAACAGGGAGGCATATATTATATGTATAACACATTACGCAAGAACATCTACGCGGCGATAGCTGCGCTGTTCATCACGATGCTGGCACTGCCCACCACGGCGCAGGCACAAGGCAAGGCAAGAATCATTCTCGAAGCGCACAACGTGTGGGGCGACGGCAGTGGCTACCAGATGCTACTCGATGCTGACCACAATCTCTACGGCGACAAGATTCCAGAGAAGGGAGCATTATGGGACAACGCCAACCCACCAGCCGACCTCTACAACAGCTTCGAATACAAAATTCCGGGTAATGCCGATCCGTCTACAACACCTCAATACATGGTTGTGGACGGCGAGGGTTACGTGGATATTCCTGCAGGAGTATACGATTTCTGTATTGCAGCACCAGAGGCAGGCAAGAAAATATGGATCGCAGGCGACAAAGACGGCCCCACAAGAGCCGACGATTACAGATTCGAGGCAGGCAAGACCTATCGCTTCACGATGTATGCCCCAGATGGCGGAGGCGATGCTGCCAAGCTGACAATTACCCAAACCGGAGAAGTTCAGACCTACAATCTCGAGATTGCCGGCAAGCAGGTAACCTCAGACAACTGCAACAACCTTTCTGTGATTCCTGGCGTGAGCGGAACGGTAAGATACGATCCTTCGCAGAAAATTCTTACGCTAAAAAATGCGACCATCAATGCAGGCAAAGAACAAGCGCTTGTATCGCGTACAGATGGCTTGACCATCAAACTTATCGGCACTAACAATCTCAGTTCATCGGAAGAGACCATGGGCATAACCGAGGCGCTGACTATCACCGGCGAAGGAGCCACACTGAATGTGGTGAGCGAGACTACTTGTGCTGTCTATTCTAATACGGCTGACATAACCATAGATAATTGCAACGTGAACCTCAAAGGGGCGTATGGATTCTTAGCAAGGGAAGACGACCATCCGGAAAGCCTCATCATTAAGAAGGCAAACGTAACCTCCGATGGGAGGGCTGGTTCAATCGTCGCCTTCACCAACCTCATAATGGAAGGTTGCGGCATCATCCAACCTGAGGGTGCAAGGTTTGATGCTAAGCAGAAGACCGTAGTAGTCAACGGAGAGCGCGTAAGAGGCAAGGTGGTTATTGCCCCAAATGTCTACGATCTTCAGATTGTCGGCAATGATGTAACTTTCGACAACTGCGGCGACCTCACCGTATTTGACGGAGTAAGCGGAACAGTGAAATACGACCCGCGATCCAACATTCTTACGCTGAAGGATGCTACCATCACTTCAACAACCACGAATGCCATCGTTTCGTACATCGATGGCTTAACGATAGAGCTCATTGGCACAAACAGCCTGACTACTAAAGATAACTCAACGCTCAGCTTCACTCATCCGTTGACCCTTACCGGCGGCGGCACGCTCAACGTGAAGAGCCAGACAGACTGTGCTGTCTATGCAAATGGAACCAACCTCACCATCAACAACTGCACCGTGAACGCTGAGAGCGGAGCATACGGCATTGCAGGACGGGATGGTTCAAACGAAAAGTTACTTATCAGGAATGCTACGGTAACAGCAGAAGGAAAAGATGGTTCTATCTGCGACCTCGCTTCACTCACGCTGGAATATAGCAACATCACGCAACCCTCGGGGGCAAGATTCGACGAATCAGCGCACGCTGTAGTGCTCAATGGAGAAAAAGTAAAGAGCAAGATTGTAATCACAAGAGATCCGGCCGGTATCAATACGCCGACGATCGACACTGCTGCCAAGCAAGGCATCTATACGCTCAGCGGCGTAAAGCTAGACGGAAAGATAGAAGACCTGCCGAAGGGTATATATATTGTCAACGGCAAAAAAGTAGTAAAGTAATGATTTAATGGTTAGTAATAATGAGTGAGTAGCGTGATGGTTGGCGATGTGTGTTGACAACGGTTGAGGTAATACGTCAACTAAGCATCGCCAACCCCACGTGTCTTTCTTTCCTTGCACTTGTTCGTGCGGCACAGCATCGTGGCGCTCCGACAATTCTCTCACACTTTTCTTCGCACCACCTATGCGGTCGGGCAAAGAAAAGTGTTCTTTTTCTGTCCGTTATTACGCCCCTTTAAGTAATTTTGCGCAAAATAAAAAGAACGACAACTATGAAGTTGCTACATACGGCCGATTGGCATTTGGGCAATGCCTTCTACGGCTATGATCGCGAAGCCGAATTTAAGCACTACCTCGCCTGGCTGCGGCAGACGCTTGCGGAGCAGCAGCCCGACGTCTTGCTCATTGCCGGCGACGTCTTCGATCATCCCAATCCTTCGGCCGAGGCCGAAAAGATGTTTTTCCGCTTTCTCTGCACCGCTGCCGAGGAGGTGAGCGGACTGCAAATCGTTGTGATTGCCGGCAACCACGATTCCGGCGCACGCCTCGAAGCACCGGCCGGCTTGTTGTATCTTCATAATATATATGTGCGCGGCACGATCGAACGCCTGCCCGACAGCACGCCCGACTTCGACCGCCTGATTCTCCCTTTGAGTCGGCGCGACAATAATGAGGCGGAAGTCGTTTGCTTTGCTGTACCTTATCTGCGTTCCGGCGATTACCCGGCCGGAATGACACAGGAAGAGGGCCTGCGCTATTATTTTGAGCAGCTATGGAAGCACCTGCGCAAGAGCGATTTCCGAGGCCTGCCCGTCATTCCCTTGGCCCATTATTATGCGGCCGATGCTTGCTTGAGCGAGACGGAGCACAGTGAGCGCCTTGTCGTTGGCGGACAAGACCGCGTCGAAGGCGACGTTGCCGGTTGCGATGCCGCTTATATCGCTTTAGGGCACATTCATCGGGCGCAGGAAGTGCGCGAGCATACCTTCTATGCCGGCAGCATCCTACCGATGTCTTTCTCCGAAAAATATTATGACCACGGCGCCCAACTCATAGAGCTTGATGAGCAAGGGCAGGCCGCTGTGACTCGACTCACTTATACGCCTTTGCGCCAACTGAAGTCGATCCCCGAAAAGGGAGCCGCCTCGGCCGGCGAAGTGTTAGAACTCATCAGTCGTCTGCCACGGCGAGAGAAGAACGACGAAGGCCTCGGCTGGCCCTATCTTGAACTTCGCGTAAAAGAGGAACAGCCCGAGCCACAGTTCTTGCACGATGTAACGACTGCCTTACAAACCAAAGCCGTACGCTTCTGCCGCATTCTGCGCGAGCAGCCCGAAGTGACCGGTACTGAGCGCTCGATGCCCGACGTTGTCAACGTAACCACCACGACGCCGCTCGAATTGGCCCAACAAGTTTTTCAAGATAAATACGGTAAGCCCCTTCCCGAAGCTTTACAAACGCGCTTCGCAGAGGCTGCCGAAGACGTCATTACCGATCGCCACGCTGATCAATAAGATTATTGCCGACAATATCACTACTTGCAGACTACGATGAAAATAGATAAAGTAACGCTCAACAATCTGACTTCCTTTGAAGGCCTTCAGACGATAGACTTTACCACAGAGCCTTTGCGCTCAGCCGGACTCTTTGCCATCACGGGCGATACGGGAGCGGGTAAGTCTACACTGCTCGACGCCATTTGCTTGGCCCTCTACGGGCGGGCGCCTCGTTTGGACGGCGTGGAAAAGATGAACAGCGAAGCCCTTGCGACGGATTCTACCGTCAAAGGCATTCAGACTGACGACGTTCGCAACATTATGCGCCGCGGACAAAAGGAGGCTTCCGCTCTTGTCGAATTTTCTACCCCCGACGGCGCTCGCTACGAAGCCGCGTGGTCTTGCCGCAAGAAGCGGACGGGCAATTATGATACCGTGGCGCGTTCCTTTCGCCAAATTGCCCCGAAAAAGAAAAGCTTCGATGGGCGCAACGCAGAGATCCAAGAAGAAATCAACCGCGTAGTCGGTTTAGATTATATGCAGTTCTCACGCACCGTTATGCTGGCTCAAAATAGTTTCGCCTCCTTCCTCAAAGCGCGCAAAGAAGAAAAGTCGGCCTTGCTCGAGAAGCTGACGGGCACGGAAATCTACGGACGTATCTCGATGCGCATTCACGAGAAAGCGGCTGCAGCTACTGCCCACGTCAAAACAGAAGAAAGCCACATCGAAGGCATTCTGCACAATCGGCTCACGCCTGAAGAGTTGGAAGATTTGGAGACCGACGTGAACCGCCTTATCTTGTCTGAAAAACAATTGTGCAGTGAGCAGGAGATGGTAAAGTCGCAAATCAATTGGTTGGTCGACTTTGCTGCGGCAGAGGCTAAGGTCAAGCAACTCGAAGAGGCTGATCTCCAAGCGCGGCGGGCTAGAGAGGCGATGCGCACAGACCAATTGCGTCTGCGTCGTTTTGATGAATTGCAACCCGTGCAGCAGCTCTATCGCGACATTGTTCTGCGTCGTTCTGACGTGGACCGCTTGCAGCGGCAAGGTGAGGCGCTGTATGGCGAGCGCACAGAAGCAAAGAAGACGGTACAAGCCGCTTCGGCGGCTCTCGATACGGCCCGCGAACAGGAGGCGGCCGCTTTAGCGCAACTGCAACAACAATTGCCCGGCATCAATCGCGGACGCCAACTCAGTGGAGAGATTACCGGTAAAGAGGAGACCATCAAGCGTTTGGAGCATCGTAAGACGCAGGCCGAAGTGCAGCTGCATCGGCAATGTGAAGCCCACGCCGCCAAACTGGCGACCATAGAGGCGGAACATAAAGAGGAAAAGGAATTGCAAGTGCGATTTCAGGCACTCTCTACGCACCGCGTAATGTTTGATAAGATTGAGTTGATCAAGGACAAACTCAATTCTTTCGACAGCGAGACTGCGCAGCACGCGGAGAACCTCAATGCGACAGAGAAGTTGCAGCGGATTTTGAGGGACATTTCCGGCAAACTTGAAGAGACAGAAAAAGAGCAGAACGAAAAAGACTCCGCGCTCAGCGTGCAAAAGAGCGAATTGCTAATGCACCGTCAGGCGAATAAGGGTTTGAATGGCGCGCAACTCCAGCAAAAATTGGCAGAAGAAAGCAATCGGGCCAATGGTTTGCGCCACGCGGCGCGTTTATGGACGCGTATCGCTAATGGCTATGAGGAGTTAGATGAGCGGCGAGCTAAGATTGCCCGTGATGCGACAAACCTCGACCAGCTTAAGAAGTCTTTGGAGCGATTGGAGACCGAGGCCGCCACAGCACACGATTTACGGGAGCGCCGCCGACAAGCTTATATCTTGAGCAATAGTGAGAACATCGAAATCTTGCGCCACGACTTGCGCGAAGGGGCGCCTTGTCCCGTTTGTGGCGCGACGCATCACCCTTATCATACGGAGACGGAGCGCGAATTGGGCGAACTGATCTCCAATTTGGAAACTGATTACAATGAGGCCTGCGATTTGGCCGACGCCAAACTCCGCCAATTAGATGACTTGCGCCTGCAAATGGCGCGAGCGGAGAGCGAACTGACTTTGGAGCGCAATTACTTTGCTTCCTTAGAAGCCAAGCAAAAGGCTGATGAGGAGGAATGGCAGACTTTTGCCGGACTAGACAATTCTTTTAAAGATTGCTCGCCGACGGTCAACCGGCAGGCACGCACAATGATGATAGAACTGCTCTTGGAGAATACGCAGCGTGCAGCTGAAGAAGATGACGTCACGCTCAAGACTTTCAACTTCCACCAAGGCTTTATTGACCGCCTGACGATAGAAGTGGAACGCTTAGAGAATCAAGTGCGCGAAACAGCAAGCCGACTTGGCGCACTCAAAACGGAGCGGCAGGTGCGTATGGGTTCTTTGGAAGATGTGCAGGCGCGTTTGCGTAAATCCGAGCGTACAACGGAGGCGCTCTATGTCGATCTTGATGAAATGATCACGCTGTCGGGTTGGTTCTCGGAGTGGAAACACAATGCTGAAAACTTCCGCCGCCGCATCGTGAGTCTCTATGACGAGTGGCTCTATACGACGAACAAACTCGAAGAAAAGGCGCAGCGCACCTTCCAGTTGAACGAGGAGTTGAAAAGCGTGGAAGAAGCCGAGGCAGAAGCCAACCGCCAATTGGAAGAGACGGTCAACGAACTCTCTATGCAACGCAACGAATTGTCGGATATGCAGGAGGAGATGCGTAGGCTTGTGGGCAAGGACACACCGGCCGAATTGGAGGCGCGCCTCAACGCATTTATTCGCAAGACGCAGCAAGAAACGCAAACGTGCATCGCACGATTGGCCGAGGCCAACGACCGTCTGAACCGCTTGGATGGGCAACACGAAAACGTAGAACAGGCGCTTGAAGCCGGCCGCCAAGAATACAACCGCAAGAGTTCGGAAATGGACTTGTGGATTCTGAAGTTTAACGGCACGCATACGCCGACGCAGTTTAGCGAAATGGAAATACTCTTCACGGACACTACCGATTGGAATGCTATCCGTGCCGAAATAGCCCGTTGCGATGAAGCCTGCCTCTTGGCGGCCCATAATGCCGACAAGGCGCGTGAGGATTTTATACGCCTCAAAGCGCTTCCCGGACACCCCTCGGGAGAGGGAGAGGAGAGCATCGAGGCCTTACAAGAGGGTTTGCAACTCTTGCAATCACGCCACGAAGCCTTATCCGCCGAACTCCTGCAATTGCAATCGCGCCTCAAGGCTCATTATGATAGTGAGGCGGCAGCCGCGAAGCGGCACGAGGCTCTGCGCCAATTGGAAGAAGATGCGACCGAATGGGGACGATTAGACGATCTCTTAGGAAGCAGTACGGGTAAGAAATTCCGCGAATTGGCGCAAAGCTATACTTTCCGCTTGCTCGTAGCGCAGGCGAATCATCACCTGTCTCACCTCTCTGCGCGCTACCGCTTGGTCAACATTCCGGGCACGCTCGCACTGGAGATCGAAGATCGCGATATGTTTGACGAACGGCGCTATGTTTCCTCGCTTTCGGGCGGCGAAACCTTTGTCGTCTGCTTGGCTTTGGCCTTGGGCTTGGCTTCGCTGTCGGCGCACAATTTATCTATCGGCAGCTTGTTTATAGATGAGGGTTTCGGCAATCTTGATCAGGCTTCGCTCAACTTAGTGATGGAGGCTTTGAGCAATCTTGAGACGATAGAAGGGCGCAAAGTAGGCGTCATCAGTCACACAGATCAAATCCGCCGGCAGATTTCGCCGCAAATACAAGTGCGCAAACTCCCCGTCGGCGGCCGTAGTGAAATTGTAGTGGTCTGACTGGGCCTCCGCCTTGTGCAGTTAGTTACGGCAAGTATCCAATTTTCCAACTCTTCCGCCTAACTTTTCCACAAGTACACCCGCAAACAACCCCATTAAAGCACACATTTTCAACGGCCAATCTCCAAGTGCGAATCTTACCATCGCATTTCCACAAGCACACGTTTCCCAATAACCCAATAACCCCATCGGGGTTAGTCTTTTGGCAGGGCAGTGTTGACGCATAGCGTCAACGCTGCCACGGATCAAGGATTCAATGTCAACCCCATAGGGTTGGTCTCTCTAAAACAACCCAATACATATACGCAGCAAACCTTGAAAGACCAACCCTAAGGGGTTGCAAAACGCCGTGGCCCATTAAACAGGGTTAAAGCGCTATGCACTTTAACCCTGCTCTGCCAATAGACCAAGCCTAAGGGCTTGCTTTGCCGGTATTTTCCCATACCGCTACATAAACTCGCTGCGAAATATGACCCATTTCCCGCCTAAAATCACACCATTTCCGCACGACTTCGTCCACCAATACCCCTCATTGCAAGCAACCGCACCTATAAACGCTCCAACTTTCCGCCTAAAATCATAAAATCCTCGCGTAACCTCTTCCGATAATAACCGCACTTCCATTCAAAATACATATCAAAATACCCGATTTCATCGATGAAATTGGCAAAAACCTCGCACTTTTGTCCGCCACTAACCCCATCGGGGTTAGTCTTTTGGCAGGGCAGTGTTGAAGCTTTGCGTCAACGCTGCCACGAATAAAGGGTTCAATGACAACCCCGTAGGGTTGGTCTTTCATAAACACGCCGATTTACAAGTAAAGGGCGCTTCACACTTTTACGAGAACACGCAAAAAGTAATGTAAAAACGGAGAAAAAGTTCAAAAAAGCACGGTTTCATCGAAGATTCAACTATAAAACAACACCGCCTTACGCACCCCGATTCACTCATCTCCGCACCTTTGCCAAACTATCACCTATGATCGTTGAAACTTTCCTATAAGACAATTTTAATTCTCCTATAAGACCGTTTCAACTTTCCTATAAGACAATTTTTCCGATCATAGGTGAAAGTTTGACCAATCCTTATCCCCGCACACCTGACCAACGGCCCATTTTCGATAAGGTACGAAAAAGCCGCGCTCCCAAAACCGGAAACGCGGCCTTTGTTAAACGTAATTTTTTGCCGGCACTAAGCTGTGCCTTAATCCCACCTACTTCGCATTCCGAATATCGTCCTGCGCACCGAAGATTAAGTTGCGCTTGTCGAGTGCCATACGCATCGTACTGCTTTTCGTAAACCGCACGCTCACGCGTTTAATGAGATTTGCGCCTTTTTCCTTAGCCTCTTTCGCCGTCGTTACACCCTCGCCGTGCATCGTCAGGCGAAAAGAACCAAGATCTCCTAAGCGAACCGAATTACCGTCCGCAAGTGTTTGGAGAATCTCATATTGCAAGGCATCCAACACCGCCTTGACGGAGGCAGAGGATACGCCCGAACGCTTCTCGATGCGCCCGACAATTGTGCGCAACATCACGGGCACGCCCGGCGCCATCTGCGGATAAAATTTCACTTGAT
>OHAO01002888.1_pt1 | contig 10087 bp, 10 predicted proteins | sample 1577151 | NCBI WGS metagenome assembly OHAO01 (sample SAMEA3541585, study PRJEB24748) | human gut metagenome | biome: human gut; feature: human-associated habitat; material: faeces | place: China | collected 2012 | reverse complement strand
CTGGCTTGTTTGCAAAATTATAAAATAATATTTCCTCTGATATTGCCAAAGCGAAAGCGTCGGCAATTTTAAATCGTATTTTTTACACCTGTTTTGCGCCCTCAGTCCGGCAGGACACCCGGAACAGCACAAAGCCCACTGCAAACAGCAGCGCCAGCATCCCAATGCCCACATTGGCGCTGCCGGTCAGCTGACTGCCCACGCTCACGATCATGGTGCCAAGGAAGGACGCGCCCTTGCCGCAGATGTCGAACAAGCCAAAGTATTCGCCGGATTTTTCAGCCGGGATGATCTTGGCAAAGTGGCTGCGGCTCAGTGCCTGCACGCCGCCCTGGAACATGCCCACCAGCACGGCCAGTACCCAGAACTGCCACTGGCTGGTCAGGAAGAAGGCGAACACCGCAATGCCGGTGTAGGCCGCGATGCAGACCGGGATAAGCTGGCTGGACGGGTATTTTGCGCTCAGCCGACCAAAGATCAGCGCCGAAGGGAAGGCTACGATCTGCGTTACCAGCAGGGCAAGCAAAAGGCCGGTGGTCTCCAGCCCCAGTGCCGTGCCGTAGGCGGTGGCCATATCGATGATGGTATACACGCCGTCGATGTAGCAGAAGAAGGCCAGCAGGAACCAGAACACCTGCTTATCCTCGCGCAGATGCTTGAGGGTGTGGCCGATGCGCACAAAGCTCTGCCGGATGGCGTGCTGCTCCACCTCCACATAGTTGATCTGCTTATAGTTCCGCAGCAGCGGCAGGGTGGTGCCCAGCCACCACACAGCGGTGATGAGCAGCGCCACGGAAAGGGCGGTCATCTGGCTCAGGCCGATGGCCCCGCTGCCCAGCACCAGCGCCAGACACACCACAAAGGGCACGCAGCTGCCAATGTAGCCCCATGCATAACCCTGCGAAGACACAACATCCATGCGTTCCGGGGTGGTCACATCGCCCAGCATGGAATCGTAGAATACCAGACTGCCCGAAAAGCCGATCTTTGCAAGGATAAAGATGATCAGGAACGGCAGCCAAGTAGTGGCAAGGCCCATGGCACAGCAGCCTGCCACGCCCACGAACAGGCAGAGCATGAAGATGGGCTTTTTAAAGCCTCTGGTATCGGCCAGCGTGCCCAAAATCGGTCCCAGCACTGCCGTGATCACCGTGACCACCGAGCTTGCATAGCCCCAGTAGGCCAGATAGTTCACCGAACTCAATCCCCCGGCCTCAGCCAGCGCATTAAAGAAAATGGGCACCAGTGTGGCGATCATCAGCACAAAGGCCGAGTTGCCCACATCGTACAGGATCCATGACCGCTCCAGCGGGGTCACCTTGAATTTTTCGCTTTGCATTTTTACTCTCTCCCTGCACCGCCGGGCGGGGCACCCTCATTTTTTGTGCCCGCTCAAAACTCCCCGAAGGTGTGGTCAAAGGCCTTGCTCAGGGGCTGGTCCGTGTCCAGCTTTGCCACAAATTCCAGGATCAGCGTTTCTGCCAGCGGAAGCGCCTGCGCATACAGTTCTTCCAGCCGCTTGCCGCTCTCCACGCACTTCGGGTTCGGCTGCGGATCTGCCACAAGGCCGTGCAGCATGTCGTATTTGCCCACCACCTTCATGCCGGTCAGCACCACCCAGCGCTTGACGGGGTTCGCCGCCTGCAAAAGATGATGCACCGTTATCATCCCCTTCATCGCCGCCAGCGTCTCGTCCACCGTGACGCCTTCGTAGAAGGGCGCGATGACCCGGGCATTTTCCGCCGTGGGCCGGATATGGCTGGCCGTGAAGAAGCTCTTCGGGTCATGGCCGTCCCGGCGCAGCAGCATGTCGTCGAACTCGGTCTCGATTTCGCAGTGGCTCACTCCGCTCTGGCGGGTGTAGGCCTCCACATAGGGGTGACAGGTGCTGTCCAGCGCGAAGTGGCAGACAAAGCCCAGCACATAGGCCAGAGCAGCATCTTTGTCCGGCGCATTTTCCACCACGGTGCGGGCGCGGGTGAAAAACACCTCGCCCTTCTGCTCGTGCATGGTGTTGCCCAGACGGTTCACCGGGTTCGACTGCAGGGCCTTGTAATAAAACATCAGGTCCGGCCCGTGGAGACCTATGTCGTAAAGCTCCCGGTGCTGTTCCAGCGTCGCGCGCAGACCGTCCGGCAGCAGGGCCAGAACATCCGCACCAAAGCGGCGGTGTGCGTAGGTAGAAGGCATGATACCGCCCCTTTTCGTTTATTTTTCGTAGCCCTGCGGCAGCTCGTTCTTCAGGCCGCGCTCCATCAGGGACTTGACAGCCTCTGCCGCACTCATGCCCTTGTTAACGATGGCGTTGACGGTCTGGACGATGGGCATTTCCACCTGATACCGCTCGGCCAGTTCCAGCGCAGCGGGCAGGGCGTTCATGCCCTCGACCACCATGCCGACTTCCTTGACGGCATTTTCCGGGGTCTCGCCCTTGCCGATGAGGATACCGGCGCGGTTGTTGCGGCTGTGCATACTGGTGGCGGTCACGATGAGGTCGCCGATACCGGCCAGACCTGCGAAAGTGTGGACATTGCAGCCCATCGCCACGCCCAGACGGGCGATCTCGGCGATGCCGCGGGTGATGAGGGCAGCGCGGGCATTATCGCCGTAGCCGAGGCCGGTGGAGATGCCGACGCCCAGCGCGATGACGTTCTTCATGGCGCCGCTCAGCTCTACACCCTTGATGTCCTCGTTGGTGTAGACGCGCATGACATTGTTGGTGAAGACCTCCTGCACGAAGGCAGCGGCCTCCATATCCTTGCTGGCCGACACGATGGTGGTGGGCAGGTCGATGGCCACTTCCTCGGCGTGAGTGGGGCCGGACAGGGCCACAAGACGCACGCCCTTCGGGCCGCCTTCCTTGCCCAGCTCATCAGCCAGGATCTCGGTCATGGTGTACAGGGTGTCGGGCTCGATGCCCTTTGCCACGTCCACGATGATCTGGCCGTCGGCCACATAGGGCCGGGCCTTTGCCGCCGTGGAGCGGACGAACACCGACGGCACTGCGAACAGCAGGATGTCCTTGTCTTTGCAGACTTCCTCGATGCTCTTGGTGAACCGCAGCTCGTCGGGGATCTTCATCTGCGGCAGGTTGGGGTGCTTGCGGGTGGTGGAAAGGCTGTCGATCTCCTTCTCGATGGCCGACCACACCAGCACATCATTCCCGCTCACAGTCAGCATCCGTGCAAGGGCCATGCCCCAGGTGCCAGCGCCCAGAATACCAATACGTTTCATCACGTTTGTCCTCCGTATCCGCCGCGCTCCCGTCTGGCGGGGCGTGCGGCCTGTTTGTACCTTTACAGGTCTATACAGTTCTATTGTACCCGAAAGCTTCTGCCGCGTCAACCACTCTGCCGTTCTGCACAAAGTCAGCACCTGTTTTTCGTCCATTTCGTCTATACCATGCAATTTTTCGAAACCATTTGCGTTCATTTCCAAATCATGTTATAGTATTCTGGTAGGTTTTGTAGGAATTTCCGCAAACCCCTTGACTTTGAGTATACTCGAAGTTGTATAATGCATTCACCGTTGTTTTCTGAGAGTATTTGAGGTACTGTGATCGTTCATGTTTGAAGCACTTTTATCCAACCGCACGGTCAGCGTGCTGGTGGAGGCCCTACCCCGCATCCTGACGGCCGGCCTTACCATGACCATCCCGCTGACGCTGGTATCCTTCTTTTTTGCTATGATCATCGCGGTGGTGGTGGCACTGGTGCAGTACGCCAACGTGCCGGTGCTGCGGCAGATCGCCCGGTTCTACATCTGGGTCATCCGCGGCACGCCGCTGCTGGTGCAGCTGTTCATCATCTTTTATGGTCTGCCCAGCGTGGGCATCATGCTGGACGCTTTCCCTGCTGCGGTCATCGCCTTTGCCTTCAACGAGGGTGCCTACTGTGCCGAGACCATGCGCGGCGCACTGGAAAGCGTGCCGCAGGGCCAGCTGGAAGCCGGCTACTGCGTCGGCATGAGCTGGTGGCAGATCATGCGCCGCATCGTGCTGCCGCAGGCCCTGCGCACCGCAGTGCCCGCCCTCTCCAACTCGCTCATCGGCATGATCAAGGACACCTCGCTGGCCTCCAACATCACGGTGGCCGAGCTGTTCATGGCCGGTCAGCGCGTGGCCGCCCGCACCTACATCTTCCTGCCCATCTACTGTGAGGTGGCCGTGGTGTATCTGCTGTTCTGCACGGTCATCACCAAGCTGCAGGCACTGCTGGAGCGTCGGCTCAACGCCCACGGCTTCCAGTAAGAAAGGAGTGTGGCAATCATGTCCATGTTAGAGATCAAAAACGTCCACAAATCCTTTTTCACCTACACAAAGCCCCGCCTGCAGGCAGGCATCTTCCACCGGCCCGGTGCACGCAAAGTGACCAGCGAACTGCAGGTGCTGCGCGGCGTTGACCTGACCGTGGAAAAGGGCGATGTAGTGGCCATCCTCGGCCCCTCCGGCTCCGGCAAGACCACCCTGCTGCGCTGTCTGAACTTTCTGGAGACTGCCGACGCAGGCCAGCTCACCTTTGACGGCGAGACGTTCGACCTTGCCCAGGCCAGCCGCGCCGACATTGCCCGGCTGCGCAAAAAGACGGCCTTTGTGTTCCAGAGCTACAATCTGTTCCGCAACAAGACTGCCCTGCAGAACGTGACCGAGGGCCTCATCATTGCCCGCAAAATGCCCAAAGAGCAGGCGGATGCCGTTGGCATGAAGATGCTGGAAAAGGTGGGCCTTGCCGACCGAGCCGACTACTATCCGCGCCAGCTTTCCGGCGGCCAGCAGCAGCGCGTGGCCATTGCCCGGGCACTGGCCTCCGACCCGGAGATCATCTATTTTGACGAGCCGACTTCGGCCCTTGACCCGGAGCTGACTGGCGAAGTGCTGGCCGTGATGCGGCAGCTGGCCGAAGAGGGCATGACCATGCTGGTGGTCACCCACGAGATGGGCTTTGCCCGCAATGTTTCCTCCAAGACCGTTTTCATGGAGAACGGCGTGGTAGTGGAGCAGGCTCCCTCGCATGAGTTTTTCGCCAACCCCAAAGAGGAGCGCACCCGCGAATTTTTGCGGAAGATCGCTCACACCGAGTGAGGTTTAACCAACTCCCCCAGTCTGCTTCGCAGACAGCCCCCTCTGAGATGGGGCCTCTGGCGCAACCGAGAAGTTTTCCGGCAAACGGTCAATGTTCCCGCCATGCCAAAGGCTCCCTCTCCGAGGGAGCTGGCACGGCGACAGCCGTGACTGAGGGAGTTCATTCCTCCCAAATGGCCGTTGCGCCGCAGGGCACAACGCCGCCGGTGGCGGAAACGGGCAGGCCGATCTCATCACAGCTGGTCTTGCCGCCAAAGCGGGGCACCAGCGTGGTCTTGAGCATATATTCCATGACCGCCGGGGACAGGCCGGTGGTGTAGCTGTTCACCGCAAAAAACAGCGGTGTATCGCTCAGCACCTCTTCGCACTGGCTGATGAGGTCGTAGATGCAGTCCTCCAGCTTCCAGATCTCGCCGCCGGGGCCGCGGCCGTAGCTGGGCGGGTCCATGATGATGCCATCGTAGGTGTTGCCCCGGCGCTTTTCCCGGGCCACAAACTTGGCGCAGTCGTCCACCAGCCAGCGGATGGGCCGGTCGGCAAGGCCGCTTGCCGCAGCATTGTCCTTGCCCCACGCCACGATGCCCTTGGAGGCATCCACATGGCAGACGGTGGCACCTGCCGCCGCACAGGCCAGCGTGGCACCGCCGGTGTAGCCGAACAGGTTCAGCACCTTTACCGGGCGGCCTGCGGCACGGATCTTTTGGGCGTACCATGCCCAGTTGACAGCCTGCTCCGGGAACACGCCGGTGTGCTTGAAGCCGGTGGGGCTGACGATGAGGGTGAGCTTATCCTCGCCCTCGCCGCAGCTGATCTTCCACTTTTCGGGCAGACGGCGCTTGTACTCCCACTCGCCGCCGCCCTGATTGGAGCGGTGATAAACAGCATCTGCCTTTGCCCACAGCGGGCTTTGCTTGGGCGTTTTCCACACCACCTGCGGGTCCGGGCGGATGAGGATGGTCTCACCCCAGCGCTCCAGACGGTTGCCGTCGGTGGCATCCAGCAGTTCATAGTCTTTCCAGGTATCTGCAGGGCGCATAGCGTCCTCCCTTCTCTTTTATCCGTTTCTTACTGGCCCAGAATGCGCTTGTTGACCTTATCCACGATGCGGTCGGCGCAGCGGTGGATGGCGTCCAGATCCTGGCCCTCCACCATCACGCGGATCTTCGGCTCGGTGCCGGACACCCGCACCAGCACGCGGCCCATGCCCATCAGCTTCTGCTGCTCGTTCTCAATGAAACCGGCCAGCACTTCGTCCTCTTTGTAGGCGGCCTTCTGGGCAGCATTGGCGGTCACATTCACCAGCACCTGGGGGTACTGTTCATAGATGCCGTTCAGCTCGCTCATCTTCTTGCCGCTCTCGGCCAGCAGCTTGAGCAGCTTGCCGGCGGTCAGCTCACCGTCACCGGTGGTGGCATGGTGCAGCAGGATCACATGGCCGCTCTGCTCGCCGCCGATGGCGTAGCCGTTCTCGCGCATGTTCTCCAGCACATAGCGGTCGCCCACAGCGGTCTTTTCGGTGTGGATGCCCTGGCTCTCCATGTACTTGATGAAGCCCAGGTTGGACATCACGGTCACAACGGCCGTGTCGCCGTCCAGACGGTCCTTCTCCTTCATGGTCATGGCCAGCAGGGCAATGATCTTGTCGCCGTCCATCTCGCGGCCCTTCTCGTCGCAGGCAAGGCAGCGGTCGGCATCGCCGTCAAAGGCGATGCCGCAGTCAAAACCGCCGGCCACCACGGCCTTTTCCAGATTGTCCAGATGCGTGCTGCCCACGCCCTTGTTGATGTTCTCGCCGTCCGGGCTGATACCCAGGAAGGTGCACTTGGCGCCCAGCCGGGGGAACAGCTTCTGTGCCACCACGGCGGAAGCGCCGTTGGCGCAGTCGATGCAGATGTTCAGGCCGGACAGGTCGCCGTGGATGGACTCGTACAGGTGGTCCACATAGTCCTGCAGGCCGTCATCGCGGCGGTACACACGGCCCACCTCGGCACCGGTCTTCAACTCAATGCCCGCGCAATCGTTGTCGATGTAGGCTTCGATCTGGTTCTCCACCTCGTCCGGCAGCTTATAGCCGGTACCGGCAAAGATCTTGATGCCGTTGAACTCCATCGGATTGTGGGAGGCAGAGATCACGATGCCGGCATCGGCATTGTACTTGCCCACCAGATAGGCCACAGCGGGCGTTGGCAGAACGCCCAGACTTTCCACATCCGCACCCACGCTGCACAGACCGGCGGTCAGGGCTGCTTCCAGCATATCACCGGACTGGCGGGTGTCCTTGCCGATCAGGATGCGCGGACGGTGGCCGGTGCTGCCGGTCAGCACCGCAGCAGCGCCGCGGCCGATCTTCATTGCCAGCTCACAGGTCAGGTCTGCACCTGCAACACCGCGCACACCATCGGTTCCAAAATATTTTCCCATAATAATACCCCACTTTCAAAAAGTGTTTTCTTTAAAACAAACTCTGCTGCTCGTTGTCCTCGGGCGCAGCGGCCTCCGGCGCTTTCAGGCCCAGATGTTCGTAGGCCAGCCGCGTTGCGCAGCGGCCCCGGGGTGTCCGGGTCAGAAAGCCCATCTGCATCAGATACGGCTCACACAGGTCCTCCAGCGTCACGGCTTCTTCGCCCAGAGCCGCCGCCAGCGTCTCCAGACCCACCGGGCCGCCGTTGTACATCTCGATGATGGCACGCAGCACGCTGCGGTCCAGCTCATCCAGACCCAAAGCGTCCACGTCCATGCGCTTGAGACCCATCAGGGCCACATCCCGGTCAATGACGCCGTCCCCCAGCACCGTGGCAAAGTCACGGATGCGCTTGAGGAAGCGGTTGGCCACACGGGGCGTGCCCCGGCTGCACTTGGCCAGCTCGTAGGCACCTTCCGGCGTGATGGGCTGGTCCAGGATGCCCGCCGACCGCATGATGATGCGGGCCAGCTCGTCCGGGCCGTACAGCTCCAGCTTGAGCAGCACGCCGAAGCGGTCCCGCAAAGGACCGGTGATCTGGCCCGCGCGGGTGGTGGCACCCACCAGCGTGAACCGCGGCAGGTTGATGCGGATGCTCTGGGCGCTGGGGCCCTTGCCGATCATGATATCCAGCGCGTAGTCCTCCAGCGCCGGGTACAGCACCTCTTCCACCTGCCGGGACAGGCGGTGGATCTCGTCGATGAACAGTACATCGCCCTCCTGCAGATTGGTGAGCAGGGCGGCAAGGTCGCCGGGCTTTTCAATGGCCGGGCCGCTGGTAATACGGATCTGTACGCCCATTTCGTTGGCAATGATGCCTGCCAGTGTGGTCTTGCCAAGGCCCGGCGGGCCGTAGAGCAGGATGTGGTCCATCGGTTCGCCGCGCCGCTTGGCAGCTTCCAAGTAAATTTTCAGGTTCTGCTTGACCTTTTCCTGCCCGATATAGTCTTCCAGATGCTGCGGGCGGAGGTTGTTTTCCTCGCTGTCCGCCGCCGTCATGCCGGGCTGCATCATTTTTGCGCCGTACAGCGCAGTTTCGTCCTGCATTCTTTACCTCCTGCCTGCCATGCTGCGCAAGGCCAGTTTGATGATCTCTTCCACGGGCAATGCCGCGTCGATCTTGGAAACGGCAAGCGCTGCTTCGCTCTGGCTGTACCCCAGCGACACCAGCGCCGCAATGGCCTGACTGCTGCCCTGAGAAGCCTGTGTGTCGGCAGAAGCACCTGCCACATCCTCCAGCGAGATGCCGTCCACAAAGCCCTTTGCCACCTTATCCTTCAGTTCCAGCACGATGCGCTGTGCAAGCTTGGGGCCCACACCGGAAGCCGCCTTGAACGCCTTGTGGTCCCCCGCCGAGATCGCCAGTGCCACGCGGTCCGGCTCCATCACGCTCAGGATGGCAAGACCCACCTTAGGCCCCCCGCCGGACACGGCGGTCAGCATCTCAAAGCAGGCCTGCTGCTGCTCGGTGGCAAAGCCGTAAAGGCTCACGTCGTTCTCGGTGATGCTCATCACGGTATAAATGGTGGCTTCCTTGCCCACGCCGGGCAAGGCCCCGGCCACGCTGGCCGGGCACTGGGCATAGTAGCCTACACCGCCGCAGCTGAGCACCACCGCGTTCATGCTTTTTTTGACGATTTTTCCTGTCAGACAGTAGATCATTTAAAACCCTCTCCGTTTCTGTGTCGGCCAATTTTCCTCTGTTCAGCTCGCCCTTCGGGAGAACTCCGGTGCCGCGCCGCTGCAGGCGGACGGAACCGGTGAGAGGGTCAGATCGGCCCGGCCACACGGCGGACAAAGCGGTTGAGCTGGTTGCCGTTGGTGTGGCAGAAGGTGATGGCCATTGCCAGCGCGTCGGCGGTGTCGTCGGGCTTCGGGATGGCGGGCAGATGCAGCAGGATGCGGGTCATCTCCTGCACCTGCTTTTTCACGGCTTTGCCGTAGCCGGTGACGGCCTGCTTGACCTGCATCGGGGTGTACTCGTAGATGGGCAGACCCGCCTGCGCCGCCGCCAGCAAAATGACGCCGCGCGCCTCTGCCACGCCGATGACGGTGGTCTGGTTGTGCTGATAGAACAGCTTTTCAATCGCCAGCACCTCCGGCTGCGTCCGCTCGATGACCTCTTTGACGCCCGCATACACCTCGTCCAGCCGCCGCTCGAACGGCACGCCGGCGTCGGTACACACCGCGCCAAAATCCACCGGTGCAAAGCGGTTTCCCGTGTAATCCACCACGCCCCATCCCACGATGGCGTAGCCCGGGTCGATGCCCAATACTCTCATTCTGCGATACCTTTCCTATTGTAATCATCTTATTATAGCACACCTATAAAAAAGGGGCAACGATAACCTTTTAACTCCCAGCCTTCGCCCGCTTTCCCGCCCCTCCGGCAGAGGCGTCCCGGCCAGCCCCGGAAAGATTTTTTGAAGATTTTTGCAAAAAAGGCTTGATTTTTATTCCATCCTATGCTATCATAATTGAGCTGACTACAGCAAAACAGAATATGGACGGTTAGCTCAGCTGGTAGAGCATCTGCTTGACGTGCA
>OHAO01002871.1_pt1 | contig 10132 bp, 8 predicted proteins | sample 1577151 | NCBI WGS metagenome assembly OHAO01 (sample SAMEA3541585, study PRJEB24748) | human gut metagenome | biome: human gut; feature: human-associated habitat; material: faeces | place: China | collected 2012 | reverse complement strand
ACCCTTTCACATAATATTTTTTTTCTTTAGGTACATATATAGCGAACATATACTGTGTATAATCAGTAAGGATTGCTACATTACCAGATGAATCCTTTTTCTTTGGAATGATCTTATGAATTTGAATATTTATCTGGTTTGCATCAACGACAACATGACTATCACCTAAAAATACAGCTTTGTCCTTGTCTTTATTATCAGCACCCTGTTGTAATGCATATATTTTATTATTTGGATAAAAACTACGCTTTCTACCTGAACCATCAACATCGTTCATTAGTATCACAGGAATATCGCCAGAACTCTCGATCAAATCAATCAGCGGACGACGTTCAAATGGCTCTAAATCAAAAATTGCTTGCATGTGATCAATTAATGTTGAAAGCGCTTCTCTACTTATTACCGCGTATTGTGCAGTGGTTCCTCCATCTACACGTCCAGCAGAGGTGTCCAGCAGAGCAACATTGCTAAGTAAGTCATTTACTAGAGCGTTATTGGAAGCTATTTGGTTCTTATCAAAAATGCCAACACGCTGTTTTATCCACTTGTTTCTGAAAACAACAGTATTATAAGTGACGACATTCTTTCTGGTAGGTTTTTGCTTGGTATTATCAGCGCGAATAAGAATCTCGTCTATCTGCATTTCTCCAGATTGTATTGAATAGAATTGCTCCCATAAATCAGTTTCTATTTCTGATAGGTTTGTAAATTCTCTGGCAATTGTTTCTGATGTGAAAATTTTACATAAATCTATCCATTTTTCACGATAACCGAACCAACGGGCACGCTGAAGGTTAGTGTCCATGTTACCGCTATCTTTGGCCCATCTAGAAAAATAAGTTGTTACAAGACCAGGGAAAGTAACGCCTCTTTGAAGTAAATCACCGCCAATATATATTTTGTATTTGCGCAGATTTTCATTTGCCTGTGTGACTTGCCCAGCTGAATTCTTTAATATCAAATATACTCTGCGGATTATCTTGCTACAGATAATATCCCATAAAACTGCAAAATCATAAGTTTGTTGTATGGCCATATCAAAGTACACGGAATAGGCAAGAGCATACTCGCTTTTGGTGATTTCAAGTCCTTCGACATCATTAAACGCAACTTGATCTTTAAAGGACTGAACAAAAACATCGACCATTCTGTAAATAGTGCTATGATCGCTGACATTCCTGTGGGAATGAATAATCATTTCGCTGGATTTTCTACCACGCTTAAACATAATCGCACTTGCTATAATGTAATGTCGAATGGCATTTTTTAGCGAATCTGCAAGAACTCCAGCAGATAAATCTTGTTGATCTTCATCGTCGATTAATTCAATCGTTCCTGAATCATATAAATGGTATGCATCAACACCACAGTATCCTTTTCCTGGTTCAATAAGTCTGATAGAGTCAGGACGCAGACGGCTATATTCATCTAAGAAAATAAGTGCTTGAGGTGTTGCGGTAACCGATAAATAAAGCGGATCATTTAAGTGATCTTTCATTGAAACAATGGAGGCATATGTGGCAGATGCATCTAATTCCTTGTTCTTCTTAGTATTTAAGCTTGCTTGGTCACCTTCATCATCAATGATAAAGGCTTTAAGACCAGATTTGTCTATACGTGCAAGCAAATCATTTACTTTGTTCATTGCAGCTGGACGCTTCATAGAAATTAAAAAAATAGGCTTATCCGCATCCAATAAATCTTCAATTATTTCATCATCTACAGTTAATAACTGGGCGGAGTCATCAGATGAAAAAACTACTGGAGTATCATCTGAATAATCTGTATCATTTGGAATGTCGAAGGTTTTCTTGAAACGATTTGTAGTCTGATTTAACAATGTGCTGTCATAACCGCCATATATAATTACTAAGTTAAAACCATTATCAAAAGCTAGAGCAGTAAATAATTCCAAATTAGATGTTTTACCCGACTGAACTTTACCTACAAGAAGCATATTATTGCTTTTATTTGGTGTGTTCAGTTGAATCATAGCTTCTCTAAATGTGCTAGTAATATTGTCGCGAATGTTTGCGGCACCAAATTCGCCATAAGAGGATACATGTTTTTCATGTATCTTTTCGTAATACTTGCCCTGGACTACAGTAACAGAGTCAACCTGATTTCCAGAACCTATAACATATTGCTCCATTATTTATCCTCCGCTAATTTTTCAAGGAATCTATTCATATAATTTTTGATAACATTGGACTGAATATAACCTTGTTTGCTAGATCCTAATTTGGCTTGTCGTTCAGCCAGGATGAAGGACAGTGCAAATTTTTCTAATACCTTCTGAAAACCATCTTCTTTAGTAAATGGCATAAAGAAAGGATGGTCTATATTAATTAAGACTTCATATTTATCGGTTGCAGTTTCAGTATATTCAATCCAATACTTATTACTTCCACGAGCCCATTGTACAGAAAAGTCGACATGGATTACAGGAGACATCGGAACGGAATATGAGCGAGTTATACTTACTATTTCATCCGTAGGTTCAACATTTAACACTGTTTCGATGTATTCTGTTATGTCGTCTCCAGACGATTTATTGCTGGCAGTATTTTCACCAGAAGTATCTTCGTTATTTGCTGCATCAGGATGCCCTTCGTCTAAACCATTGGTGTTATCATCTTCGGTGCTAAAAGCATTATCAATAATAGTTGTAACATCCTGTTGGAGTTCAGAAGATGCTTGATCTGAGAACTGAGTTTCATTTGCGCGTTCTTTTATGGACATATCGGCGATGTCGATATATTCCTGAATATTATCTTTAAGAGCATCGATGAATGCATCTTCAAGACCATCATCCCAAATAAAACCATCTTTGGCCTGATTTACAGGAAAATCATTCATATTGAGTTCGCCAAAAAGTTTCAAGGACTTTTGACTCTGCGCCTGTCCGAATATTTGAGCTGGCTTATAATTGCTATCGGTTCCGCCAATTACAACACGATCTTGTCTGAAAAGTGCAAAACCTGCTTTTGGGAAACTACCTGGATTCATTATTGCAACAAAACCTGTAACATGATATGACTTGCCATCAAAGTCTACAGCAAAATCCAATTCTTTTTTCCAAGATTTTCCGCGGAAGTTGGTAAGTACCGGATATTCTTCAAATACTATAGGTTCATCATTAAACCAAATTTCAATATTTCTATTATTTATGTCTCGGCGATACATACTAGATAAGAGATCACGTATTTTGCCGATAGTTCTTGATCCGGTTATTTTTTTGGTTACTTGTTCTATTATTATTTCGGTGCCATGCGCATCTACTGCAACATAGTCACGATATATTCTAGTATTCTGCAAATGAAGTTCGTCAAGCTTAGGGATATCAACGGTAGCGGTATATCTATTAGTTGAACCGTATTGAGTACTGGTAACTTTCCACACTTTACCAAACCAGGATGCAGCTGTTTTCAAACCCATGCCGAATTCGTTTCGTCCAGATTGTGATTTATTTCTAGAATCGAGTAAAATAGCGTCTCTGAACCTGTCGATTTCCATGCCATAAGCATTATCAATAATAGTCAGTGTATTAGTTTCAGCATCATATTTAACATTAACAATCAGTTTTTCAAATCCTGGCGATTCAGATAATTCATCAGAGTGGGAGATGTAAGATTGAGTGGAGTTATCAACAAACTCAGCAATCGCATACCATGGTTTATAGCTAAGGCGAGAAAAAACGTTTAATATGCTGGCAGGCGGCTGTATGTTGAGTTCCATTTCATCAGCATTAAAGTCACCGGACTCTGTATGGGGGGTATATGAAACGGGAGAGTCTCCTTCTATTGCATATTTGTAATCACTATTTTCGTCCATAATATGTACCCCCTTGATTTCCGGCGTTTTTCTCTTTTTGCCTTCAGGAATAATCCTTCGGCCTTCAGATATGATGCTGGCAGTCGGAATATCTTCATAGACTAAGTCCAAACCACATTCTGATATGGATTCTACGCATGCTCTGATAAGTCCAAGTTGTGTATTGTTGACACTTTCACGATAGGCATAGTTTCCTTTTACTGCGGTGATGGCATTTATGTAGTCTGTTTTTCCGAAGTCCCGATATATGCTATTTAATAGAAATTTTGTAAATGGTTCGCTAGTCCCCATTTTGTAACACTTACCTTTTCTCATACAGGAAAAAATATTAAAGTACATTTTGAGAGAAGAGTCTGTGCCTTTTACTTTGCCTTTTAAAAATTTAAGAGCATATGCAACAGCATATTTTCCATCATAAACATCTTTGGAAACATCATAGATTATTTGCATTTCCTTCGGATCTGATAATCCTCTGCCCATAGGAGTGCCTCCGTTCTTTACTGAAATTTAGTCATCGATTTCAGTATTTTCTATACGTACATCATCTTTTAATCTTAACTCGAACAATCCTTTGCATAGGATTTTCAATATTCGAACATTTACCGAATTTCCCAATTGTCGATAAATTTGTTTATCAGTTCCAGAAAATTTGTAACGTTGGTCAAACTTCTGGAGGTTAGCAGCTTCTCTAGGAGTAATATGGCGATATGCATTCATTTGATTATCCCAAATGATGGGAGTGTTTACGATTGCTACCAACGAAGGGAAATAGGTGGTTCGCTTAACACGTATACCAGACTGCCTTATTTGAATAATGCCGTCATGCATATTCTGAACATCTTCACCGCAATTCCATTCGAATTTCTGGTACAACTTTATGCGGTTAAACATGTCGTATCTTTCAATCCACGGATCTATAAATCTTTTGTGATTTAAATAAAATTCTCTATTTTTATCCACAAAACGTTTTTTCCAGTCAGGCATATCATCATATCCAAGACTCGTCTTTAAGGATTCTGTATTATCTACACCAACTCCAAAGCAACTAATCCATATGGGAAAACCGATAATTTTTATTCCTGTGCCAAGTCGAAATTCATCCCAAGCTTGAATCATCAGATTCTGCTCGGCAGTTATTCTGTAATCTTCTGAAACATTTTCTTCAAGTAGTGTTAAGGCGTCACCAATCTTGCATTTTTTTCGATATTTATCGATATTTAAATCATTTGGTTCGATATAACCCTTTTCTTGTATCTCAGCGGAGCAGCCATCTTTCTTGATGCCTAAGATATAAACTCGCTCTCTAATCTGCGGGATGCCAAAGTCGGAAGGAGAAAGGATTAGTGGCTTTTGCGTAATAATAAAATCTCTTTTAAGTAATTCTGTTCTAATTATCTCCCAATTTTCTGACTTGTCTGCTAAGTTACGAACGTTTTCCAGCACCACAAATTTACATTCAGGATGTGCATCGAGAATGTCCATAATTGAATAGAAAAGGTTACCACGTGTTTTATCATTGAAACCTTGTTGATTACCAGCCTTACTAAAAGGCTGACATGGAAAACCAGCACATAAAACGTCGAATCTTGAAATCGTTGTGGGATCAATCTTTTTTACATCTCCACGAACCCCACCCTCAAGAGTCTTGAAATTAAGATTATATGTTTCAACACAAGCTTGGTTTATTTCCGCAGCCATCACACATTCGCCACCTAAAAATCTCATGGCTTGATGAAATCCTCCTATACCAGCAAATAAATCAATAAAGCGGAAATTTGCATCAGAGTCTTCGTCTATATTTCGTTTTCTTTTATCATCTGGACGGATGGTATCGGTAGGAATCATCCATCGTCCTTTTATTTTAGTAGCTCCCTCTAATTGACCATTTGCACACATCACAGTTATTCTTGTAGGTGTGATGTCCCAAATGCTGGAGAGTTCTTTTGCAGAGATATAATCAGCCATTATTAGAAAATCCGCCTTTGCTATATAGTATTTATTGCCCACGAGGGCTGGAATAGTACACAGCAACACTTGTGATTATATCCATGCGAAATGGAATATAATGTACAGTAGTTGTTGCCTAGGAAACGATTATTTTACGATTTCCATAATGTCGCCAAAATCAACATTGAGCGACAAACAGATTTTTATAAGGACTTCCATCCTTACACATTTATTTTTTGCAAGTTTACTTACTGATGCAGAACTAATGCCAGCCTGTTTTTGTAAATCTTGCTTTTTCATGCCACGATCTATTAATAATTTGAATAGTTTGTTGTATGAAATATTCATCTTGGATCCTCCATAATCATCAAGACATTAATAGCGCTATTCTAACAAAGAATTATATCACATATTCTTTGTAAAAGCGAGAAAAACATGTCAAATCTAAAGATTTCTTTTAAAAATATTAAATTACGAAATCTTCTTGACAAAGATTAATAACACGATTTACTATGTTAATAGGTTAGCTAACAAGCAAAGAAGATAATCAGAGGTGATAATATGCAAAACAAGTACAATAACTTTGGAGAATTTTTGCAAAAGGAAAGAGAAGAAGGTTACTCTTCGTAAAATGGCTGATATGTTGGGTTTCTCTGCACCTTTCTTAAGCGATGTTGAAAAGGATAGAAGAAATCCACCTGAAATGGACAAGTTAGAGATGATAGTATCCATACTTGGGCTTAGTGAAGAAGAAAAGGATTTGATGTTTAATCTTGCTGGTAGAAGAAGGAATACAGTTGCCCCTGATTTGCCAGAGTACATTATGGAAAGGGATTACGTTTCTTCTGCTTTACGAACAGCAAGAGATCTAGATGCCAGTGCAGAAGAGTGGATGGCTTTTGTAGAAGAATTAAGGAAGAAGAAGGGGTAAGACATTATGTATATTCCATCACTTTCATACGGTGTTGAAATGGCTATCCAGAACGGAATGCTTGGAGAAACTCTTAAAGGTGTTAATCCTTCAATCGTAGGTGTTGCAGTAACAGTTATTTTTGGCACCATTAAAGATAGTATTCTTGTAGCAGCAGGAAAGATGAGAGCAGTTGAAATGGGAATGCATTTTGTGGATACGTTAGTTGTATCTTCGGGATATTTAGTAAGTATGAAAATTGGTGGGATGATTGCACAGGCAATTTTCCCAGAACTTCCTGGAATAGGATACGCAATCGGAAGTCTTTTGGGATGTTCTGTTGCTGTTGTATATAACATTGGTAAGAAAAAATTAATTTCCTTCTGTGTAGATACAGGGTTTATTTGTTTTGGTCTTGTGGAGCAGAATTACGAATTGCCAGAAGAAATCCTTCATGAAATGGGTGTTCATACAATACCTGTTCCAAGGACAGAGGTATCAAGAGTAGGCGTAAGCACGATATTAGTTGATTCTTACGTTGAGAAATCCGAGTATGAAACAATTGATATTACCGTATTGCGTAGAGGTGTTATCGGTGTGAATAAGATAGGATATGTTCCGGTGTGAAAATAAGAGGTGTGCGATGGATTATGTAGTGAATATCAATGGAGTAGACGTTGTGATAGAACAAAATGAAAAAAGAGAAAATAGAGATAGGCTTCTTAAATATTACAATGGTTTGTTAGGCAGTCGTGGCATCGATTCCGATGAAGGGAAGCAAAAGGCTCTTGCAAGCATTGTTGATAATATGACAGAGGCTGCTGCAAAGGAAAAATTGGATTCTGTTGATGATAGTAGACTTAATAGATTAATGGCATATGCCAATGCCTTTGCTAAGCTTACTAAGGAAGAGGAAGATATGGCTGATGCTCTTGCTGAGGTGATTGATGCTACGGCAGAAGATGCAGAGCAGGACTCTGTTTTAGTGAATGGAAATAAGTTCTTATTTGAGAAGGGAAGTCTTGATATTGAAAAATATATGGAGAAACTTTATTCCATCGGAGAAGAACAAAAGGGCAATACGTGGACTGTGTATCTGGATGATGAAGGGGAGTTGGTGATCTACTAATGAATTACGATAAAGGCAATGTTATTGAAAAACGAGGTATTATTTTTAAGGACAACTATACACCTGATCCAAAGGGAAAGCATCCTGCAATGATTACGTTGGCTGTATCAGAGGATCATCAGTATATGTACTTTTTGACACTTACAAGTCAGACAGACAAGTATTTTGAAAGACCAGAGTATAAGGATATGTATTTCTTACTGAAGAAGACACCGTATAATATGCTTAGAAAATCTTCTTTGGTGAATTTACAGAATATCTACAAGGAAAGAGTTGCGAACGACCAACCAGTTGCTTTTGTTCAGCCGGATGAATATAAGAAACTGATACGTAAGTTTAAGGAGTACCAGGAGCAGAATCCTGATGAGTACTATGCTGAAATCAAAGAACTTCTTTAGTGGATAAAGATTCGAGGTGGAATATTGATATTAAGGACAGATACTTATAGAAATCTTGAAGAAGATTTGGCTACAGTTATGGATACTGTAGAAATGTATATATACGAACAAATATGTGATTTCGATAAAAAATATATTGTTCCCAATGGCCCTGGATCTGATTGGGATGCATTTTATGAAGCAGTTGAAAAACTCATTAATGATAATGCGAATATAGAAATGATTGATGAAGTATATGTATATCATTTGAGTAGATTATTTGATAAAACTGAGCAATTGTTTCCATTAAAACATTTGCTGATAAATCAAACACCACTATCAGATTTTTTGGCAGAGTATGGAATAAGATTTGAAACTTCTTCCAATATGCTGATGGACTTTTACTATAAAGGTAAGTTGATTACACCAGAAGAAATATTATCAAGTGGTCACCACCATTTATTAGCAAAGCGTCTGGGTTATTTGGGTGAGCCAGATTATTGCGTTAATGGATTCGGATTTTGGCCAGATATTAAGAAAACATCAGACGGATATTTTGACGATATTCAAAGAAGTCCAGAAATAATAAGAAGCCTCGACTATTATCTAAAGACTGATATGTGGCGTGATTATAAAGCAAAGACAAAGTATTATGGTGTTGTTTTTAGAACTTCTGTGGATGACATTATTTTTGATGGAAAAAATAATTGTGATAGACATGAGGATAAGGTTCGATGCTTATTAAAATATGCATTGTTGACTATGCACGGATGCTATTTTAATTATGCTTCAAGTACAAACAATCCTACTCTTAGAATTGAAGATGGAAAATCCGCGATGACTGACCATTATATAGAAATAGAAGAATAACAATACTGCCATCGAAAAAATGGCAGAAAAAAATGTTAGACCTATCTTGACATACGCTGATGAAGCACATCACAGCTCTGCCGAGACATATCAGAAAATAATGGGGTATTTTACACCCAGACTATGGCTGGGCATGACTGCAACACCAGATAAAAGAGACGACAATGCGGAAAAGAAGAACATTTACGCAATTTTTCATTACCAGATTGCATATGAAATCCGCTTACAGCAGGCAATGGAGGAAAAACTGCTTTGTCCGTTTAATTATTTTGGTATTAGTGATCTTTCCGTCATCGGAGATGAAAAAGGAAAGGGAAGGAAGTTATCAGCAGGAGACTTTAATCAGTTGGTCAGTGATGAGCGTGTAAGACATGTTCTTGAAAAAGCGGAATATTACGGTTATAGCGGAGACCGTGTGAAGGGACTGGTATTTTGCAGCAGAGTTGATGAGTCCATTGAACTATCTGCTAAATTTAATGAGGCCGGGTATCGGACGATTGCTTTAAATGGAGATGCCTCAGAAGAGGAGCGGATGACAGCATTTGAACGTCTGGCAATGGATGAGGCGGATGCTGCCGAAAATATGAAGCCGTTGGATTATATATTCTCCGTGGATATTTTAAATGAGGGTGTGGATATTGTAGAGGTAAATCAAGTGATCATGCTGAGGTTGACACAATCGCCTATTGTATTCATCCAACAGCTAGGCCGGGGCCTTCGTAAAGCAGAAGGCAAAGAATATGTCGTAATTCTGGATTTTATTGGGAATTATGAAAAGAATTTTATGATCCCGGTGGCTCTTTCTGGAGACCGTACCTATAATGCGGACACCATAAGAAGGTATGTGATCAGCGGAAACAGCACGATTCCAGGCGCTTCGACCATTCATTTCGATGAAATTGCGAAAGAAAGGACTTTCCAATCAATCGATAAAATCAGAGGAATAAAAGCAATTATCCGGGAAAGCTATACAAGTCTTAAAAATCGCCTGGGCCGGGTACCGTATATGGTGGATTTTTATGAGAATGGGGAAGTCGATCCTCTGCTGATCATCCGGGAGTATAA
>OHAO01002861.1_pt1 | contig 10161 bp, 9 predicted proteins | sample 1577151 | NCBI WGS metagenome assembly OHAO01 (sample SAMEA3541585, study PRJEB24748) | human gut metagenome | biome: human gut; feature: human-associated habitat; material: faeces | place: China | collected 2012 | reverse complement strand
GTCTGCTGTTCTGGTTCAAATACGCGGGCTTCGCCGCCGAGATATTCGGCCTGCCCCTGCCGGAAATAACTCTGCCCATCGGCATCTCCTTCTTCACCTTCCAGGGCCTGAGCTACGTCATCGACGTCTACCGCGGCGACACTCCGCCGAACCGCTCCATAGCTCAGGTGGCGCTGTATATATCCTTTTTCCCCCAGCTCATAGCCGGCCCCATCGTCCGCTACACGGATGTGGCGGAAGATATGAACGCCCGGCGCGAGAGCCTGGACGACGCCGCCGAGGGCGCGGCGCGCTTCATCTTCGGCCTGGGCAAGAAATGCGTGCTCTCGAATGCCCTGGCTGAGCTGGCTGACAGCGCTTTCGCCTGCCCTGAGGGCGAGCTTTCAACTGCCCTTGCATGGCTGGGCATCATCGCCTACGCTCTGCACATCTATTATGACTTCTCCGGATATTCCGATATGGCCATCGGGCTCGGCAAGCTTTTCGGCTTCCGACTGCCCGAGAACTTCAACTACCCCTACATCTCTGCCTCAGTCACCGAGTTCTGGCGTCGCTGGCACATGACGCTCTCGGGCTGGTTCCGGGACTACCTGTACATACCACTGGGCGGCAGCCGCCGCTCGACGGCGCGGAACATCCTGAACCTCCTCATAGTCTGGGCCTGCACCGGCCTCTGGCACGGGGCGGACTGGAACTTCCTCATATGGGGCCTCTGGTACGCGCTGTTCCTCATCTGCGAGCGCTACGTCTGGCACGGGGCATTCGAGCGCCTGCCCAAGGCGGTGCGCCATGTACTGACCATGTTTGTAGTGCTGATGGGCTGGGTCTGGTTCCGGGCCACCGGGCCGGGAGAGGCGCTCGGCTATTTCGGCGCTCTGTTTTCCGGGCCGCTGTGGTCGGACGAGGCGGGCTATTGGCTCGCGGAGCTCTGGCCGGAGCTGCTGCTGGGCTGCGTGCTCGCCGCGCCGGTGTATCCGGCGCTCAAAAAGCGGCTGGGCCTGTGGCGCTACGCCCTGGCGCTCGTCGTCTTTGGCCTGGCCGTGAGCTCGCTGCTGGCCTCGGGCTTCAACCCGTTCATCTATTTCAGGTTTTAAGGAGGGGGAGGAGCATGGAAAAACGCATCAAGGCCGGTTTCCTGGCCATACTTGCCCTCGCCCTGGCAGTGTCCTTCGCCGGGACGCTCTATCGCGCGGTTTTTTCCTCATACGACTCGCTTTTCTTCGAAAACCGCAGCGCCGCGCCCCTGCCCAAGGCTGATTTCGCATCTCTCTGGGACGGCGCCTATATGACGGACCTGGATGAATACCTCAGCGACCAGTACATAGCCCGCACGCGCCTCATAAAAGCCCAGACCTTTCTGGATTTGCTGCTGCAAAGACCGGTCGTGAACGACATAGTGGTGGGGGAGGACCTGCTGCTGCCCTTCCACGGCTACAGCTACTACGGCGCGCAGGATTTCACCACTGAGGCCGCGGAAACGGCGGGGGAGCTCGCGCGGCTGGAGGAGGTGGTGGAGGCGAACGGCGGCGAGCTGTTTTACCTCTGCATCCCGGAGCAGAGCTCCTATTTCCGGGACGAGTACCCGGAAAACATGGATAACCACGCCGAAACGCTTGACGCCATGTCCGCCGCCTTTACCGGCGCCATGGCCTCCGCCGGCCTTCGGCTCATCGACGCTGGCGAGGTCTACGCCGCCGAGGGCAGCCCGCGAGACTACTACCTGAACACCGACCACCACTACAGCTGCCGCGGCATGCTCTCAGCGTACACGGCGCTGATGGATGCGGTGAACAGTGCCGCGGGCCTCGGCCTGCGCGTGTATTCTGAGGCGGATCTCACGCTCGAAACGCTGGAAAACCCCGTCCTTGGCTCCCTGGACCGCAAGCTCTTCGGGCTGTACGGTACGCAGGAGCGCCTCGTCCTCCCGCACCTCAATGAGAGCATCCCTTTTACACGCACGGACAACGGCGAGAGCGTCGCGGCGGAGCTGTTTGATATACCCGCCGATGGCGAGCTTGCGGCCTACGGCGTCTACATGGGCGGCGACGTGGGGGAGACGGTCATCGACACGGACCGCCCCGAGCTCCCGAGCCTCCTGCTCTGGGGCGACAGCTACTCGAACGCCATGGAGACCCTGCTCTGGGCCAGCTTTGACGAGGCGCGCTACCTCGACTACCGCTACTTTGACGGCGCGAGCCTCTCGGAGTACATCGAGCTCTATAAACCCGACGTCGTAGTCTGCATCCGCGACGACCTGAGCATCCTGAACTCCGATGGCAACGGCCCGGACTGCTTCTGGTGAAATGAGCTCCCGCCGGTTTGACACCGGGGAGCTCATGCGATATACTGTAAAACGAAACGAGGTGAGCACAGTGCTTTACGGAAAATTTGCGATTGTCGCCGGCTCCACACAAGTTTATACCACGAAACATTGTGCGGAGCCTTTTACGGAGCGTTGAGCTGAGATACACGGGCCCGGGCGGCAAAGCGCCGCCTTGAGTTTGCGCGCCCGTGTTTCAGCAAAAACGCGATATCACAGATATTTTCAGCCGCAGACAATGTTTGTCTGCGGCTGTTTTTTATGGAGTTGATCGAAATGAAATCAGATAGCAGCCTGCTTACCGGCAGCGTGCCGAAAAAACTTGCCGCCTTCGCCCTGCCGCTTTTCCTGGGGAATCTCCTGCAAGCCCTCTACAACGCTGTGGACATGCTGGTAGTTGGCAGGATGGTGGGGGAGACAGGCCTGGCGGCCATCAGCAACGCCTCGATGCTCTGCTACATCATAAACTCCCTCGGCCTGGGCCTCACGATGGGCGGCGCGGTGCTGGCGGCCCAGTTCAAAGGCGCGGGCGACGCGCAGGGCCAACGCGACTGCGTGTCCATGCTCCTATTTGCGTCTTTGTCTGCCTCAGTCCTGGTGACGTTTGCTGGCCTTGCCGCCTGCGAGCCGGTATTTCGTGCGCTGTATGTCCCGGCGGACGCTTACGATGACGCCTGCGAGTATATGAAGGCGATCTGCTGGGGAACTGTGTTCGTATTCGGATACAACGCCGTGTGCTCAGCCCTCAAGGGCCTGGGAGACTCTGTCACGCCCCTGTATATCGTAGCCGCCGCCGCTGTGATAAACATAGCTCTGGACATCCTGTTCGTCGGCCCGCTGGCCCTTGGGACGGTGGGCGCGGCCTACGCCACCGTTGCAGCTCAGGGCGTCGCCTTCGTGGCCTCGCTGGCATATCTGCGCCGCCGCGAGCCGGCCTTTGCTCCGGGCCGGTCCGGCCTGCGGTGGGAGCTGTTGCCGGACATTCTGAGGCTCGGCCTGCCTACCGCCGTTCAAATGGCTGTGGTGAACGCCGCGTATCTGCTCATGACCGGTATGCTGAACCAGTTCGGCACCGCAGTCGCCGCTGCCTCCGGCGTGGGTCTGAAAATCAACACCTTCGCAGGTATGCACTGCTGGGCTATAGGGCAGGCGATAACGGCGATGGCCGGCCAGTGCATTGGCGCGGGTGAAATGGAGCGCGCCCGGGAGACTGCAAAGACAGGATTGAGGCTGAATCTCACAGTGACCCTGGTCGTTGTCACAGCCGTCCAGCTGCTGGCGGAGCCTCTGGTGAGGTTGTTTGACGACAGCGAGCAGGTGGTGCGGGACGGCGTGCTGTACCTGCGGCTCTGCTGCGGCGCCAACAGCCTGGTCTATGCCGCCATGTATACCCTGGACTCCTTCGCCATAGGCGTGGGCGCGCCAAAGGTAGCGCTGCTCAACGCGCTGCTCGACGCATTGCTTATCCGCCTGCCCGCCGCCTGGCTCCTGGCCTGGCCCATGGGGCTCGGCCTGCCCGGCCTCTACCTGGCTCAGGCCATTTCCCCCGTCCTCCCAGCCTTAGTGGGTACGATCTATTTCAAAAGCCGCGCCTGGGAGCGAAAAAGGCCAGCTTCACCCATAGACGAATACTATGACATATACTAATATACTTATAGCCCTTATTGCGCTCAGAACCACCACTCCGGAGTGAGATCTCCGAGCGTCACGACCCGCGCGGCCTCGTAGTCGAGCATTATCTCGACGGACTTGTAAGTCTCCGGCATCAGCTCGGCCATGAGCTCCCTGCAGGCCCCGCAGGGGGGCAGCGCGCGCCCGTCCCAGTCTACAGCAACGACGCGCCGGAGCACGCTCTCGCCGCAGGTTATCATGTTGAAGATGGCGTTCCTCTCCGCGCAGACCCCGAGCGAGCAGGCCGCGTCAACGCAGACCCCGACATAGACCCTGCCGGAACCAGCCTCAACGGCGGCAGCCACCCCGCCGGCCTCCATCCTGTCGGATATCCTCCTCGGCCGCAGCACCTGTTTCGCCGCCACATAGAGCTCGTCCCATATCTTCTCCATTCGGCTCAACTCCTCATTAAGTAATATGGAGATTATATACCGCAGTCTGGGCATAAGCGCAAGCGTTATCAAGCCAAAAAGTTATTGTACGGGCTATAATTACTCTAAAAAGTCCGGAGGGTAAGAAATGAACAACGAATGGCAGCATAATATCCAACTCATCATAGACAAAATCGACGTCTGTATCAGGAGTAAAAACAGCGAGGCGCTGACGCTCAGCGCCCTTGCGCAGGAGTTCGGATACTCGGAATACCACTTTTCCCGAAAATTCAGGGAGCTGTCCGGAATCCAGCTGCGCGACTATCTCCGATACCGCAAACTGGCGCTGGCTGCAAAGCGGGTGCGCGACAGCGGCGACAGCCTCCTGGATATCGCCCTCGACAACGGCTTCTCGTCACACGAGGCGTTCACCCGCGCTTTCAAGGAGGCCTACGGCATAACACCGAGCGAGTACCGTCAAAACCCAGTCCCGCTAGCGCTGCATACCGTGATAAAACCCTTTGACTGCTATCTTACCGAGACAGTGACAGCCTCACGGGAGATGCCGGAGGACGTGAAAGCATATTTTGTACGAATACCCGCCCACAAGTTCTTGCACATCAGGAATTATGAAAGTATAGGCTACTGGGATTTCTGGCAAAAGCAGAGCAGTATCCCGGGCCAGGACCACGATACCGTCTGCGCTCTTCTGGATGGCATCGAAGGCAAACTGGACGAAATTGGCAGCGGACACGTTATGGCGTATATAAACGACCCTTCAGGGCGTATATGCAGCTGGGGCATCCCGCTGGCCGAGTGTTACGGCCTTCGCTTGCCACGCGACTATAACGGCGAGGTCCCGCCGCAGATGCTGCTGTCCGACATCCCCGAAGGAGATTATATAGTCTTTGAGCACGGCCCCTTCGACCTTGAAACAGAAAACAGCGCAGTAGAGGCAAAAATCGAAAAAGCAATGAAAAACTTCGACTACTCCGCATCCGGCTATGTCCTTGACACCAGTCCGGGACGGGCGTTCTACTTTTACCATGACTATAAAAGGTACTGGAAGTATATAAGGCCCGTGAGAAAACGCTGAAACTTTTTTGCAAGAGGATGTAAGATTATTGGGTTCAAATAGTCTTACACATGAAGGGAGGTGGTAGCGTAATGGAGTTTGAGGAGATATACCGGGCCTGTTTTAAACCGGTCTATCAATATGTCCGCCGGCTCTCAGGCAATGAGCATATTGCGGAAGAGGTCACAAGCGACACTTTTTTCAAGGCCCTGAAGTCCATAGACCGATTCCGGGGCGAATGTGATATGCGCGTTTGGCTCTGCCAGATCGCCAGGAACACATATTATTCCTACCTCAAAAAGAACAGCCGCCTCGCAAGTGTTGACGGGGCGGAGCTGTCGAACATAGCCGACCCGGGCGCCGGCGTTGAGGAGAAGGTCAGAGCGCGGGAGGAAGCACGTCAAATCCGGGAGGCCCTGCGCGAACTGCCCGAACAATACAGGGAAGTGTTCTCCTGGCGCATATTCGGCGAGCTCTCGTTCAGGGAAATAGGCGCAATTTACGGCAAGACGGACAACTGGGCCTGCGTTACCTACCACCGGGCCAGGAAGATGATACAGCGCAGATTGGAGGAGACAGGCAGTGAAGAATGAGTGCAGTTATGTACGCGACGTGCTGCCGCTGTATTTCGAGAACATGGTGAGCGAGGACACAGCGGCGTTTGTTGAGGAACATCTGAAAACCTGCCCCGGCTGCTTTTCGGAGCTGGAGGCCATGAGGGCGGGGACGAAGACCGAAAAGCAGGATGGTGTAACGGCGCGCGCCCTGGACGGCGAAGCGCTGAGTTCGATGAAGGGCATACGCAGGAAGCTGCGCCGGAAGGCGTACCAGACAGCCGCGATAATCGCCGCGATTTTCATAGTTTTCTGCGCTTTGCTGTATTATTTCCCGGTCTATCGTGTCCTTGAAGTGGGTCATGTAAAGTTTGGCGACTATTACACCGGCGAGGAAATAGCAATGGCGCTCTATATCGGCTCCGCCCCGGACCGACGGCAGGCGCAGTCCGTCCTTCGCCTGGCCGACGAGGCTTTCAACGACGTCCGGCATACCCGGGCAGAGAATGAGGAAAAATACGGCCTGCTCGCGCGCTATGCGACGAACACGGACAGCTACGGCGACATGGCGTATAATGAGCATACGCTTGAGCTGTGGTCGGCCCACCTGAACGAGAACGAGGGCTGGCTCTGGGTCTATTATTCCTCCCAGACCTTCGACCACGACGGCAGCATCGTCTGCGGCAGTAGTCGAGTCCCATCCCTCTGGAGGGTAGAAAAGAACGCCGCCGGCGAATGGACCGTAACCCAAATACGAGAGCACCCCTGAAACCTGCTGATAAAAAACCGCCGAAGCCAACAGGCTTCGGCGGTTTTGGTCGGAGTGTAATTATAGGACTTGGAAAAATCCAGTCATATCAATGGTTTGCAAGTAACAAGTAAGGTTTTTATCCTATTAACTACGCAAGGTCAACTCTTAGAAGTTCTGGATAAGACCATCACATTTTTCGCATGCCTTCGTTATATCTTGTTCTAAAAGGCTAACTTGATGGTCCAAAGAAGGTCTCATTTTATCATCAATGCTGATTTCACCTTTATGATCAGAAATAAATTGTAATATTTGCTTCAAAATAACGCACAAATTTTTGATTCTAAATAAATCTATTGCATCTGTTTTATCTTTTGAGTTAATACAATTATTTGAATTATTTAAAATTTTGAGTGCTTTTTTTGCAGCAGTTTTAGCGTAATATATAATTTCAAAATAATAAAAGGTCGAGAGTTCCAAGTCACTTTGGGAATCAAAGTGCTGCATAAATTCTTTCGCAACAAGAACATTATCACAAGCAATGTGATCAAAACTGTCAATTATTTCTTTGATTTCAATGGCTGATGTTTTACGCTTGTATTTTTTTAAGCTTTTTTTCACTCGTAGTATTTTTCGATAGGCACATATATAAATATTGTAGCTTATAATAAAGCCAACAACAAATACAAGCAAGATTATTGCTACATTCAAAGGAACAGAAAGAATTTGTATATATTTTGTAGAAAGAAAAGATGCTATGAGTGACAAAGCAGTGGAGAAAACAGTACTCGCTAGTTGCTCGTTTTTCTCTTCATTTTGTTTTGCAAACGCTCTGAAGTTTTTTTCAAAGTTGATTCCTACATAATATCGTAGGAGCTCTATATTTTTGAAAGAGCGTAGCACATTGATTACCCCCTAACTTTAAAAAATAACCATAAACGGTGATGATATGGCTGTGAAATCATTCTGCAATTCAGCCCGACATCTTAAGGTCGGGTTTAGAGGATCTTCATTAAAGTCATTTTTTATTTCATCGAGGTGTTCTGAATACTCATCGATATATTTACTATAGAAAGCAACTCCATATGAAAGTCCTGCTATGGAAAGCAAATTTTGTGGTATGGGCTTTTCTCGACTAATATCATTTACAAGAGAAATGATAGCTTCAAAAATATATGTTACTTTAAATGGAATCTTCATTAAATATTTTCCCTTTCTAAAGCCTATTTTTTTAAAGCACTGACGGATACTCTTTATCTCATTTTTAGATGTGCGTAATTTACTTGTTTTCCAGTTTTGCACACCCAAAATTTCATTTGTTCTCTTTTTTATGGCAACATAGGCATTTCCAGCATAATAATCTCTTCCAAAGTCCATGTTTTCGCCTATATACTCTAACAAGTGCTCAAAATTATCTAGGCCTTTCAGGGCAACTTCTTCGTCAACTTCAAATCTAATGTATTTTGTTAAGGACTTTTCAATATAACTTTTTTTCATTATTATTCCCCCTCATTCAAAATTATACAGTTTTTTCCTTGAAAAGCAATATAGAAATTCCACCCAACAGGACTACGGGTGACGTTTTCATATATCCCAACAAGAAAGGAGGGGTACTCCCAACAGGCCAGCCATCGGGCTGGCTTTTTCTATTTCACAACGAAGGAGGTTTTTAGGTGGCTGACGATAAAAAGAATATTCCCAACGCTGGGAAAGCGGACGAGTCCCCAAAGTCAGGAAAGGTGGAGCCTGTCACAGCCGATTCCCCGGTGCATGATCAGCCCGCCCCGGCCAAGGCGGAGGCCCCCGTGGTAGAGGGAGCGTCTAAAGTGGTAACGCCCCTTGTGGCGGAAAAGCCCGTTGAGGGAAAGACAGTTCCAGACCCTACGGTGGAGCAGCCGGCTCCGGCGGGTAAGGAGGCCAAAAACAAGGACGCTCCTGCTCCGTCTAAAGGAGATACACCGCTGGGCAAGGACGAGAAACAGACCACGATCCCCGGCATGGGAGATTCCGCCCCCACTGGAAAGGTGGTTGATTTTACCGCTGCCCGGGATGGGGCGACGAAGGGCAAGCCCCCGGAAAAGGTTGCGGCCCCGGATAAGGGCAAGAAGGCGGATAAATCGAAGGATGCGGCCAAGCCCCGCAGGGGCCGCCCACCCAAGGCTGATAAGGCGGCCCCCGACAAGGCCAAGCCGCAACCTCGGGACAAAATGTCCCAAAGCAAACCGCCTGCCGGGAAAGGCGCTCCCGTCAAAGCAGAGGCCCCGGCTGCAACCGAGCAGCCGCCCGTCCCTCGGGATGCCACCCGTGGCGTGAAAGAGGAGATTGTCTATCTCAATCTTTCCGATCTGCACCCGTTCAAAAATCACCCCTTTGGCGTCCGGGACGATGCGGAAATGCAAGGGCTGGTGGAGTCGGTCAAGGCCGCCGGGGTCAATCAGCCTGCGCTGGTGCGGCCCCGTGAGGGCGGCGGATATGAGATCATCGCCGGACACCGCCGCCAGCGGGCCAGCGAACTGGCCGGGTTTGTCAATATGCCCTGTATCGTCCGCAACATGACCGATGACGAGGCCATCCTCGCCATGACGGATGACAACCTGCGGCACCGGGAGAAGATCGTGCCCACAGAAAGAGGGGCTGCGCTGAAACAGCAGGTGGAGGCCATCAAGCACCAAGGAGCCCGGCCCGGCGAGGCTGATAAGGACGCCGGAAAACGCTCCACGCAGATTGTCGGGGATCGCAACGGCATGAATTACAAGCAGGTGCAGCGGTATATCCGCCTGACCGAGCTTGTCCCTGATCTGCAAAAGATGGTGGACGAGAAGCAGCTCTCCTTTACCCCCGCCGTGGAGATTTCTTTCATCCGCCCCAAGTATCAGAAGTATATCGCCGTTGCCATTGAAGGGCAGGCGTCCTCTCCGTCCCTTTCCCAAGCACAGAAGATGCGGGAGCTGGACAAGGAGGGCAAGCTGAACGGCGATGTGATCGACGGTATTTTGAGCGAACAGAAAAAGGAGGTTGACAAGGTGATCATCAACAGCGCCGAACTGGAAAAGTATTTTGGCAAGGACAAGACGCCCCGGGAGATGAAGGACACCATTCTGGCCCTGCTGGACGAGTGGAAAGAGAAGCAGCCCCCGGAGCTGGGCAAGCCCGACAAGAAAAAGGATATGGAGAAGTAACCGACCTTGGGACAATTTGTCCCGAGGTTTTTTCGTTCCCTCTTTCAAGGCTCTTTGGATTTATCCCCCGTCGCCGCCTTTTACACGGCATGGCAGGGCGCTGTCCGTCAAGGGTGCATGACACCGCCGCCCTGCGGCGGCTTGCCCTTTACGGGCGGCCCCGGCTGTGCCATTCCCAGAGGCGTGACGGGGGCATATCCTCCAGAGCCGCCCCCTTTCCCATGAATGGGAAAGGGCGGGGGG
>OHAO01002857.1_pt1 | contig 10177 bp, 10 predicted proteins | sample 1577151 | NCBI WGS metagenome assembly OHAO01 (sample SAMEA3541585, study PRJEB24748) | human gut metagenome | biome: human gut; feature: human-associated habitat; material: faeces | place: China | collected 2012 | reverse complement strand
CCCGCCGTGAGCCCTAGAAAGGACAGGTAGCCGAAGGCCGCCCCCACCAGGGCGCAGAAGCCGTCCAGCCCCGAACCGGAGCAGCCCACCAGCGCCAGACCGAAGGGGGCCCAGCCGCCGAAGATCTCCGCACCGGCCAGCATGGCCCCCAGCAGGAAGCGGATGGCGCACTCCGCTCCCCGGACCAGCGCCGGCGCCCGCAGCACCAGCCGTCCCGTCCGAGCCAGGTCCTCCCGGGCCCGGGCCGCTTTCATTTTCAATCCTCCGTTTGCCGCCATGGTCTGTCTCCTCCTATGTATCCCGAAAGGTAGTAGAGACAGTATAATCCAATAAATGGAAATATATAGTCGGAATGTGGCTGACCGGATGGATGGAAAAGGAAAAACGTGGAAAGGCGGCGGGCTATTTCAGCAGGACCAGGTGGGGGGCGGAGCCGGGGGCCAGGAGGAGGCACTCCGGCAGCATGAAGCAAGAGCCACGCAGGACCAAGACAGCCTCGGCGGCCATGACCGCTGCACCCAGGGCCCTGCTCCGGGACGGAAGGGATGTGAGAACGGAAAACGGGTCATATGGGAAGTCAGCAAAAAAACCCTGCCATAAAATTATGGAAAGACACAAGATACAGGGGCAGAATTGGCCGTCCATTTGGCTGAATATACCTGTTTTGCGGGCAAAAGCGGCAAGAATCGGGAAAATGAAAACCCTCCCCCATACGGAACCTTTTTGACTTTTGGGCCCGTTTTGCGGAAAACTTTTTTTCATCTTCCGGTTGACCATCCATTTAGGGTATCTCCTAAAATAAGTGACAGGTTGAGAAAAGGAAAACAAACCTTTCCAGGCGCAAAAAACTCACATAATTAAAAGGAGGATCTTAACAATGGTTGGTAAGAAAGTCGTACATCATCTGATGATGAGCTCCAAGGACTGTCACTATGTGGGCGGGCTGGTGAACGGCGCCCGTATCGTGAATCAGTGGGGCGACGTCGGCACCGAGCTGATGGTCTATGTGGACGGCGACATCTCCCTGTTCCTGGGCTATGAGGACATCAAGTTCACGGCCCCCGTCTACGAGGGCGACTTCATGGAGTACACCGGCGAGATCATCGAGGTGGGCAACCAGTCCTACAAGTGCAAGTTTGAGGCCTGGAAGGTCGCCACCATGCTGGACCGCACCGGCGCCGACATGACCGGCATCGCGCACACGGCCGCCACCGCCTGCGAGCCTCCCATTCTGTGCGGCACCGCCACCGGCAGCCTGTTCATCGCCAAAAAGGACCAGCGCGGACCCACCGAGTCCTCTTACAGCAACCGAAAGCATCGCGGCGAGTAAGTTTCATAAAAAGAAAGAGCGGACCGCGGTCCGCTCTTTCTTTTTATACGGACAGCGTCCGGCATAAAAAAGCCGTTGTGTGCATGGAACGATTGTGCTATACTGGAAAAACAAGGAAATTAAACGTCGAAAGGACGAGACGGTATGGCAGAGGAAAAAAATCAATACTCCATCGGCAAGGTGTCCACGTTATGCAACGTCCCTGTCAGGACCCTGCGGTATTATGATAAGATCGGCCTTTTGGTCCCGAGTCACCGGAAGGACGACAATCATTACCGCTACTACTCCCAGGAGCAGCTGCTGACGCTGTTCATCATCCGGAAATTAAAGCTGCTGGGCATTCCGCTGAAGGAGGTCCGGGAGATTGTCTGCGGACAGGATACGGCGGCAATGACCCGAAGCATCCAGGCGCGGCTGGAGGAGATCGGCCAGACCATCGAGACGCTGAACGGTCAGTACGAGGAGGGACAGACCCTGCTCAACCGTCTGGCCAGGGGGCAGACCGTACTGTCGGCGGGGCGGGAGAGCTGGAGCACGGAGGAGATACAGGTGGAGGACATCCCAGCCTGCGAGGTGCTGTTTACCCGGCGGATCAAGAAGAACTATAAAAACAGCGACGTGTCGGTAGACCGATGGTTTGAACTGTTCAAGATGGTATCCAAGCACAATCTGCGGGTAAAAGGGCCGGTGATCCTGACCTATCACAACAAACCGCTGGAGCAGTTTTTTAAGGTGGACTGCGACCTGGAGATCAGCATCGAGGTAAACGAACACCAGGACTTGCCCATTTTCAAGCAGTTCGGCGGCTTCCGGGCGGTGACCGCCCTGCATATCGGCCGAAACGAAGAGATCATCCAGAGCCATGTCAAGACGATCAAATGGCTTTCCGAGCATGGCTATGAGGTGGCCGGCCCCATCTCGGAGGAATACATCGTCTCCCCGGTGGATGTCAACAAGGAAGAAGAACATATCACCAAAATTATTATTCCGGTCCAGGAGACGGAGCGCAGAGAGGAGAAGCAGGGGAAGAAACGGCCACCCCAAAGGCCGATGGAGGAGAACGCCATCTAAACCAAGAGAAGCCGGCGTTGGCAGGGCGACGGCTTCTCTTGCTTTTGCGGATGGAACGAATGTTGGGGGTCAAGGGCCTGCCGCCATGCAGCGGGCCGCTTCTGCGTCTTAGGGCTGCGGGGAGCGAATGAGCAGGAGGGAACGGATGGTGATGGCAGCCAGCACAATGCCGCCACCGCAAAGAGAGACAGCGCCGGGTCGCTCGCCCACGGCTAGGAACACCCAAACGGGATTGAGAATAGGGTCGATAATAGGCAGCATCACAGTTTGCAGGGCGGTCAGACTCTTGGAGGCTTCGGTGAAAAGTCGGTAACCCACCGTGACCACGATACCGGCGATCACAAGAACAGCGATGTCACGGGGGGAGGGAAGTTGAGACTGAAAGGACCGGACAGTGAAGGGAATGCCGATAAGAAAGGCGAGAAAGCCGCCCAGGAAGATGGATTGCTCAGGGTGTCCGCCTTTTTGGAAGCGTAGAAAGATGGAGAGAAGGGCAAAGGAGATGCCATTGCCCAGCGCAATGACGTTTCCAAGAATACTGCCGCCGCCCATTTTATCCAGAAAGAAAAGGCACATGCCGCCCAGCACCACGGCTAGACATACCCAGTCCAAGCGGCGGACCCGCTCGTTGAGGATCATCCAGGAGAAAAAGGCCACATAGATCGGGGCGGTGTACTGCATCATCACGGCGGTGGCCGAGGTGGTGAGTTTGGTGGAAAGGATGATGCAGTAAGTAAAGGCCATATAGGAAAGTGCGCCGCCCAACATAGGCCAGGACCACGGAAGTTTTTGGCGGCGTATGAAAAACAGCATAGTCAGTGAGGCCGCAAAGCTTCGCATGCAGACGATGGCTAGCGCATCCATTTCAATCAGTTTGATAAAGACGCCCGCCAGACTCCACAAGAAGGCAGTGAGCAGCATCATGAGCATGGCTTTCTTTGTTTGATTCACAATTGTACCTCCTGACCTGAAGAATCCACCGCTATTATAACGGGTCCAGTTGCAAGAGGGTCAATGGGATGTCGATGGATTGCAACCGTCCCGCCGTGCAATTTTCAAAAAACACTCCAGCAAATGGAAGGGTTCCGGATTCGACAGGCTAGAGGGGTAAAAAAAGAAGAAGATTGCCCTGAGAAGACGTTACAGCCTTCCCGGGGCAATCTGTCGGACAAACGGAGAGCATGGCGGAGAACCCGGGTCAGGCGGCAGGGCGCCGGATGGGGATGAGGATCTGAACGATATGCTGTCCCTCGTCCTTTACCTCCAGGGGAGAGATGATGAACCGTTCCGCGGGGGGGCCCAGCACCTCGCAGCCGTGCTGGTTAATCCACTGCAGAAGGGTGATGTAGCTCCGGACGATATCGCTGTATTTCCCGACGTGATAGACGGTGGCTGCATAGGTGCCGCCCCAACTGCGCACATTCTCAATCTCGGGCAATACGGCGTTCTGCCCAATGAGCACACCGAATTCCACATCACAGTCCTTCATCAGAAACTGCCCCAGCAGCTCCCCATAAAAGGTGACAATGATAGGGCTCTCCAGTGGGATGCCCAGGGCGGTGCATTGCTCCAGAATGTCAATCCAACGGGAGAAGGAGACGTCCGCATTGCGGTACTGCTTCATAAGCTGGCGGGAGTAAAGCAATTGTCCTTCGGGTATGTACTCGACTTGAATGGGGGTGGAGTGCCGGGACAGGTCCGGCCCTACCTCCGAGCGATGCTGCGCCATGATCTCGCGGCCCAGCCGGACCCGGCCCAACAGAGAGGAGATGGTCTGCTGCTTGGCCTGAAGCATGCGGATCTCCTCGTTGAGCTCTGCCTGCTTAGCAGTCATCATGCTCTCGATAAAGTCCAGACTGGTGTCCTCGATCAGGCTTTGAACCTCCTTGAGATTAAAACCGAGAGCACGCAGACGGCGAATCACCAGCAGCGTGTTCATTTGTTCCTTGCTGTAATAGCGGTAATTGCTCTCCTCACAGCGGTACGTGGGCTTGAGCAGACCGATTTCATCGTAATACCGCAGCGTTTTTACAGGGGTGTTGCACAGTCCGGCAACCTTTCCGATAGAGTAGCAGTCGTCTTCGGGAACCACAGAAATCCCTCCTTACGGGCGGTCGAAGTATTACGGGGAAGCGCAAAGCCGGCCGGCTTTTCGGCAATTTTTGACCCGCTTGTAGCCGGTTTCCTCGACAAGAAGGTCGGCACCGGGATTCGCAATATTTTCGGCGGTCGTCCTTATATCTACATCTCCGGCGGCGCCGCCTTCAATCCGCAGGTTGCAAAGGTCTTTCTTGCCCTGGGAGTGGAAATCCTTCAAGGCTACGGCATGACCGAGGCCTCCCCTGTGGTCTGCGTCAATAAGCTTGGCTCCAATCATCCTCAAACAGTGGGCGTACCTCTTGACAACCTCGAAACCAAGCTCGGCCCTAACGACGAACTGATGGTGCGCGGCCCCAACGTGATGGTCGGCTATTGGATGCGTCCTGAAGACACGCGTGCCGTTCTCACAGAAGACGGCTGGCTCAAGACGGGCGATCAGGCCGACATCTACAAGAGCGGACACATCCGTATCAAAGGTCGCATCAAGGAAATCATTGTCACCAGCACCGGTGAAAAGATTCCGCCGGGAGACTTGGAGCAAGCCATCGAAACTGACAATCTGTTTGATCAGGTGATGGCTGTTGGCGAAGATCGTCCCTACATCGCTTGTTTAGCGGTCGTTAATCCCGAGCAATTTGACAAGTTTGTCAAGGAACTCGGCAAGGATCCCAAGAGCGAAGGCATCTTCATGGACAAAGAAGTGCGCAACGCCGCGCTGCGACGCATCAAGGCCTTGACGCGCGACTTCCCGAACTACGGTATTCCGCGCAACGTGCGTCTGCTCGCCGAACCTTGGACCATTGAAGGCGGTTTGCTTACGCCGACTCTTAAGCTCAAGCGAGCTAAGATCCGCGAACGTTTCCACGCTGAAATTGATGAACTGTACGGCGATCGCCGCAGCTAAGGTGTTTCGTCGGTTACGAATTCAGCGGGCTTTTGCATTTCGGTCAAAAGCCCGCTGTCTCTGATTCGTCAGAGCTGTAAAAAATTTTTCAGCAGTTCGTGCCCGAATTCGCTTGCTATTGACTCCGGATGAAACTGTACGGTTTCGATCAGCAAGCTTTTATGTCTCAGCCCTTGAATCTCGCCGTCCGAACTCACTGCCGTCACTTCCAGACAATCCGGCAACGTCTCTCGCTCAACCACCAGCGAGTGATAGCGTGCGACCGTCAGCGGCGAAGGCAAACCGCGGAAAAGTCCTTTACCGTCATGCGTGATGCGATCTGTCTTGCCATGCATAACCTTTCCCGCCCGAACCACACGCCCGCCGAAGACTTCTCCGACAGCCTGATGCCCGAGACAGACTCCCAACACCGGTACATACTGCGAAAAACGCACAATGGCGTCCTTGGAAATGCCTGCCTGCGCCGGAGCACATGGTCCCGGTGAGATGCAGACTCGGTCGGGTTTGCGTTTCAAAAGCTCTTCAAGGGTCGCTTCGTCGTTTCTCACAACCTGCACCTCTTCTCCGAGTTCTTGAAAATACTGCACGAGGTTGTAGGTAAAACTGTCATAGTTGTCGATCATCAGGAGCATTTGCTTTTTCCTCGTCTCATTCATAACCCAGTTTCGAAACCGGCTTCCGCCTGTTCCGCCGCACGCAAGACAGCTCGCGCTTTATGCTCCGTTTCCGCATATTCCATCTCCGGAATGCTGTCGGCGACAATGCCGGCAGCCGCTTGGGCATACAAACGTTTGTCTTTGATGACGGCAGTTCTTATTGCTATCGCGAGATCCATGTCCCCCGCAAACGAGATGTAACCTACCGCTCCCCCATAGATACCGCGCGAAACAGGCTCCAGCTCGTCAATGATTTCCATTGCCCGCACTTTCGGCGCCCCGGTTAGCGTTCCAGCAGGAAAAGTCGCTTTCAAAACATCAATATTGTCGAGTCCGTCAAGAAGCTCTCCTTCAACGTGGCTTACCAAATGCTGTACTTGTGAGTAACGCTCAATGGCATATTTGTCGGTAACTCGCACCGTGCCCGGTTTGGCAATGCGGCCGATGTCATTGCGCGCCAAATCGATCAACATTAGATGTTCGGCTCGTTCTTTGGGATCGTGCAGAAGTTCTTCGGCAAGCCGGCGATCGTCTTGCACATCAACTCCTCTCGGTCGAGTTCCCGCAATAGGACGGATCGTCGCTATCCGTTTGCCGTCGCGCAATTCCTGTCGCACCAGGATTTCCGGCGAAGCGCCGACAACGAAATGGTCTCCGAAGTTGTAGTAGTACATATACGGCGAAGGATTGAGACTTCGCAGCGCCCGGTACAAGGAAATCGGACTTTCGGTAAAGCTGCGCTCAATGCGTTGACCAATTTGCACCTGCATACAGTCGCCGGCCAGAATGTAGTCCTTGGCCTTCCGCACAGCCTTCAAATAATTTTCCCTGTCAAACGGACGCTCGGATTCGTGAACGATGCCACCGGCAGCATACGGAGCTTCTACCGGTCGAGCCAATGCCTGTTTGAGACTTCGAATACGACGAACGGCTGCCGAGTATGCCCCTGGAACACTTGGATCAGCATTAATAACGATGTACATACGACCTTTAAAACTGTCGATCACAACGAGTTCTTCGCACAACAGCAAACAGATATCCGGCACCCCGATACCTCCGGCCTTATTGCGCCCCAATTTGCTGCGTTCGATCATTCGAACCGTGTCATAGCCGAAGTACCCGACCAGTCCGCCCGTCAAGCGTGGCAACCCCTTAGGCAAGGCAACACGACAGCGTTTGATAAATCTCTGCACAAAGTTAAGGGGATTTGTTTCGGTGTCGCGTTCGGTCTCTTTTCCGTCAGTCAAAACCTGAGTGCAAAAACCAGAATCTGTCAGATGACTGACGATCTTTATGTGAGCCTTTAACCCCACAAAACTGTAGCGTGAAAAGCTTTTGCCGCCTTCCGCACTCTCAAGCAGAAAGGTGTCGTTGTCGCGTCCGGCGAGCTTCAGGTAAACCGACAGCGGCGTTTCCAAATCACACAAGCATTCGCTTACCAACGCGATACGGTTGAAGCCTTCGCGGGCGGTCGCTTCGAATTCGATTTCGGTCATCATGATTGAAAAGTTCCTCAAGAACGGATTCCGCCCTACACTGAACAACACACTTTGGGCGTCATTCGGCGCATCTGTCGACAAAGGCGTCGCCAGCAAAACACGCGGAAATCAATGAATTTAAATCGGGAAAGAAACTCAACAGCTCACAAGAAAGCTGTTAAGACTTACGCAGAAAACTAACCCGACATTCGCCGGCGAGCATCTGCGAAATCAGGGAAAGTTTTAGGACCGCCAGCACCAAGCCCCCCGTGCATACCAGCCGGACGGCTTATGCACGCGGCGTACCGAGCGAATGTGTGCAAATTGTGCTGCAGACAAAATCATGGTGTCGGAACTGCCGATGGACAAATTCTGGGACAAAAAGAAGGAACCTGTATTGGTTGCCCCCTAGTTTTAGCGAATGCGATAGGGCTTCGCAATAGGCAAAAGAATGTAGAAAACGGAAGCGGCATTGATCAACCGCTTCCGTTTACTGAGGTCAATTGAAGTTATCGGAACAAAGTGACAGGCTCATTACCAGTTGTTGATCTTGGGCCAAATCGTCTGAACGTTGTTGTTCTCGTCAACAACGAAATACTTGTCGAAGGCGGCAGCCGTAGGACAGGCGTGATTGGGAAGGATTCTCAAGCGCGTGCCAATGGGAAAATCCTCCGGACGGATCGGCGAGCCGTCTCGGCTGCAGACAATACCGTGCTCCTGGTTAGCTGATTTCATCCAGAGGTTTTCAATCGGCTTACCGGTTTCATCGCAAACAAGGCCGTAACCCCAGTCCATCGGACGGCCATGTTTACGGCATTGATTATGAGTGGGTTTTTGACATGGAGATCCCCGCAAGGTTCCTTCATTACAGGAACCTGTTCACGTAGTTCCTCCGGCATCGGTTTTCTCGTCCCTTTATACTCTTTAAACATTTCATGCCGGAAGGTCGGTGCCTTGACATCAAATGCCACGGTCAGATAATCCGGCGATTCTTCGTCCAAAATTTTAAATAAAATATTTAAGAACCCATAGATGGCATTCGTATGAAGACCGGCTGCATTCGTCAGATCCGGTACTCCATAAAACGCCCTGTTTAAAATACTATGTCCGTCTATCAGTACAAGCTTGCTCATTCCTTCTTACCCTCATACTATGATGTTGGGGTCAAAAGCCCCGACTTTGATACCTACGGATTGCTTCGTGCTACGCACTCCCACAATCCTGGTATCATACTATTATTTTAAAAACACAAACAGGGCTGCTACCGTGATTGCTTCTACCGCTACCAGTCCCTCCAGAATATATAAAAACATATGCACATTTTCACGCCAGTGCAGGTGACGTTCTGCAGCCGCAATGCACTCCGACAATTCCTTCTGCAGGTCAAATACTGCGCCATTTTCAAGGCGCACAAGTCCCTCACTTACCAAAAACTCTATCGTAAGCTCTTCCTTGCAGTCTGTGCAGTTTTCGATATGCTCCATGAACTCCCGCAGTTCCTCCGTAGTCAGATCATCGTCTAAGAACTGGGGAATCATCTTTTCTACCTGCTTACAATCCATGTCTCTGTTTCCTATGGTTATGATTTCAACTCTCTTTATTATACTTTGAGAAGTACGTTGCCACAAGGTCAAATGTCTGCTTTACTCTTTTCCCTGTAAATGCCTAGTTCTGAAGTTCTCTTCTTGCAAGCTCTAAGCATCCCATAATTCCCTGATCATCATGCAGGCTTGCCGGTACAATAAAGTGATCAATATCGGCTAATTCTTTGGTCTGAATGTATCCTGCCACCATTTCCAGAACCTTTTCACGGATCAACGGAAAAAGCTGCTCCTGATGCATGACACCACCGCCTAAGATTACCATTTCCGGTGACACCACCATGATATAGTTACAGATTGCCTGTGCAATATAATAAGCCTCAAGATCCCAGACTTCCTTATTATCTGCAAGCTCTACGCCCTTCTTTCCCCATCGCTTTTCAATTGCAGGACCTGCTGCCATGCCTTCAAAACAGTTTTTATGATAAAAGCAGAAGCCCTCATAATGATCATCCTTACGCGGAATCATGAGTATATGTCCTGCCTCCGGATGAAGCATGCCATGTACAAGGTTTCCTTCAGAAATAATACCGGCTCCGACTCCGGTTCCGATGGTGATATACATTACGCTCCTTTTACCCTTCGCCTGTCCAAAGGTTGCTTCTCCCAATACCGAACCATTGACATCCGTATCAAAGCCTACCGGACAATGCAGAGCTTCCTCAAATCTCTGTACGATAGGGGTATCCCGCCATGCAAGCTTCGGTGTGCTGGTAATATAGCCATATTTCTCACTTTTCCTGTTCAGTTCTACCGGTCCAAAGCATGCAATTCCCAGTGCATCAATATTCTTATCCTTAAAATATTCAATTATTCTTGGTATCGTAATTTCCGGTGTTTCTGTAGGAATCGAAACCTGTTCAAAGATCTCTCCCTGTTCATTTCCGATCGCACATACCATCTTTGTCCCGCCTGCTTCCAATGCTCCTAATCTCATATTACTTATTCCTCCATAGTGATTTCATTACTGTTCACTCGCATCTCATTCCAGTAATGTCATTTTATTTTAATCAGCTTTTAAAAGTATACCATTTTTT
>OHAO01002855.1_pt1 | contig 10182 bp, 11 predicted proteins | sample 1577151 | NCBI WGS metagenome assembly OHAO01 (sample SAMEA3541585, study PRJEB24748) | human gut metagenome | biome: human gut; feature: human-associated habitat; material: faeces | place: China | collected 2012 | reverse complement strand
GAGGCACCCGCCGCTGGGGCCGCCGGACTGGATGGCCTTGAAGCCCTTGCCGCCGGGGATGCCTCCGCCGGGCATCATGCCCATCTGGAAGGTGTTGCCGGAGGAGGTGGTGGGGATGTAGGCCACTGTGTCGCCCTCCTGCAGGCCGGAAGTGATCTCCAGGTAGTTGTCGTCACGGATGCCGACGGTGACCTGGACCGAGACGTAGCCGCCGCCCTGCTGACTGGCGGAGGCATCCGACTCACCGGAGGCGCCGTTGGCGGCGCTGGGGGAATCGGCGGTGACCAGCACCAGGCTGCCCCGCATGAGAGCGGCGGAGGGAATGGTCAGCACGCCCTCGGCGCTTCCCAGAACGATGGTGGCGTCGGCGCTCATGCCGGGAAGAAGGCCGTCGGTCTCGTCGATGCGGATGGTGACGGGGTAGGTCGTGACGCCGCTGGAGGAGGTGCCCGCCACGCTGACCTTGGTGACCACGCCCTTGTAGGTCTGATCGTCCACGGCGTCGGCCGTGATGGAGACGGTCTGACCCACGGCGATGTCGGCAATGTCCAGCTCATCCACGCTGAGGGTCATGGTCAGATAGGACAGATCGTAGATGGAGCACAGGACCTGGTTGGACTCGGAGGTCTCTCCGGCCTTGTAGTTCTTGTCGATGATGGTGCCGGAGATGGGAGAGGTGATGGTATAGTCGGCCAACTGGTCGTACTGGGATTCCAGAGAGAGCTGGGCGCTGCGCAGGGATTCAGAGGCGCTTTGGATCTCATCGGCCAGGGTGTCGCTGGACAGGACGAGCAAAAGCTGGTCCTTGTCCACCCGGTCTCCCTCGGAGACGCGGAGGGAGGCCACCTCGCCGGAGATCTTGGCTGTGACCGCAGCCTCGTCCGCGTACGCAAAGGTGCCGCCGGAGCTGCTGCCCACGCCGGCGATCTCGGCGGAGGCGCTCTGGCTGGTGGAGATGCCGCCGGGGTTGGACACGTCGATGGTCACCTCGCGCACGATCCGGTTGCCGCTGAGCACGGTGTCGACGGCGGAGATCTTACTCACCGTGCCGTTCAGGGTCTCAAAGGTGCTGTCCAGGGTGACGGAGGCGGTCTGGCCCAGGGAGAAGCCGGCGGCGTCGTCGGCGGGGAAGGGGACGGTGAGGCTCATCACGTCGGAGTTGCGGATGGTGGCCACCGTCTGGCCCGCCGACACGTCGTCGCCCACCTCCACGTCCAGAGCGATCACCCGGCCGGAGGCGGTGGCAGTGACGTTCAGATCCTCCTGGTTTTTGAGCTTGTTGTTGTAGCTGCGCTGGGACTGATTCAGGGAGATCTCCGCCTTCTCCAGGGAGCTGGAGGCGTTGGAGGAGTCAATGGTGTAGAGGACGGTGCCCTCCTCCACCTGGTCGCCCTCTTCAAATTCGGCGGTGAGGATGGTGCCCTCCAGCAGGGTGGTGACTGAGTAGGAGTTGGCGGCCTCCAGCGTGCCGCTGCCGGTGATGGAGGCGGTGATGTTACGCCGCTCTACGGCGGCGGTGGTATAGGCGCTGCTGGCCGACGGTGCGGCGGAAGCCTTGGTGCGGCCGAAGGCGAACCGGAGGCCGCCGCCCGCGATGGCGCACACCAAGACCAAGGCCACCAGCTTTTTTTCAGGTCCCTTTTTTCTGCTTGGCTTGACCGCGGCGCCGCCGGAGGGGGTCTGCGTGGGTGCCGGATTCTGTCCCAGGTTGAGTTTCATTGTTTCAGCCGTCCTTTCCATATCAGGCTATTTACGTTGATTGATTGTACGGACGGAATCTAAACACAGGGGGTGGAAAATCAAAACAAATTCGAAACAGATTGCAAACAATCCCAAAAGCCCTCCAGACGCACAGCGCCTGGAGGGCTTTTCCGTTCAGCGGTTCAACCGGTAGCCCGCGCCCCAAACGGTCTCAATGAGCTTGGGGTGAGACGGGTCGTCTTCAATCTTTTCCCGGATACGCCCGACGTGGACGGTGACGGTGGCGCTGTCCCCCACATAGTCGTAGCCCCAGATGCTCTCGAAGAGCTGCTCTTTGGAAAAGACGATGTTGGGGTTCTCCGCCAGGAATTTCAGCAGAGCGAACTCCCGGTTGGGCATCTTCAGCTCCCGTCCGCCCTTGTAGACCTTCCAGCTCCGGGGCAGGATGTGCACATCGCCCACGGTGATGGCGTCCTGCTCCGCCTGTCCGCCCCCGCCGCCGGTGAGACGGGCGTACCGGCTCAGGTGGGATTTCACCCGGGCCACCAGCTCAGCCGGATCGAAGGGCTTGGCGATATAGTCGTCGGCGCCCAGTCCCAGCCCCCGGATCTTATCCACCGAGTCGGTGCGGGCGGTGACCATCAGGATGGGCACATCGATCCGGTCCCGTACCCGCCGGCAGATGTCGTAGCCGTTGCAGCCCGGCAGCATCAGGTCCAGGAGCAGCAGGTCGTATCCGCCCCGAAGAGCCTCCTCAGCCGCCGCCTCGCCGTCGGCGATCACCGTGGTCTCGAAGCCCTCGATCTCCAGGTAGTCCCGTTCCAGCATGGCAATCTCGCTGTCATCCTCGATGATCAGAATTTTGCTCATGGTCAAACCTCCTCTTCACAGGGCAGGGCGATTTCGAACACCAGCCCATGGTCGTTCCGGGCGGCGATGGTCCCACCGTGCGCCTCCACGATATACTTGACGATATACAGCCCCAGGCCGCTGCCCTCGCCGCCCCGGCTGCCCCGTGCCTGATCTCCCCGCCAGAACTGCTCAAAGAGGTGGGAAAGCTGCTCCTCCGGCACCCCGGCGCCGTTGTCGGCAAAGCGCAGACGTTCGGTGTCCCGCTCCCGCCATATGGTCAGGGTGAGCTCCAGTGGAGTGGTCCCCGCGTAGCGCAGCGCGTTGTCCGTCAGATTGGTGAGCACCCGGTAGATCTGCTCGGTGTCGATGCGGACGGGGTGGGGGGTGGGAGCGCCCTGCACCAGAATATGTCCGCCCTTGGCCTCCAGCTCACCCTGGACATCCTCGGCAAACCTGCGCACGAAGCTGCCCAGGTCGGCCCGCTCCGGAAAGAGAGGGAGATTTCCGGTCTCCATTTTGGAAAAGTAAAACAGCCGCTGGAGCAGGATGTCCATATCGCAGGCCTTGCGGTAGGCCACGTCCAGGTACTGCCGCTGCTTCTCCGGCGTGTTGGCTACCCCGTCCCGCAGACCCTTGATGTAGCCCTTCACCGACGTCAGCGGCGTGCGCAAATCATGGGAGATGCCGGCCACCAGATCGGTCCGGGCCTGCTCGTAGGCGGCATTTTTCTCCCGTTCGGCCAGCAGATGGCGCTGCATGTGGTCAAAGGCGGCGCAGACGGAGGCAAATTCATCCTTGCCGTGGTAGTCCACCGGACGGGACAGGTCGCCCCGCTCCACCCGCTGGGCGGCGTCGGCCAGGGCGTTGACGGGGCGCATGAGCTGTTTGACCTGGTGGTTGGTAAAGAGCAGACTGAGCAGAACGATCAGGACGATGGCGGTCAGACCGCTGGTGATCAGGGCCAGCATGACGGCTTCGGACTGGGGGCGCTGGCGGCCGAAGACCTCGGGAATATGGGGGCGGGACATGGCGACGATTGTGTAGGGGCCGTTCTGTGTGCCGATCATCAGGATTCCGTCGTTCTGGATCGTGTGTGTGCCGTTGGGGGGCCAGACCGCGTCGGCGGAAAAGCGCTGGTAGGCGTCCTCCTGGAAGGGGTCCAGGGAGGAGTACAGTTCCCGACCGTTTTGGCCCACCCGTAGATGGTAGCCCAACTCGCGCAGTTGAGCGTCCAGCCGCCCCCAATCCGTGCCGCTGCTGCCGCTCAGAAGGGCCTGTACCTGCTCCGCCCGGTCGTCTATGGCCGAGCGGGACCACTCCTGATAACGGTGCGTGACCCACCCCATGACGCCGCCGCTGACCACCAGCAGCGTCACCAGCGCCGCCAGTACGGTGAGCGTATGGTAGACAAAAATTCGCCTCTTCACAGACCATTCCTCCAGCATCTGCGTTCTACCTGATCATAATGTATACGAAAAAAGCCCAAAGCCTTGCACCTTACGCTGGAGCAATCCGGCGCTCCAGCGGAAAGAGGCATTGTAACCGGTTTATTCCGTGGACATTATCATAGAGGAAAAATCTAAACAGGGAAATAGGCAAATCTAAACTTTTCTTAAACGATGAGCGGTGAGGGAGTTGAGATCGGCTATTGACGGCAGTAAAAAAATGTGGTATCTTAATTAACTGCTAGGGCTGTGAACGGCCCATATGCGGCGGTGGCTCGGGCAGAGCAGCCGGCCGGCAGGGGTTCGCCCTGCACGCAGAGTTTTATATGCTGGTATGGCTCAGTCGGTAGAGCGACGCACTCGTAATGCGTAGGTCGCCGGTTCGAATCCGGCTACCAGCTCCAAACTCCCCGAAAACAAGCGTTTTCGGGGAGTTTTACTTTGTCGTTACCGCTGCCGACACCAGTGTGGCTGCCATGGAGCGCACACGGGAGGGTTTCCGCGGCTTTGCCGACTGCCTGCCAGGGGCCCGGGATGTGGGAGAGCCTTGCCGCCGGGCCGGTGGGTGGAGTATGACCATTGCCGAGGTGAGCAAGAGGTGCGGCCTGTCCGCCGACACCCTGCTCTACTATGAGCGCATCGGTCTGATCCCGCCGGTGCCCCACAGCAAGAGCGGCATCCGGGACTACGACGAGGCGTCCTGCGGCTGGATCGAGTGGATGAAGTCTATTACAAGGGCTCCCCCAAAGGGGTAAACAAAGGCCGGGACCTGTGTGGACAGGTCCCGGCCGCTTTGCAATTCGGGGTTTGCTCGGGCGCCCCAAAAAGCCGAACCCGAAGATCACGTTGCTGATGAGCACCGCTGTCGCCCCCTGCCAGGACCGCTTCACGGCTCGCCCCGGTCCGGGTCCAGGAACCGGAGCAATTCCTCCATGCCGTCCCCTCGGAGCGAGCTCACGCGGAAGATGGGGTCCGCGCCGGCCAGCTCCAACAGTTCCTCCGCCTGGCGGCACTGCTCCTCAGCGGCGATGTCGGCTTTGGTCACCACCCCGGCCGTGGGGATGGGAAAGGCGGCGGCCTGGCCGGGGGAAAACAGGAACCGCTGGTCAGTGGCGTCCTGAAGGAACAGCACCAGGTCGGCCTCCACCGATGTGACCACCAGCCCTTGGAGGAAGGAGCGATGCTCCAGATACTCCCCCGGCGTGTCGATGGTGCAATTGACCACCTCGATGGCCTGGGTCTTTTTATAGACCTGCTCCAGGCCGTTGAGCCGCTGGCACAGCGTGGTCTTGCCTGAGGCGGTAGGCCCGACCAAAATGATCCGCTTCATGTGCGGGTAATGGAGGTGGCCAGGGTAAAGCCGAGCACATCGGACAACACGCCCAGCACATCTCGCAGAGCCGATTCCACGCTGGCTACGTCGCCGTTGATCACCAGCGAGCCGTTGAAACGGTCCACAAACACCACATCCACGTTGGCGGCCTTGGTGGCCACGTCGGCCCCGATGATGGCGCCCTCGCTGGGGGTGATGGTCAGAATACCCAGCGCCCCCGAGCTGTTCCCGATGACCCCCAGCTTCTTGTAGAGCTCGGGCTCCGGGTTGGCGATCAGGTGCGCCAGCGTGACCTGCTTGCCGGGCACAAACTCCTGTATGATGCGCTGCTTTTCGGCCTGCGCGTGTTCCTGCATTTCATTCATCCCCTGTTACAGCAGACTGTTGAACAGCTCCGGGCTGGGGTTCGGTATGACCACCGATGAGACCAGCATCCCGCCGGCGTTGGGCGTATGGATGCCGCAGCGGACGGCCTCGGTCACGGCGGCCACATCGCCCACCAGGATCACGAAGGACTTCCCGCCGATGCCCGTGCCCAGCCGCACGTCCAGAAGGGACACGTCCGCAGCCTTGACGGCCGCGTCCGCGCCGTAGATGGAGGCGGTCACGCTGTAAAATTCCATCACGCCCACTGCGCCGGACTCCTCGGGCAGATTGGTCATCCCGATGGCGCGGACGACCTGCGGGTGGACCCTGGGGATCACGCACTGATCCACCACATGACTCCCGCCGATGGTGCAGCCCGCGTCCAGAGAGGCCTGGACGGCGGCCACCTCGCCGGAGAACAGCAGATAGTATTTCCCGGGACAGCCGGCCTTAGCAAAAACCAGACCCACCTCAGCCGCCTTGATGACGGCGTCGGCCGCCTCGATCCCCTTGGCAATGCTGTTCAGCTCCAAAAATCCAATCGAATCCATAGCATCCTCCCTGTTCAGCGTTACTTGCGAATGACGATGGCGTCCCCCACGGAGACAATCTGTCCGGAAATGCTGGCGTGGATGTGGCTGCCCAGCGCGCCGTCGGGGCAGACTGCGATCTGTTGTCCGCAGGCGACCGAATCCCCGGGGGCCACGATTGGGACCGCCGGCGCGCCGATGTGCATCTTCAGCGGAAGGGAGACCTGCTCCGGCTCGTCCTCCACCAGTTCTTTCACATCATAAGCATCATACGGCAGGACCCCCACGCGGGCGGCCAGGCGTCTGCTGGGCACCTTGCGCAGATCCCGGTCACCGTCCGGTGTGCAGACCGCCTCGGGCGTGGAGGCGTAGCGGAACCCGGCCGCCCCCAGCCTCTGCTTCAGCAGGCTGTTGATCCGGCGGGGCTGCAGCCCCATGGGGCAGGCGTAGACCTCACAGATGCCGCACTCGCAGCAGAGCTGCGCGCTCTGGATGACCGGGTCGTCCAGTAGGGCGTCCACATCCTGGCACAGCGCCATTTTCCGCATGATCTTGTGGGGCTGCAGGGGGTGCCCCAGCAGGTGACGGGGGCAGAGCTGCGTGCAGGCGCTGCACTGGATGCAGGCGGAGCGCGCCCGGTTGAGCATATGGAGGGGGCGGATGCCGCTCTGCCCGGCGTGATATCCGTCCTCGGGCAGGACCAGGATGCCGGAGGTGGTTTTGGTCACCACCTCCCGGGCCGCCGCCTCCATGGACAGCGGCCTGCCCATCATGGGCCCGCCGGCGACGACGACATACCGGCTGCGGCTGGGTCCACCGGCCAGCTCCAGGCACCGGGCAAAGGCGGTCCCAACCGGGACATGGAGCACGACGGGGCGCCGGACCTCGCCGGTCACTGTCAGATACTTGTGGGTCAGCGGGCGGTCCTCCAGCGCATCGTGGACGGCTAGGATGGTGGCCACATTGTCCACCACCACGCCCACGGCCATGGGGATGCCCGCCGGGGGGACGACCCGGCCGGTCACCTCGTAGGTGATGGTCTGCTCGTCTCCCGCCGGGTAAAACCCCGCCAGCTCATGCAGCTGGACCTCTGCACCGGCGCGCTGGATGGCCTGGCGCAGGGCGGCGAGCTCCTCGTGGTAGCCCCCCTTCAGGGCGATGGTGCAGCGGGGGATGGAGAGCTGCTCCTTCAGCTCCAGGAGCGCCGAGATGAGCTCCTGCGCCTTATGTACCATGATATAGCGGTCGGTCCGCAGGAGCGGCTCGCACTCCGCACCGTTTACAATCAGGTGTTCGATGGCTCCCCGCAGCTTGGCGTGGGTGGGGAACCCGGCGCCGCCGCAGCCCACCACGCCGGCGGCGGCAATCTTTTCTGTGATGTTCATGGCTCAGACCTCTCCCCGTAACGGTTTTAAGTTTGCTCCCGGCGGACTTCCAGCGTGTCAATGATGCCGACGATGGCCATGTCGGCGGGCACGTCGTCCCGGCCGAAGGCCTTCCGGGCGGTGCTGCCCGACACGACCAGAACCTGCTCGCCGATGCCGGCCCCCACCGTGTCCGCCGCCACATAGGTGGTCTTGCTCCGGCGGCCGGGGGAGTCGTCCTGAACGATCATCAGCTTCAGTCCGTTCAGACTTTCTTCCTTTTTGGTGGCCCATACGTGGCCGATCACCTTGCAAATCGTCATGGGATGCCGTCACCTCCGTATCAATGTGGTGTGGGATGCCTGGAAAATATCCATTGCGGCCGGCGTGATCAGCGTCCCGGCCGGGATGTCTAGCTCCTGGGCGTCTTTTGCCAGGGCCTGGGCCAGCGCCTCGGTGATGAGGCACACGTCCCGGCCCTCCCGCCGCACAGGGACCTTGGGCTCCGGGACGCCGCCCCGGAGGGCCGGCGTCGCATCGCCGCCGCCAAGCAGCTTGACGCCGAAGACCTGCAGCGTGTTGACGTAGCGCTCCAGAAGCTGATAGAGGGCGGTGCTGCCCCGACCGGCAAAGGCGCGGTGGGGCAGGGCGCACTCCAGCAGCAGCACCTCCGTTCCCTGTAGAAGCGCACAGCAGACGGCGCGGGCCGCCAGAGTTCCGCCCCGGCCCAGGGCGATGTCGGCCAGATCGGCAAAGTCGAGCCGTGTGATCAGGACGCGGGCATAGTTTGTGATCGTCTGGTGTGTCTGGTAGTCCTCCAGGCCCAGCAGGACCGCGTCCCGCCTCAGAGCCTGGGGTATATGATCGGAATCTCCCAGGACCAGACAGCGGGCTTTTCCCTCGCTTCGGCGGTCCGGGAGCTTGTTTTCCTGTTCCAGTGCGGCCAGGACCTGAGTGGTCACGGCCTGTATGATCGCTTCCATGGATTGGTCCATATCCATCCCTCTCAGCAGATGACGCACGTGGTATCGCCGGATACCGCGGTGGCGTTGGCCTCGTCAAAGTCGATGTGCATCGCCAAGTCGAAGGTGTCCCGAACTCGGATGATCACGTCGTCCAGCGTGACGGGGCGGGGGCTCCGGACCTGGACCCGGACGGCCTGGCCGTCCCGTACACCGTGACTGGCGGCGTCCTGCGCCGTCATGTGGATGTGGGCTTTTGCAACGATAGCGGAACGGTCCGCCTGATAGATGCCGCAAGGTCCGATCAGAAGCACGTCGGCGGCTCCTTCCAGATTTCCGGACAGGTTGACCGGCGCACGGACCCCCAGCAGCTTGCAGTCGGTCATGGACAGCTCGACCTGTACGGCGGACCGGACCGGGCCCAGAACGGCCACATGGGAAAATTCGCCTTTGGCGGTTACGATTTTCACCCGCTCGCCGGAGAGAAACTCTCCGTGCTGACTCAGTTCCCGTTTTGGGGTCAGGCGATAACCGGGACCGAACAGCCGCTCCACCGCCTCCTGGGTCAGATGCACATGGCGGGCGGAGACCTCCACCGGGATGGGCCGCTCCGGGGTCCGGCGGCCGGTACGGGCCCCGCCGGCCTGGGTGACGACGGATTCGATGATGTCCCGTATTTCGCTTTCACTGTAGTAGTGCATGGTTATTTCACCTCGTCATAATACCCCGCTGCCGCCCGGCAGAATAGGATATATACACAACTGGACAGCCGGTTCAGCCCCTCGATGAGATCGGCACGTCCCTCCGGCCCGTCGGGGGCAAAGGCCCGGGCGGCGCTCAGCTCCACCTCCCGGACCTGGGTCCGCAGGCGGTTGAGGGCCACGCAGAGCCGGCCCATCCGGTAGCTGGGGACCGGATGGGGGATGCCGATGTGCTCCTTTACGTGGTGGGAGACCTCCCGCAGCTGCTGGCTGTCCATGCCCAGCAGGCGGATCTCCTCCAGCGGCTCGCCCTTCACCTCTGCCCCCAGAATGCTCCGGACGAAGGCCAAAAGCTCCTCCAGCGCCTGGACGACCGGCTCCCGTCCCGCTTCCGCCGCCATGAGCTGGACTCCCATCATCTGGGCCATCAGGGAGTCCAGCTTTCCGCGGAAGGCGATGCGGGGGTGCGTCTTGGGCACCAGCAGGTTCCCGCGCAGATGGGTCATGTGCTCCGCCTTTTCCGACAGAGGCCTGCCCGTGGCAAAGTCCACATAGCGGGCCTTCCCGCCCTCCACGGGTACGGGCGTCACCGTCATGGGGGAGAAGGCGGCCTTGGGGGCGGCAAAATGGAGCTCGATGCCGTGCTCCTTTAAGAAATCCCGGGCGGACTGGGTCACATAGGTGCCCTCTGCCACGGTGTAGCTGCTCTGCCGGGTCCGAAACCAGTGGGCGCGCAGTTCAATATCCGTCAATAGCTTGGTATCCTTCATTTTGCCACCCCTTTATGTTTGCGGGATTGATGCGGAGTTCAGCGGTCGCTGGCTTCCAGCGAGGGCAGAATCATCTCCACCTCACTGTGGGGGCGGGGAATCACATGTACGGAGATCAGCTCGCCCACCCGGGTGGCGGCCGCCGCTCCGGCGTCGGT
>OHAO01002854.1_pt1 | contig 10184 bp, 15 predicted proteins | sample 1577151 | NCBI WGS metagenome assembly OHAO01 (sample SAMEA3541585, study PRJEB24748) | human gut metagenome | biome: human gut; feature: human-associated habitat; material: faeces | place: China | collected 2012 | reverse complement strand
GAAGTGCTGCAAAAGCGGGAGCTACTGGGCGGTGAAAGCGACGCCAAGTCGATTGCCCAGCGGCTGGCCGAGGGCCGCACACAGGCCGCCCGGGACAACGCCGCCCGCCCCGCCAAGGCAGCGGCGAAGGAGTCCGGGCATGACCGATAAAGCCACTTTGGGACAAAATGTCCCAAACATGGCGGAGGGCCTTTACCTCATGGACGGGATCAAGGGGCTGCTGTCCCTGCCCCAGCACTCGGTTGATATGCTGCTCACCGATCCACCCTACGGCACCACCCGGAATTACTGGGATGTGCCGCTGCCGCTCCCCGAGCTGTGGGAGGCGGTGAAATGGGCGGTCAAGCCCAACGGGGCGGTGCTGTTCTTCGCCCAATGCCCCTATGACAAGGTGCTGGGGGCGTCCAACCTGTCCATGCTCCGCTATGAGTGGGTATGGTACAAAGAACGGGGAACGGGTTTCCTCAACGCCAACCGAGCCCCGCTGAAAAAGTCGGAGAACATTCTGGTGTTTTACCAGAAGTCCCCGGTCTATCACCCGCAATTCACCTACGGCAAGCCATACACCCGGACGCACACCAGCAGCGGCATGAGTGCCAACTACGGGAAATTTGTGCGGCAAGGCACCGGCTCCAGCGATGGGCGGCGCTATCCGGGAAATGTGCTGTTTGTCCCCACGGTGATGGGCGGCATCCACCCGACACAAAAGCCCGTGGAGCTGTGCGAATACTTCATCAAGACCTACACCGACGAAGGAGCGGTGGTAGCGGATATTTGCGCTGGCTCCGGCACAACGGCGGTGGCGGCCCTCAATACGGGCCGCCGCTTCATCTGTTTTGAAAACGCCCCGGCCATCTACGGCCCCGCCGCCCAGCGCATTGAGCAGGCACGGCTGGCTGTGGAGCGTGGCGGGAAAGGAGTGTAATTATCGGAGCATATTCCATCATCTATGCCGATCCCCCGTGGCGCTACTCCCAAAAGAGCTTGCAGGGGGCGGCGGAGCATCATTACCCCACCATGAGCATAGACGAGCTTTGCCCGCTGCCTGTGGCCGATCTTGCGGCGCCGGACAGCGCACTTTTCCTGTGGGCCACCTTTCCCCAGCTCCCGGAGGCCCTGCGGCTGATCCGGGAATGGGGCTTCACCTACAAAAGCGTGGCTTTCGTCTGGCTCAAGAAAAACCGCAAGGCGGATAGCTGGTTTTATGGGCTGGGCTTCTGGACACGGGCCAATGCGGAGGTTTGCCTGCTGGCAACACGGGGCCACCCCAAGCGGCAGGCGGCCAACATTCACCAGTTTATCATTTCGCCCATCGAGGCCCACAGCAAAAAGCCGGACGAGGCCCGGGATAAGATTGTGGCCCTCATGGGCGATCTGCCCCGTGTGGAGCTGTTTGCCCGGCAGATTCCGCCCGGCTGGGATGTGTGGGGCAACGAGGTACAGTCCACGCTCCGGGACTTCGGGACAACTTGTCCCAAGGTGGGCATGAAAGGAGGCTGACCTATGCCCTATGTGAATGTCCCCAATGACCTGTCCAAAATCAAAACCAAGATTGCCTTTAATCTCACCAAGCGGCAGCTGATCTGCTTCGGGATCGGGGCCGCCATCGGGGTTCCCACCTATCTGCTGACCCGTGGGGCCATCGGCAACACCGGGGCGCTGTTCGTCATGCTGGGGATCATGCTCCCGGCCTTTCTCATGGCGATGTATGAAAAGGACGGGCTGCCCTTTGAAAAGGTGCTGCGGAACATGATCAACACCAAGTTCCTGCGTCCCGGCATCCGACCCTATCGGACGCAGAATATCTATGCTCCATTCACGGGAAAGGAGGAGTCTATTGAACGCAGCCAAAACAAAACCAAACGCAAAAAGAAATGAGCGCCGGGCGGTGGTGTCCGCCCAGCAGACCATCCCCTATGTGGCGATGCACCCGGATGGGGTGTGTCAGCTCCCCGGCGGCATCTACACCAAGACCGTGGAATATGAGGACATCAACTATGCCGTGGCGTCCACCGAGGATCAGACCGCCATCTTCGGCGGGTGGAGCTCGTTTCTCAACTACTTCGACAGTTCCTTGCCCTTTCAGCTCTCCTTTGTCAACCGCCGTTCCCGCAGCGCCAACCGCTACAAGGTGAATATCCCGGAACAGGAGGACGAGTTCAACAGCATCCGGCATGAATATGTGGATATGCTCAAAGGCCAGATCGCCAAGAGCAACAACGGCATTGAGCGCACCAAGTACATCACCTTTGGGCTGCCCGCTGGCAGCGTGGCCGAGGCCCGGCCCCGGCTGGGCCGTGTGGAGGCCGATGTCATGGGCAACCTCAAACGGCTGGGGGTACAGTCCCAGCCGCTGGATGGCCGTGACCGTCTGGCGGTGCTCCACGGCCAGATGCACCCCGGGAGCCGAGAGCCGTTCCGCTTTTCGTGGAAGGACATCCCCCAGCACGGCATGGGGACAAAGGACTATATCGCCCCGGACAGCTTCGACTTCCGGCGATCTCGGACTTTCCGGGTGGGCCAGTCGTGGGGCGCTGCGTCCTACTTGCAGATTTTGGCGTCGGAGCTCTCGGACAAGCTACTGGCGGAAATCTTGGAGCTGGACGCCGAGCTCACCGTCACGCTGCATATTCAGACGGTGGATCAGCTCAGAGCAATTAAAACTATCAAGGGGAAAATCTCTGACATTGGCCGCATGAAGGCCGAGGAGCAGAAAAAGGCGGTGCGGGCCGGGTACGATATGGAGATTTTGCCCCCTGACCTCATTACCTTTTCCAAGGACGCCGCCGAGCTGCTGGCCGATCTCCAATCCCGCAACGAGCGGATGTTCCTGCTGACCTTTACCGTGGTGAACATCGCTCCCACCCGGCAGCGGCTGGAAAACGATGTGTTCACCGTGGGCGGCATCGCACAGAAATACAACTGCGCCTTGAAGCGGCTGGACTGGCAGCAGGAGCAGGGCTTCGTGTCCTCGCTGGTGCTGGGGTACAACGGCATTGAAATCCAGCGGGGCATGACCACCAGCTCTACGGCCATCTTCATTCCCTTTATGACCCGGGAGCTCCGCATGGGCGGGCAGGCACTCTACTACGGCATGAACGCCCTTTCCCACAATGTCATCATGGCTGACCGCAAAAAGCTGAAATCGGCCAACGGGATGTACCTCGGCTCCACGGGCTCCGGCAAGAGCTTTGCCGCCAAGCGGGAACTGATCAATGTGTTCCTCGCCACCAATGACCGGATCATCGTGGTAGACCCGATGGGCGAATATGCCCCGCTGGTGCAGCGGCTGGGCGGACAGGTCATCGACATCGCCCCGGACAGCCCCCACCACATTTCGCCTATGGATTTGCAGATGAACGCCAATGACGATGAAAGTCCGCTTTCCATGAAGGCGGATTTTTTGTTGTCCCTGTGCGAGTTGATCGTGGGCGGACGGGAGGGCTTGCAGCCCATTGAAAAGACCGTGATTGACCGCTGTGTGCGGCTGGTGTACCGGGAAATGGCACTTGGGCTGGAAACGGCCAAAACCCCGCTGTTGCAGGATTTGTACGAGGAGCTTTTGAAGCAACCGGAGCCGGAGGCCCGCCGTGTGGCAACGGCGCTGGAGCTCTACTGCACCGGCTCCCTCAACCTGTTCAACCACCCCACCAATGTCAACCTCAATTCCCGGGTGGTGTGCATTGTCCTCAAAGGGCTGGGCGAAAACCTCCGAAAGATCGCCATGCACACCACCAACGAGTTTGTCACGGCGGCGGTGAACGCCAACCACAAGGCCGGGATCGCTACATGGTGCTACTTTGACGAGTTCCATATCCTGCTGCGGGACGAGCTCACCGCCAGCTACTTTGTGGCCGTATGGAAGATGCTCCGCAAAAAAGGCTGCGTCCCCAGCGCCCTCACGCAGAATGTGAAAGACCTGCTGGCAAGCCCGGCTATCTCCAACATTCTGGACAACACGGATTTTCTGATCCTGCTGTCCCAAGCCCAAAGTGACCGGGCGATCCTCGCCAAGCAGCTGGGCATTTCCGAGCACCAGCTCTCCTATATCACCCACTCCAATTCCGGCGAGGGGCTGCTGTTCTATGGAAATGTGACCATCCCGTTTGTGGATCGGTTCCCCAAGGGAGAGATTTATAACCTTCTGACTACCCGCCCGGAGGATATGGCCCATGAACGAAAAGACGAATAAGGCCGGGGCCACTTCGGGACAAAATGTCCCAAAGTCCCCCAAGTCCAAGTTCCGCCACAAGAGCCAACAGGAACAGACCGCCGCCAGCAAGCTCCGCATGGAAAAGCGGGGTGAAAAGCTGGAGAAGGCCAAGGAGAAGCTGGCGAAGCAGAAACCGCCCAAGCCGCCCGGCCCAGTTCGCCGGGTGGCCGGGACGGTGGGCGGCGGCGTTCACGGTTATGTGCATGGCAAGATTTTCGAGGTGGAGCAGGACAATGTGGGAACCGAGGGCGCTCACCGCTCCGAGCTGGTAGGCGAGTCTGCCCTGCACCACGGCAAGCGGTTTGTGCAAAAGAAAATCCGGGAGCACCCGGCCAAGGCTGTCCGCAAGGCTGAGTCCAGGCACATCAAGGCCACGGCGGACTATCACTACCGCATGGCCGCCCAGGAGCACCCGGAAATGCGGGGCAACGCCCTGTCCCGGCTGATCCAAAAGCAGAAAATCAAGCGGCAATATGCCAAACAAGCACGGGAGGCCGCCAAGCAAGGGGCCAAGGCCGCTGAAAAAACGGCAGTCACCACAGAAAGGCTGGCGGTCCGGGCCGTGGGCTTCGTCAAGCGGCATCCCGTGGGGGCGTTGCTGTTTGTGGCGGTGTTCCTGCTGCTGGTGATGATGCAGTCCTGTATGTCCTCGCTGGCAACGCTGGGCAACGGCACGGCGGGGGCTATCGGTGCATCCACCTATCCCGCCGAGGACGCTGACCTGCTGGGGGCCGAGGCTGCCTACTGTGCTTTGGAGGCGGAGCTGCAAAACTATCTGGACACCTACGAGAGCACCCACGACTATGACGAGTACCACTACGATCTGGACGAGATTGAGCATGACCCCTATGTGCTGCTGTCCATTATCAGCGCATGGCATGAGGGGGAATGGACGCTGGACGAGGTGCAGAACACCCTGCAAATGCTCTTTGACCGCCAGTACATTCTCACCGAGGATGTTGTGGTGGAGGTGCGGTATCGGACGGAAACCCGGACAGACAGCGAAGGCAACGACTACGATGTGGAAGTGCCGTACAACTACTATATCTGCACCGTGACCCTTTCCAACGAAAACCTTTCCCACCTGCCTGTCTACATCATGGGCGAGGAACAGCTCTCCCGGTATGCCCTCTACATGGCGACGCTGGGCAACCGTCCCGATCTGTTCCCCGGCTCCGACTATGTGGGCAAGTACACGGGCGATCCCGTGGAGCATGAAGTCCCCGAGGAATATCTGGCGGACGAAACCTTTTCCGCCCTGCTCACCGAGGCGGAGAAGTACATCGGCTATCCCTATGTCTGGGGCGGCTCCAGCCCCTCCACTTCCTTTGACTGCTCCGGCTACCTCTCATGGGTGCTCAATCAATGCGGCTGGGATGTGGGGCGGCTGGGCGCACAGGGCCTATACAACTACTGTACCCCCACCAGCTCACCCCAACCGGGCGATCTGGTGTTTTTTGTCGGCACCTACGACACGCCGGGGGTCAGCCATTGTGGGTTGTATGTGGGCGATGGCTGGATGCTCCATTGTGGAGATCCCATCAGTTATACCAACCTCAACAGCAGCTATTGGCAATCTCATTTCTACGCCTACGGGCGTTTACCGTAAAGGAGGCTTTCATGGCAATTTCCAAAAGCGCAAAGATCGAGGCTGAGATTGAAAAGGTCAAAGCCAAAATCACCGAACAGCAGGCCCGGCTGAAGGAGCTGGAACAGAAAAAGGTGGAGGCGGAAAACAGCGAGATCGTGGACATCGTGCGTGGTATGAGCATCCCTCTTGCCGAGCTGCCCGTGGTGCTCCAGCAGATCCGGGCCGGGGCCACCTTGGGACAAAATGTCCCGAAGTCCGAGGAGGTGTCTGAATGAAAAAACTGCGTGTTTTGATGGTAACGCTGTGCGTAGCTGTGTTCCTGTGCGGCTTCTCTGTTACGGCCTATGCCGGGGGCGGCCCCGAATGGGAGGGCCTTGACCCGGCGGAGGAAACCACCACCCCCGAGCCCACCATTGAGCCCGGCGAGGGCTTCACGGAGGAGGGCAACATTGTGACCCGTGATCTGCTCTACGACGAGCATACCAACAAGCAGTTTATCACTGTCCAGACCAGCGGCGGCAGCACCTTTTACATCGTCATTGACTACGACAAGCCCACAGACGAGGACGCTGAACAATACGAAACCTACTTTTTCAGCGTGGTGGACGAGGCCGATCTGCTGGCCGCTCTGGAGGCGTCCGGGACGGAACTGCCCGAGTGTACCTGTGCGGAAAAGTGCGTGGCGGGGGCGATCAATATGGATTGCCCGGTGTGCTCCACTAATATGACCGAGTGCGTGGGGGTGGAGCCCGAGCCAGAACCCGTGGAGGAGCCGGAGCCTACCCCCGAGCCGGAGCCCGAACAGGCGGGTGGAAACACCGGGACGCTCCTGCTCATTCTGGCGGTGGCGCTGGTGGGCGGCGGAGCCGGGTGGTATTTCAAGGTCTACCGTCCCAAGCAGCAGCGGGACGCTGAAACTGAGGAGGACTACGAGGACGAACTGGAAACCTACGACGATACCCCGCCGTGGGACGAGGAGGACGAGGACGAAACGGAGGGCGACAAATGAAATTCACCAACAGTCCCTATGAAACGATGATGCAGCAGGTTCCCCGGTATGAGCGGCCCGAGCCTGTCAAGGCCCCGGAGGGCTCCCGCTGCCACGGCTGCCCCTACTGGCGGGGGATCGGGTGCGTGGCCTGCTACCGGGAGCTGCTGAAAGGCACTGGCGGCGGGAGGTGAAGCGGTGGCCCGAGAGCTGACCCGTGAGGAAAAGACGGCTATCCGCAAGCTGGTGACAAGGCTGTGCGCCAACTATGACCGGGATATGGGCTGCCTTCCGCTGGACTGCCCCTGCTATATGCTGGAAAAGTGCTGGACGGGGGCGCTGTGCCGCTACTTCCGGGAGGCGGTGCTGCCCAATGATCCCGTGCTGGAGGCAACTCTCGCTGCGGAAGGCCCCGCCCCGAAAACCCGGCCCTGTCCGGTATGCGGCAGGACTTTTCTCCCCAATGGCCGGACACGGTATTGCTCCCCCGGCTGTGCCAGGACTGCTCTGCGGCAGCAAAAGAGAAACTACATGAGGAAAAAGCGAGGCTGATGCGTGGAAAATTAGGCCCCGGAAACGCCCATATTTCAAGGCTTTCCGGGGCCGCTTTTGGAGTAGGCAATATGTTCTCATTGGCTGCCCCGATTTCGGGCAAATGCTTTCCACACTTTGCGCCGGGACTTCGGGACATTTTGTCCCAAAGTCTTGGTCATTTCTGCTTACAAAAAGGAGGTACTATGTACGAACCGGATAACCCGCTGAAAACCGTGGAACTGTCCACCGAACAGAACTACAACATGATCGACGGCCTGCTGAACAACGCCCCGGCCTTGCCACCCCATCCCCCGGAAAAGGAACTGGACAAGGTGAAGGAGCCCCCCAACAAGCACAGGAGCCGGGAGCGTGAGGATCGGTGACAAAAAAACGCCGCCGCTGTGTCCATCTTCATGTGATGGTGACGCCGGAGGAGCAGGCGCTGATCAGGGAACGCATGGCCGAGGCGGGCATTTCCAACATGGGGGCCTATATGCGGAAAATGGCCTTGAATGGCTATGTGCTCCATGTTGACCTCTCGGACATCCGGGAGTTGGTGTCCCTCCAGCGGCGCTGCGCCAACAACCTCAACCAAGTGGCGATCCATGTGAACACCTACGGCGGCATTTACCCCGACGAGATCAAAGCCCTGCAACGGGACTATGCTGACCTTTGGGGGCAGCTGTCAGATCTATTGAGAGAGATGTCGGCGGTGGTGGGAATGTAAAAAATATTGCCTCCACGCTTCAGTTGCGTGGAGGCAATATTAGAGTTCTTTATTTGTTATTATCGCCGTTAGGTTCGTCATCTTTGGAAAATGTGAAAAGTTTTCCGCCTTTTGGAACGGGATGATTTTCTGGCGTACTTAACAAACTCTGAGCACCTTCGGTAATAGCTACAGCGCCCTTTGGAATATTCATACCATTTACTAAAGAATCTCCATACTGGATAGTATCCGTGGTGGATGTGATTCGTTCACCAGCAGATACCGCTTTAGCAAGATCGCTCATCTGGTTATCGCTCATTTACCAACACCTCCTATCAGAAGAAATTTTTCTTGATAATTTCACTTAAAATGCAAAACAAAATTGCAAACAACAACCATTTTATGGCTTTTCCATATTTATGAGTTCGGTCCTCGTTGACTCGGCGATTAAACGCTGCAATTTCAGAATATTTTACACCAAGATACATGTAAGCCTTGAGTTCTTCCCACTCGGGGAGCGTTTCATTTAATAAATAATTAGGGTCTAACCGACAGTATGTTCTTGGCGTTAAAATGCCAAAAAGTTTAATTATACATACAGCAAAGGAACTCACACACGCAATTTGAAGCGAAGAGCATATAAATCTTAAAATGCATTCCCAACATTGGTGCGGTAAATCAATACTCCAGAGAGAGCGAATATCAAGATAGCCAATCAAAAACAGCAAAACAACTCCACAAAAAGCTAATGTCATGCTGACTTTGTTATCTAAAGCGGCATTTCTATTTAATTCATAGTCATACTCACTTTTGGCTGCATTATAGAATTGCTCAGAAGCTTTGTACTCAACAGTCATGTTTCTTCCCCCAAACTTATTAAGATTATAGCAAGACTTCAGGGGTTGTTCAACAACTAACTTTAGCTTCTGCGATAATTTTACATCATTATGCTTGCCAAGAGACACCCTTGCTCCCCCATTTTTTCAGAGATACAATCATCATAGAAAGACAAGCCCAACAAATTTTTATGGGAGGTAGCTGATATGATCGTTTTCAAAATCCTTGCCGCCCCCTTTGTGGTGGCGCTGACCCTGCTCGTTGCCATCGTGTCGCTCCTGTATTGCGTGGCTTCTGCGGTGTGTCATATAGGCTGCGTGGTGCTGACCCTGCTGGCCCTTGTCCTGTTCATCGGTGGCCAGACGCTGGGCGGCGTGGTGTTTCTTGTGCTGGCATTCCTCGTTTCGCCTTTTGGTATCCCGGCCATCGCTGACTGGCTTATGGACAGGCTCTACTCGCTGAAATACACTTTGCAGGATTTCATCACAGGTTGATACTTTGGGACAACTTGTCCCAAAGTCCGAGCGGCGGCTGGTAACAGCCGCCGTTTGTCGTATCGAAAGGAGGGCTGCCTACGGCTACAACCTATTTCAAGAAGCACAAGATCAGCAAGGGGGAAACCGTCGCCCAATCCTTAAAAGAGCGGTTTGACTATGGGCAAAACCCGAACAAAACGCAGGGCGGCAAATTGATTTCCTCCTACGAGTGCGACTATATGACCGCCGATGCGGAGTTCCTGCTCTCCAAGGCAAAGTACAAGGCCGCCACGGGCCGGGAGCAGCGCCGGGATGCCGATGTGCTGTGCTATCAGATCCGCCAGTCATTCAAGCCGGGAGAGATCACCCCGGAGGAGGCAAACCGGGTAGGCTATGAAACGGCGATGCGCTGGACAAAGGGCAAGTATGCCTTTTTCGTCGCCACTCACACAGACCGCCAGCACATTCATAACGTACGCCCGGATAGGGCAATGAGAAAAGCAGTATAAGGTACTGCCCCGTAAGATAACGCGGGAAACAGCCAGCCTAACCGAAAGGCGAAAGCTGACACGGGAACACAGTACGGCTGGGAAGCGGTAAGTCACCTAAAGGCAATAGGGTGCGACTGAACCGCAATGTTAATCGGATATAAGGTATAAGTTGGATTTACTGAACGCGAGCTTCTAGTTTCTGTTATGTGCCGATGGAGGAAAATTGCCTGAAACCTCTAGTACGGAAAAGGCAAGCTATGGTTGTGGGCTTGCCAGTTATCATTCATTCCGTACAACCTGTAGGAGAACCTATGGTAACGAAGCGAAAGCGATACCGAGAATCCGAAT
>OHAO01002851.1_pt1 | contig 10194 bp, 8 predicted proteins | sample 1577151 | NCBI WGS metagenome assembly OHAO01 (sample SAMEA3541585, study PRJEB24748) | human gut metagenome | biome: human gut; feature: human-associated habitat; material: faeces | place: China | collected 2012 | reverse complement strand
GTATCATTTTTTGCAACAAAAACGATATTCGCGTGGAAATCCTCAATGCGGCAAACGCCGACCCCTTCGCTTGTCCGGATTTCCGCAAGGATATAAATGCCCTCCTTTGTTTCATCGGCTTTGATATCCATGGGAATCTGCAACGCCTTTGCCTCGGCAACATGTGCGGCTGTAATATTTTTCAGCACCTCCAGACCAAGCGTCCAATCGCCGCCCAAGGCACCCAATGCCGCCGCCATATTGCAGCCAAGCTCCTCCGTGCCGGGAATGGCGCAGGAAAAGGCGTTTTTATACATGCCGCCATTCATCACCATGCGAATCTCCTGCAGCTTACCGCCCACAGCCGCATAGGCTCTCGCCGCCGCAAGGGCAATCGCGCCGACCTCTGTTACGCCTAAGGCAGGCTTCATTTCATTTTTTAACAGACCGGTAAAATCGAATTTCATTTTTATTCCCCTCCCTCTCATTTGTCCTACAAATTCTTCTTTCAGTATACCTGTTCCAATGAAAAAAAGCTACCTGAAATGCTTTTACTATCGAGAAAACAATTCTTCCGATACATTCCATCGAATTTTTCGATTTTCTGTTGTGTTTTCATGAAAATTTTTCTATAATAAAATCAGCTTCTCTGACAACGTATGAGAAAAAATACATGCTCTTTCGCACAGCGCAAACAGCATGCAAAAAAACAGAGGATTTATAGGAGGTTTTTATGGAAAACAGAGAGAAATTCAGCTCCCGTTTGGGCTTTCTGCTCATTTCCGCAGGCTGTGCCATCGGTCTGGGGAATGTGTGGAAATTCCCTTACATCACAGGAAAATACGGCGGTGCTGCCTTTGTGCTGATTTATTTCGTATTTCTGCTCATTCTGGGCATTCCCATTCTGACACTGGAGCTTGCCGTTGGGCGTGCCAGTCAGCGCAGTGTTGCCCTTTCCATGGATGTGCTGGAGCCGAAGGGAACGAAATGGCATTGGTTCAAATTTCCTGCAATGGCAGGTAACTACATCCTGATGATGTTTTACACCACGGTTGCCGGTTGGATGGTTTATTATTTCTTCAAGATGGCGGCAGGCGGCTTTGTAGGGATGAACGCGGATGAAATCGGCGCAACCTTCAACAACACCCTTGCCAACCCGACGCTGAATGTTGCGTTTATGATTGCCGTTGTCATCAGCTGTATGCTGATTGTGGGCAAGGGGCTGCAGAACGGCGTGGAAAAAATCACGAAGGTGATGATGATTGCGCTGCTGGTGCTGATGATTGTGCTTGCGGTGCGCTCCTTCTTTCTGGCAGGGGGCGAGGAAGGACTGCGGTTCTATCTCTATCCCGATTTTTCCAAGCTGATGGAATACGGCATTACGGAGGTGCTTTTTGCCGCGATGAGTCAGGCTTTCTTCACGCTGAGCATCGGCATGGGCGCGATTGCGATTTTCGGCAGCTTTATCGACCGCAGCCGCTCCCTGATGGGCGAGGCAATCTGCATTACGGTTCTGGATACGGCGGTTGCGCTGATGGCAGGTCTGATTATCTTCCCTGCGTGCTTTGCTTATGGGGTTGACCCCGGTCAGGGCCCCGGACTGATTTTCGTAACGCTCCCCAACGTATTCAACGCTATGCCGGGCGGTCAGCTTTGGGGGACGCTGTTCTTCCTGTTCATGTGCTTTGCGGCATTCTCTACGGTAATCGGTGTATTCCAGAACCTGATTACCTTCTGGACAGATATGACGGATGCGCCGCGCAAGAAAATTGTTGCGTATCATATTGTGGCACTGATTGTGCTTTGCCTGCCCTGCGCACTGGGCTACAACGTGCTGAGCGGCTTACAGCCCTTGGGCGAGGGCACTGCGATTCTGGATCTGGAGGATTTTCTGGTTTCCAATAATATCCTGCCGCTGGGCAGTATCGTTTATGTGCTGTTCTGTGCATGCAAAAACGGCTGGGGCTGGGAGAATTTCATGGACGAGGCCAACGCCGGCGAAGGGCTGAAATTCCCGAACGGGATTCGGCTGTATGTGAAGTATATCCTGCCGCTGATTATTCTGTTTGTATTCGTGATGGGGTATATCTCCATGTTCAGCAAATAAGCAGGTTTCAACAATTTTTACAAAAGAGAAGGAAGGAACAAGGATGCTTACGATACCGCAATTAACGGAAAAAATGATTGCCTTTTCCGCAGGGAATACGGCGGATATCCACCATTTTCTCTGCGTCTGGGCGTATGCGAAAACGATTGGCGAGGCAGAGGGCTTAGACGAAAAGACGCAGTTTCTGCTGGAGGCAACAGCAATCCTTCACGATATTTCCTGTCCGCTTTGTCGGGAAAAATACGGCAATACGGACGGCAAGCATCAAGAGGCGGAAAGCCCTCAGCTGGTGCAAGGCTTCCTTGCGGACAGCGGATTTGACGCAGCGCTGATTGACCGCATTTCCTATCTGATTGCACACCACCACACGGTGACAGGAATTGATGGGATGGATTATCAGATTCTGATTGAGGCGGATTTTCTGGTAAATGCGGCGGAAAAGGGCTTGGGAAAAGAAGCCGTGGCGCATTTTCTGGAAAACGTGGCGAAAACGGACTGCGGCAGGCGGCTGTTGCAATCTGTATTTCTTGACAAATAAAATTGCCCCTTCGTACCTTTGGTACGAAGGGGTTTTCTTATGCCGTTTTTAGATGGGGTGGCAGATCGTGCCCCATTGCACATCCTCTTTGCCATTTGCAAGCGTTACTTTTTTGGAAACAACGGCATAGCCGTCCTTGAAATCTCTTGCAAAATCGAAGGTGGGAGCAATCACCCAAGTGCCGTCCTCGCCGACATAGCCATATTTGCCTGTTTTTTCATCCTGATAAGGGGCAAGCCCTTCGGACAGCCGCATTCGCCATTCTGCATCCTTCTCGGAAACACGACCGTTTTCATCGAAATACAGCCTCACATATTCCACCCTGCCGGGTGCAACCTGCTCATCGACTTCTATGGAAATAATGCCGTTGCCGTGTTCACGCACATATTCCCCAGTTATGATGGATTTCAGCTTTTTGCCTGTCCTGTCAATCAGGAAAACCTCGCCGCTTTTTTCCTGTGCAAAGGCTTTGCCGTTCCAAAAATCTGTTATTTTGTTATAGCGCAGGGGGATAACCTCTTTGCCGGTTTTATCGATATAGCCGATATTTCTGTCCATATCCTCCACCTTTGCGAGACCATCTTGGAACGCATAGGCTTTTCTGTATTTCGGCTCGATGACCCGGTTTCCTGTTTTATCAATATAGCCATAACGGGTTTCTGCGCTCTGCCTTCCTTCTTCCTTCGGAAGATCTACGCCTACTGCCGCCAAGCCCTCAGAGAAGGGAGCAGCAGTATAAAAGGAGAACGGAATGACTTCCTCGCCCTTTGTGTTGACATAGCCGCACTTTCCTTCCTCATAATTCATTACCCTTGCCAGACCCTCGGAAAAGCTGCCTATATCATGGTAATCATCATAACTGTATGTAAACTGCGTATTGCCTTCCATATCGAGAATCAGATTTGTTCCGTCCCGTTTGTCCAGACGCAGGAAGCCATCGCCAAAGCCGCGCAGTCTGAGAACATCCTTATTGCTATATTGGAGCAGTACCTTACCCTGCTGATTCAGGAGGAACCAATCTGCCTGCTGATTTTCATATTCCTGCGGCCCACCCAGAATATCCCCATCGGTATTGACGTATTTTTCCGCGATGAAATAATCGCCGCCGATGGATTTGATATCATCATAGCGTTCTGTCAGGGGAATGCCGAACACTGCCGCTTCGCCCGTTCCCTTGACGGAGGAGGTATCGTTTGCCGTTACCGCTGTCAGCTCTGTCAGCTGTACGGCTGCGGTTTTTGTTTCTGCATCCCAGCTGAGAGCATCTGCATCGACGATATAGCGGTTAAAGCATTTCAGCACGCCCTCCCAATCGCGCAGGGGGACAAAAACTCTGCCGTCCTTGACCTCCATCTGCCCGAACACAGGCAGCTGACTGCTCTTTGCCCAGATACGGTTACCGTTTATATCAAAGGTCAGCGTAAAATCATGCAGAGTGACCTCGGCAAGCTTCGTTCCGTTTGACCACGCAAGCGTAGCATCTGCATCCAACGCCTGCATGAAGGTACGCAGAGGGAGCATAACATAGCCATCCTTGATATAAATCGGCACATCCAAGGGCTGTGCTGCGCCATCCTTGGTAAATTCCGTTGTGCCGACCCTTGCCGTAAAGGTATGCGGTGTTTTCGTGAACAGTGATTCCTCCGCCGCATAGGCAGGCATGCTCCCTGCCAGAAGTGCCGCGCTGAGTGCCATACAGAATATTTTTTTCATACGCCTTTTCCCCCTTTTTATCTGTTCGGATTTTGGATAATGCCCCATTCGACATCCCTTGTGCCGTCTGCCAGTGTGATTTCATTGGCAACCACCGCATAGCCGTCTTGGAATCTCTCCGCCGCATCAAATGCAGGCGCAATCACCCAAGTGCCGCTTTCGTTTACATAGCCGTATTTCTTTGCCGTCGCATCCCAATACGGTGCAAGTCCCTCGGAAAGTCCCTTTTTCAGAAGATAGGTTTCATAGGAAATTTCGTCTGTTTCATCAAAATAGCGTCTTACATGCTCATGGTCGCCATCGGGCAGATTCACAATCTCCTCCGTCATTGCCATGCCGTTCTTCTGCTGATTTGGTTTTGTCATTCTATCATCTGCATATACCAGATATTCTGCATCCGCAATCCTTTTCAGCCTTTTGCCTGTTTGATCAATCAGCCAGTTTTTTCCTTCCGCATCTGACGCATAGGTTGCACCGTTTCGGAAATAGCCTGCCCAACGATACTGACAGGGAATAACCTCTTTACCCGTTTTATCAATAAAGCCTGCCTTATGCGTATCGCGGCTGCGCACCATTGCCAAGCCTTCATAGAAGGGAAAAGCCGAACTGTATTTCGACGCATCAATGGCAACCTTGCCTGTTTTATCAATATAAGCATAGGTGCCGTCTTTTTTCTTTACAACTGCCAAACCATCGGAGAAGGGTTCTGCCTCCTCAAACTGCAAAGGAATCACAACCTCGCCGTTTCGATTCACAAAGCCTGTGCCGTTTTTATCCGAAACTGCCGCCAGGCCTTCGGAAAAGAAATCTACATAAAGATAAACAAAGGGAATGACGGTATTGCCTTCCCAGTCAATGGCACCATTGCCAAAGCCGTTTTCCGTATTTCTGCCAACTAAGAAGGTTCGCTCACCGCCGTCCTCCATATAGTTATCCGTTCCGGTGTCATAGGTCTGCAACACCTTTCCCTTACTATCCAGAAGATACCGTACATTTTCGCGTCTGCCCATGCTGACACCCAAGCCGACATTCGTTTCTCCCGTATATTTCTGTGCAAGGAAATAGCCGTCCCCAAGGGGCTCGATTTCATCATACTGCGTGGTGAGTGCCATGGTATAGGATGCCTGCGCGCCCTTGCCGCTCAGTGTGGGTTTTTCCAGATTATTGGAGGTATCAAGCTTCTGTTCCACCGCGCGGATGGTTGCCAACCTTGTGGTGCTGTCCCATGTAATATCGCCCTCCTCCATGAGATAGCCGATGGACTGCAAAATACCCGACCAGTTCCGCAGGGGAACGAAAACGCGCCCATCCTTCACTTCCATTTTGCCCCAGACAGGTAAGTCCTTCCCGTTTTTTGCGATGGTATTCTCCTTTATCGAAAAACGGATGAGATTTCCCCCAAATGCTACTGTCGCCGCCTTGTCTTCATTATTCCAAGCCATTTGGCTTTTCTCGCCCAACGCCGCCTTCATAAAGGTACGCAGGGGCAGCATGGTATAGCCATCCTTAATATAAATCGGCACATCCAAGGGCTGTACTGCGCCATCCTTTGTAAATTCCATTGTGCCGACCTTTGCCGTAAAGGTATGCGGCACCTTTGTGATATAATCTGCCGCGTAGGCAGGCACGCCCCCTGCCAAAAGTGCCGCGCTGAGTGCCATACAAACGAGTTTTTTCATGTTTTGTCCCTCCCCGAAAATACAACTGTGCTTTTGCTTCTGCTTTCACTCTAGCAGAAGGAATTTGTTTCCTCAAGAGAACGGACAGGATTTTAAGAAATTCGTAAGAAATTTGTAAGCTGCTTGTAACACAAGGCGTTTTTCTGTATACAAAAAAGAGCCTGCGTGGGAAAATTCCCATACAGACTCTTTTATTTTCTGCAAAATCAGATTAGAATTCTGCGTTATTTACGGTACGAGGGTAAGGCAGGACATCGCGGATATTGCCGACACCTGTCAGATACATGACCGCACGTTCAAAGCCCAGACCGAAGCCTGCGTGTCTTGTGCCGCCGTATTTACGCAAATCCAGATACCACCAGTAGTCCTCTTTTTTCAGACCCAGCTCGTTCATGCGGTTTTCCAGAACCTCCAGTCTTTCCTCTCTCTGGCTGCCGCCGATGATTTCGCCAACGCCGGGCACGAGCAAATCCATTGCCGCAACGGTCTTTTTATCATCATTCAGACGCATATAGAACGCCTTGATTTCTACGGGGTAATCGGTTACGAATACGGGCTTCTTGTAAATCTGCTCTGTCAGATAGCGTTCATGCTCTGTCTGCAAATCAATGCCCCATTCTACGGGATATTCAAAGGTATGACCGGATTTTTTCAGCAGTTCAACGGCTTCTGTGTAGGTCACTCTGCCGAATTCGTTATCCAGAATGTTATGCAGTCTGTCCAGCAGACCCTTGTCCACAAAGCTGTTGAAGAATTCCATTTCCTCAGGCGCATTGTCCAGCACATACTGAATGATATATTTCAGCATTTCCTCTGCGATTTCCATGTTATCGTTCAAATCGGCAAATGCCATTTCGGGTTCAATCATCCAGAATTCCGCCGCATGTCTGGTTGTGTTGGAATTTTCCGCACGGAAGGTAGGCCCGAAGGTATAAATATTGCGGAACGCCATTGCAAAGGTTTCCGCGGAAAGCTGACCGGATACGGTAAGGTTGGTTTCCTTGCCGAAGAAGTCCTTGGAATAATCTACCTTGCCATCGGCTGTGCGAGGCAGGTTCTCCAAATCCAATGTGGTAACACGGAACATTTCGCCTGCACCCTCACAGTCGGAGCCTGTGATGATGGGTGTATGGGCATATACAAAGCCCTTGCCCTGGAAAAATTCATGGATTGCCATTGCAATCAGGCTGCGCACGCGGAAGGTTGCGGAGAACAGGTTTGTTCTGGGGCGCAGATATGCGATTTCACGCAGAAATTCTACGGAGTGGCGTTTTTTCTGCAGGGGATAATCGGGGGTGGAGGTGCCTTCCACATCAATCTGTGTTGCCTTAACCTCAAAGGGCTGCTTTGCTTCGGGGGTTTCCACCAAAAGGCCTTTTATAATCAGCGCCGCGCCAACATTCTGCTTGGAAATTTCTTCATAATTTGCCAGCTTTTCCGCTTCAAAAACAATCTGAATATTTTTGAAGAAGGAGCCGTCATTCAGCTCGATAAAGCCGAAATTCTTGGAGACACGCATGGTGCGAATCCAGCCGCCCAGTGTTACTTCTTTATTTGCATACGCCGCAGTATTGCGGTAGATAGATTTTACTGTTGTCAAATCCATGATGTTACATCCTTTCCTGAGTTTTCTGTCCATAATACTTTTATTGTAGCCGTTTCAAGGGAAAAAGACAACCTTTTTATCGGATTTATCGGAAAAATCAATCCTGCTTTTCCGCTTTCGCCGCTTTCTGCGCCGCAATTTTCTCAAAATTGATATGGCAATAGCCATTGGGATTTTTTTCGAGATATTTCTGGTGATACTCCTCCGCTTGAATAAACTGGCGCAGAGGGAGATTTTCAATCATAATCGGCTGTTTGTAGTCCTTTTGCAGGGTATCCAGAAATACCTGTGCCGTCTGCCGCTGCTCCTCATTCAGAGAATAAATCCCCGTGCGGTATTGAATCCCGATATCCATGCCCTGCCTGCCCAGAGAGGTCGGGTCGATGGTATAGCAATATTCCCGCAAAACTTCTGTCAGAGAGATTTTTTCCGCATCAAAGACAACCTCGACCGCTTCGGCGTGTCCGCTGTGATTGCAGACCTCCTCATAGGTAACGCTTTCCTTGAGGGGCGGATTCCAGAGGGGCTTTTCGCCCAAGGCATAGCCGACCCTTGTTTCCAGAACGCCATCAACGCCTTGCATATATTTTTCCGTGCCCCAGAAGCAGCCGCCTGCCAAATAAATCGTTTCTTTTTTCATAAGAGTCCTCTCTCCTTTCCTAAGCGCCGGCTCTCCTTATTTTCTGATGATATCGTAACAATCCGTTCTGCGGTGCTTTAACAGCGGCAACTCTGCCCTTACCTGCTCCAGCCTTGCAAAATCCAGCTCCGCTGTGAGGATGCCCTCGTTTTCGTCCAGCTCCGCTACCACACTGCCCCAAGGGTCGGTAACAATGGAATGACCCCATGCGGTATAGGAGGACTGCAAATCCCTTGCAGGGGCACAGCCTGCCAGAAAAACCTGATTATCCAAGGCACGCATGCGGAAGGACATTTCCCAATGGGCAGGACCTGTTGTCATATTGAAGGCGGCAGGCACAAGGATTGCCTTTGCGCCCTCGAGCGCAAGCAGACGGGACAGCTCCGGAAAACGGATATCATAGCAGATCATCAGACCTAGTTTCCCCCAAGGGGTATCGAAGGTGGTTATGTCCTTCCCTGCGGTAAAGGTATCGGATTCCATGAAATGCTGACCGCCTGCCACATGGATATCAAACAGATGAGTTTTGCGGTGCCTTGCGATGCAGCTTCCCCTGTTATCATAGACGAAGGCTGCGTTATAGATTCTGCCATCCGCCGCAAGCGGAACAGAGCCTGCGACCACATACAAGCCGAGAGCCCCTGCCATTTCTGCGATGCCCTGCAAAAACGGGGCGTTTTCTGGCATGGCATAGCGCACAAAGGCATTGTTTTCATAGGGGCAGCAGCACATTTCGGGCAAAACTGCCAGATCCGCGCCCTCCTGCTTTGCCTGCACAAGCATTTGTTTTATTTTTTCGAGATTTTCCTCGGGGTTTGGCATGGTTTTTAACTGCAATAAAGCTACTTTCATTTCACAGACCTCCTATCGCCTTCTTTTTGCCTTTATCATAGCATACCCGAAAAAAAAGAAAAAGGGGATTTGCCTTTTGCATAGTATGGAAGGAGTCCATAAAAAACAGAGAAAGGAGTTTTTTTCTATGTATCCCTATTTTCAAAAAACCCGGAAACCCAATCCTTCCAATCCTTCCGGACTTTCTGTCAGAGAAGCAAGCCCTGCCGATCCTCTGCGGCAATTTCTGGCGGAAAACCCTGCCTTCGGCATGCTGCTGTTTCAGGTGACGGGCGGACAGGGGGCTGTTCCCATCGAGAGGGCAACGGTTGTCATCAGCAAGGCATTACCCAACGGGCGTACGCTTTCCGTTACCACAATGACGGATGAAAGCGGCAAAACGGCGGAAATTTCACTGCCTGCACCGCGCCGCGATAAATCGCAGACACCGGGCGGCACGGATGTTTTTGCGACATACGACGCACTGATTTTCGCCCCCGGAACGGTTCCTGTTGTGGTGCATGATATCCCCATTTTTGACGGGATTACCACAATTCAGCCTGTCGCACTTTCCTTTGATGTCAGCGGAGCGCGCAGGGACGAGGCAGAAAGCATCACCGATACCGAACCGAATTTATAAAAAAGGAGGAAGAACGCCATGGCTTTACAGCAGATTCCAACCATTCCCGAAACAATTACGGTACATCTGGGGCTGCCGAATCAGCCTGCGGAAAACGTAACCGTGCCGTTTCCCGATTATATCAAAAATGTGGCCTCCAGCGAGATTTATCCCACATGGCCCGAAGCCGCAATTCGCGCGAATATCTACGCACAGATTACCTATGCGCTGAACCGCATATTTAACGAATTTTACCGCAGTCAGGGGTATGATTTTGATATTACCTCGACCACGCAGTATGACCAGACCTACATCAAGGGACGGGATATTTACGAAAACATCAGCCGCATTGTGGATGAAATTTTCAACAACTATGTGGTGCGGCAGGGGCGTGTTGACCCGTTTTTCACCGCCTACTGCAATGGCACAACCACCGTCTGCGACGGACTTTCCCAATGGGAAACAGTTGCATTGGCGGAGCA
>OHAO01002848.1_pt1 | contig 10201 bp, 4 predicted proteins | sample 1577151 | NCBI WGS metagenome assembly OHAO01 (sample SAMEA3541585, study PRJEB24748) | human gut metagenome | biome: human gut; feature: human-associated habitat; material: faeces | place: China | collected 2012 | reverse complement strand
GCTCTGGCTGGCCAGGACCGTGCCGGAGCCGGCCGCCCGCACCAGGTAGACGCCGGGCGCCACCTCCACCGTATCAGCGTCCCCATCCACGGCAGTCCATTCCGCATCGTCCTGGGCCCTATACTCCATGGAGCTGTCCACGCCGGTGAGAGCGCCCGAGGCGGCGGCGGTCTGTCCGATACGTCCCACGCCTGTGGGGGCCTCCGCCCGGGCCAGGGAGATGAACTGCTCGTCCGAATCGCTGCTCTCCCCCTCCACGCCGGGGACATAAATCCGGATGCCCTGTTCGACGGTCACGTCCTCTTCGCACAGTTGGACCTCGTCGCCCCCGGCATCATTCCAGGTCGCGCCGCCGTCCAGGGAGTAGGCCTGTCCGGCAGCCAAATTGGAGAGGGTCATGGAGGAGGCGTCAAACTCCGCCTCTGGGGTCTCATTTCGCTCAGGGGCCCCAAAGTCCAGAATCGATACCGCCACGGCCACGCTGGGCGCCTGGGTATCGGTCCCGGCGTACCGGACCCGATAGTTTCCAGGGGCCAGACCCTCTGCGGTCTCCCCCTTCGCGCCGGTCCATTCGTCGGCATCGGCGGCCTTGTACTCCATGGAGGCGTCCAGTCCTGTGAGGGCTCCGGCGCCGCCCTCCTCGTCGGCATCGATGCCGCGCACCCCTTCCGGCGTGGCCTGGAGGGCCTTGCCGATCTCGGCGGTGTCGGCGGTAAAGCTGCCTTCGTAGCCCGTCACGCCGGTGACGGTCAGGGTGAGAATGCTGCCGATGTCCGCAGCGGTCAGAGTATAGCCCTCCTCCGCCCCTACCGGATCCTCCCCGCCGTCGCGGGTCCACTGGTACGCCAGCTTGGCGTCGGCGGGCAGCAGTCCGGTGGTAACGGCGGTCAGGGTCTGACCATACCGGCCCTCCCCCAGGATGGCCACGCTGCCCGTCAGCTCCACCGGCTCGTAAGCCGTGGCGGTAATTACCCCCGTCCTTGGCTCCAGAACGGCGGTCCCGCCGCCCAGGGTCAGGGTAATGGTATAGGTGAAGCTCCCGTCGGTCCCGGCGTAGTTCTCCGCCCCGCCGGCCGATGCCTCCGCAAAGTCCGCGATCTCCACCTGGACCTCCGCGCCGGTGACTCCGAAGCCGGGCAGGGCCCGGACGGCGTTCCTCAGGGCCTGAGCGGCCGCTTCGGCGTCGGCAGCCTCGGCCTGGGGCAGAGTGCCCAGGCTCTCCGCACCTTCCACAATGGACTGGGCGGCCGCCAGCATGGCGGCGTCGTCCCCGCGCTTCAGGACGGAGAACTGGTCCACCAGAACGCTCTCGCCGTCTTTCAGGGCGTAGGCCTCGAAGCTCAGGACGCCATCGCGCAGCTTGAGCACGGAGAACACCGGGTTATTCTCGTCGTAGACCACGTCCTGCCAGGGGCGGCCGGTGCTGTCGGCGTCGTAGTACTTGGAGCCAGAAGAGCAGCCGCCCACCACATAGGCGATGCCGGAGCCGGGGGCCTTTTCGCCTCCGTACATCTCGGTGCGGTTATAGATGTGGTCGTGGCCCGAGAGGACCAGGCTGACCCCCATCTCCTCAAAGTCGGCGTGCAGGGCCCGGACGTCGGCCTCGTCGTAGCTCATGGGGTAGGCCGAGCGGTGCATCAGCACCACCTTATACCCCGCGTCGGAGCCGTCAAAGACCTCCCGCATGTGGGCGAGCTGTTCGGCAAAGCCGGGGTCGTAGGTGTAGGTGGCCTCGGTATCCAGGTTATAGAAGAGGATGTCGCCCACCCGGAACCAGTAGTTGCGGGGGGTATCGTAGGTGCCGTTGTCCGGGCCGTAGAAGTACGAGGTAAAGGCCTGGGCATCGCTGCTGGAGTCGTGGTTGCCGATGGTGGGGGCCCAGATGCGGCTGGAGAGGTAGCTGCCGAAGCCGCTGTAGGCGTTGGTCCAGTCGCTGTAGGCCTGTCCGTCGTCGGACACGTCCCCGGCCTGGAGGTTCAGGTCAATGTCGGGATACCGGCTCTCCAGGGCTTTGATGGCTTCGGGGAACTGGTTATACGCCCCCTGGATGTCGCCGTAAAAGGCCAGGGTCAGGTCCCCTTCGGCGGGGGCGGTGGTGAAGGACTGGATGGGGCTGTAGTGCCCCTCGCAGCCCACCTGATAGTAGTAGGTGGTGTCGCTCTTCAGCCCGGTGGCCCGGACGCCCCAGGACTGATAGCTGCGCACAAAGCCGTTCATTTTGGTGTCGATGGTGCGCCCGGCGGCGGCCAGGGTCCGGGTGTCGTCTCCGGTCAGGTCGGCGGTGGTCCCGAGGATCAGCTCACCCGCGTCCACGCTCAGGCTGGTCTCCCAGCTCACACCCACGGCGGTGGCCGGGTCCTCGCCGGTGGTAATGGTCACCTTTGCGGGATCGGCGGTGCCCAGGCTGTCATAGACGGTGATCTTCTGGGTGTTGCTGAGGGCGCCGGCGGCGTCCTCCACCCACACCTGAAACTCCGTGCCCGCGGGATAAGCGCCGAAAAAGTCGGTGGACACCGTGCCGTCGCCGCCGGTCACCGCGTCAAAATCCACGGCCTCACCGTTCTGGGTCACATGGAAGCCCAGACCGGGCACGGGCTCGCCGGCGCTGTCGGCCAGCTTGAGGACGGTCTCGCCGCCCACGGTGGAGCCGGTCCAGGAGAGGGTGTACTTCAGGGCCACCTCCCGGTCGTAGCCGTCCAGCACCAGGTCGGCGCCGTCGATCTCGCCCGTTTGACGGACCACCGCCTTGTTGACCTTGATGCCGGTCTGGCCGCCGGCTGTCCGGCCGACCTGGAAGGTCAGGTCCACCAGGGGCCGGCCGGCATCCTTCTGGAGGGCGGCCATGCCGGTGAGGGTGTATTTTACCGAACCGCTCTCCCCATCCACCTCGCTGACCGGGGCGGTCAGCCGGTCGTCGTAGCCGGCATCCAGCAAGGTCACATACTTGGGATCGAAGCTCAGCTCAAACTGGAACTCCTCGAAGTTCTTGTAGTCCGTGGCGTTGACGATGTAGTGGAAGGTGCTGCCCGCAGCAGCCTTCTCGTCGGCGGGACAGGTCTCCTCCAGATTGACGGCGTAGCCTGCCACGGTGAAGGACCACTCCTGAAAGAATTTGTTTCCCGCATTGTCCTCCACCCGGTACTTGATCCTGTTGAGGCCGGGTCGCAGGGCGGTGAGGGCGCCGGGATGGAAGGTGATCTTCACCGAGCCGTCGGCCGCCACCTCCTGCTGGATGGCGGCTTGGTCCATAACCTTACCGTTGATCCACAGCTTGGTCCGCCCGGTATGGATGCCGGTGTAGGGCTGACCCTCCGTCTGGGGGTCCCGGACCGTGAGGGAGATGTCCGGCTCATTGGCCACGTCCACCGCGCCGTCGGCGGGGGTCACCCCGGTGCCCGGGACCAGCTCAGGGGCCAGCGTGTCGTCATTTTTGAAGTCATAGACCGCCCGCAGGCCGTCCACATAGATGGTGCCCTTCTTGCCGTTGGCAATATTGGGGGTACCCAGCACCCGTACACCCCACACCAGCCGGTAGGGGAAGTGTGCCGTGGTCGGAATGGCGTTTTCCACGTACTTCCAGCCCACCCAGTCCACATACACGTCGCCGGCATAGGCAGAGGGGGCCAGTTGGATGCGCACCCAGGCGCCGTTGCCGTCGCCGTAGATCCAGCAGCCGATGGCCTTGGGCTGACCCTCCAGGTACAGCTCCCCAACGGGGCCGGTCTCGCAGGTGACGGTGCCGGTGAGGGGCTTGGTGGCAAAGTCGTAGTCCACCCGCAGGGAACCGTCGCCGCTTTTGACGTACCGCTCGTCGTAATTGATGGACATCCTGGCGTCGCCGCCCCGGTCCCCCAGGCCGCCGTCGGCGCCGTTGAAGTAGCGCCACTTCCAGCCCGCGTCGCCGAAGTCCTCTTCAAAGTCATTGAGGAGCACCGGCAGCTTGCCGATCTCCACCGGCAGGGTGAGGGTGTAGTCCTTGTAGGAGATCTTCAGTTCGCCGGTACCCTGGGTGTCGGCGGCGGTAAAGGTGCCGTCGGCGGCCATGGAGCCCAGTGAGGGGTCGGAGAGCTGGAAGGTCAGGGCCTCGCTGGTGAGCACCACCGGGCTGCCGTTGTACTCGGCGGTAAAGCGCATCTGGGTGGTGGCGCCGGGGGCCACCGACAGGATGGAGCGGTCGGCGGTGAGCTTGGTGATGGAGTCCACCACCTGGATGGAGATCGCACCGCTGGCAGCGCCGTCCAGGGTGGAGACGGTGATCCTGCCCTCATGGGTGCCAGTCGCCGCCGTCAGCACGCCAGCTTTGGAGACGGAGCCGATGCCGCCCTCGGCGGTGTATTTCAGGCCGGTGCTCCCCAGGTCCTGATAGTGGTAATTGCCGTCGGTGGCCCCCACCCTCAGGCCCAGCTTGCCGTTTTCTAGCACCATGACCTTGTTGCCGTACCCTTCGTCGATATCAGGGTAGACGTGGAGGAGCTCCCTGCTCTCGTCCGGCTGGCTGGTGGCCACGAAGAGCAGGGCGTTGCAGTTGGCCCGCTCGCTGCCGTCAGAGGGGCGGTTGAGGATGGTGGAGCTCTTGTCGCCGGGCAGGGTGGCCGTGATGGTGGAGCTGCCGCCGCCGTCAAAGTTGAAGATCGTGACGCAGCCCTGGTCCCTCAGGTAGTCCACAATGTTCCGGAAGCTGATGCCCAGCGCCCAGCCCGCCTGACGGCCGTCGCACTGGAACAACACCACGCTTCCGTCGGCTTTGACGCCCAGCACGGTGCGGGGATGGATGTCGGTGTCTCCCGAGTAGGCGCCCTCGTTGACCACGCCGTCCAGCATCAGCACATGGAAAATGCCCAGTGCCTGAGCCGCCTGGCTCCAGTCCACGTCGCTGTTGTTGTTCTGCACGTCCACCGTTACCCTCTGGCCGACCGTCAGGGCGCTTAGTGCGGCGTAGCGGCTGCTGCCGGTGTTGGCGCTGAGGACAATCTGCCCCTTCCCGATGGGGGTGGTGTTCTTGTCCACGTTGGCCTCCACCTGATTGACGCTGGCCACCGAGGCGGTGATCTGCCCGCCGATGACCAGGCCCTGATAGCCTGGGGTGGTGACGTTGAGCACCACCTCCACGCCGGGCTGGGTGGAGCTGGTGGTCTTGGCAAACTGCTCGGTGAGCAGGTATACGTTCTCGGTATCCAGCTTGCGCTCTTTGTTCACATGGAACACCGTGATGGGGGAGCCGCCCTCCGGCGTGGCGGTGATGTTCAGGCTGGTGTGGCCGTAGATGACCGTACCGTCGGCCTTGAAGCCCACGGCCTCGGCGCTGTTGTTGTACGACGTGGAAATAAGGACGCCGTTTTTGATCATCAGGCCGTTGGAGACGCCGTTGCTGGTATCATAGGCATCGCCGTTGATGGCAAAGACCACCTTGGAGCCATCGGCCTCCACCTGGGCCACCATGTCGGACATGATGTCCCCGCCCATGACGTAGGGGCCGTAGTTGAGGACCGGCCGGATCTGCGTGGTCTGGGGATCGTACGTAACGGTATAGCTTTTTTGCAGCCCATGTTCGTTTTCACTGGCCACATGGTCCAGGGTGACGCCGTTGTAAATGTCCCGGCTCCACTCCATGGATACCGTGCCCAGTCCCGGGGTCTGGGCGTCCTGTGTGCTCTGCGCGCCCGCCGCAAACGCGCCGGGGACCTGTCCCAGCAGCAGAGCGCAGGTCAGTGCGCCCGATAGCAGGCGCCGTCCAATGACGTTCAAAATCTCTACCTCCTTGAGAAAACTGTCGTTTAGTATAGAGTTTTTTCCCGCGCCCATCCACCACGCCACTGTAGGGATTGCGTAAAGTCTCTTTTACAAAGCCGAGACCTTATGCGCCGCTGTCTTGCCCACGTCTCTGAGGACGGCTCCGAGCAGTCCGTGGAAGCCCACCTGGAGGGAACGGCCGCTCTGGTCGCCGGCTTTGCCGCGCCCTTCGGCGCCGGGGCGCAGGGCCGTTTCGTGGGGCTGGCCCACGACATTGGAAAATATTCCGACGCCTTTCAGCGCCGCCTGCTGGAGAATGGCAGAAATCGATTCGATTATGAAAGTCAGCCGGGATAACGGCTTTGACGACGCTTATCTTCAGCAGCATTCGGACTGTTCGGCATCGTCGATCAAGCGCTTCCACTCGGCCTGGATGGGAAAGAGAATGTCCAATTGGACGACGATTTTTAATTTAGCGCACTGCGTGTCCGTCAATTGTGTCTTTGCCGAAAATCTGGTCGGGATGCTGGTTGTCATTATTATGTTCTTGATTAGAGATGCCGGAATTGTGAGTTACCATATCGACTCGCCCAAGAAAGTGGTGATAGAAATAAATTTCGGTAAAGATAAATTATTGCGCATGAAAGACGAGGAAAAGAACGAAAAAGGAAAAGAAGGTAAAGACGACGAACACCTTTGAGCGACGACAATGATCGGGACAAAGGAAAGAACAACTGACGGAATGAGGTAAGTCCTGTAAGAACTTGGTAGTCTGTATTCGTAAAAAAACGATTCGATATCAGCGATGGATTTCCATTTTATTCCCTTGTTATAATGTCACCACAAATGTAATCATATTATTGAGAAAACCATGCAGAAACGCTTTTATTCTGAAAAATAAGTTTTATTGTTCACTCAGATTTCATATTCGATGTTGACATCCTACGTTTTCTCTTTTAGATATTTATTTGTTTTCCTTTGTCGGTTTCTACCGTATTGCACGTTCGTCATTATTTACAAATTCTAATTATTGCATTCTCAGTTCGGGTAAAACGAATCCGTTTTCCGAGCTGAGAATGCAGATGACGGCTTTTAATAAGTCTGTTTGTTTTTATTTCTTTAGTAATATATTATAAACTGGCAGATAAGTCGCTCTACCAAGTTCTTACAGAACTTACCTTTTTGTATAGTAATATTTAAAGATTTAATAGCAATATTTTAAGATATTCAGTGATCGGTTCCGAAAACAATCAAAACAATCACTATTTATGGAAGCGCGGATAACTCGAAAAACAGCGGCACTTGCAATCTTTCTGATCAGTGCATTTCAGACTTACATTTATGCCGGCCGCCCCTCTTCTTGTCAACTATTAATCATCAATTCCTATACCGAAAACTGTCTGTGGAGCGATGACTTTATGGCCCCTGTCTATAAAGAGTTTCGCGTCCAGAACAGCCCGGTTGACATATGTGCCGAGCACATGGAACTGATGGCGACCGTTGTCCCGGATATGCGCAAACAGGTCTTCATGTCCGACAGGCGCTGGATCAGCGCGCAATGCAGGAAAGAAGCGGAGGAAGTGATGCCTTTCCTGTTGATCGGCGGCTATTTCTGGACAGACAGTGAAATAAAGAAACATCTGCTCCCGGTGATCAAAAGCCGCCTGGACGGAGCGTCGCATCCGCACAGAGTGGAAACGACAGCGATGGGGACGCCCCCATCCGTCATCAATTATGCCGACTACGTAGAGAGCGGACTGTTGCTCGGCCTGTGTCCCGACGACACTGTTTTTGGTATGAAGCCCCCCACTTTTTTCGAGCGGAACAAATATTATCTGGCCCTGTTTTTCTCTTTGATGGCACTGGCCGTCATCTATGTGATATGGCTCCGGAGGGCGCTGCATGAGAGGAGCAGGCGGCTGGAGATCATGAGGAGCTATAGCAGTCTGGTCGAAAACATGCCCGTTCTCTATGCCCGTGTCGAGCTCATATTCGACCCCGGTGCCCGGATTATCGACTATGTCTACCGGGAAGTGAATCCCACTTTCGAGAAATACATCCTGCCCAAAGAAAAAATACTGGGAAAGAAATACAGCGAACTCAATCCGGATTATTCGCCGGAACTGCCCGACAGGTACAGCGAACTGAATGACAACAGGCAAATAACCTTTCAGTATTATCTGGAGAAGACGAAAACTCATCTGACCGTCATCTCCATACATTCCAAAACGAAAGGCTGCGTCGATGTCTTTGGTGTGGACAATACCGAACTGGTGCTGACGCAGCAAATGCTGAAATCCACCAACCATAAGTTGTCCGCCACCCTCGACGCTGCCGACATGACCCCTTGGAAATGGGATTTGCAGACCGGCCTCCTCTCGTGCAACGTCAGCCACGACTTGTACGTCACCGAAGAGGAGGTGACGCATGACGGCAACCTGATTATCGTGCCCACCTCCGCCTGTTTCGCGAAAATCTGCGATGAAGACCGCGAACGCGTGCGGGACGCCTTCGAGCGCCTCGCCAATGGCGAAACGCAGAAAATGCGCGAGGAATATCGGGTAGGCAGACAGTGGCTTCCTTCCCCGCAACAGAATGAATGGGTAGAAGTGCGCGCAGCCGTGGACGAGCGCGACGCTAACGGAAAACCGCTGAGCCTTATCGGCACTTCGATGACCGTCACCCAACGAAAGGAAATGGAGGAAGCGCTCGTACAGGCAAAGGTGAAAGCCGAGGAGGCGAACACGCTCAAATCTTCTTTCCTCGCCAACATCAGCCACGAAATACGCACTCCCCTCAACGCCATTGTCGGCTTTTCCTCGCTGCTGGTGTCGGCGGAAAGGGGGATTTCGGAAGAGAAACAGGAATATATCAACATCATTGAAAACAACAACACACTCCTGTTGCAGCTTATCAGCGATGTGCTCGACCTTTCGAAGATCGAAGCCGGAACGATGGAGTCCGACTACGCCCCGATAGATGTGCACGGCCTGTTTATCGAACTCGAAGATACGTTCCGGTTGAGGAATAAAAAGTCCGGCATCTGTATCTGCTATCACCGCCGGACGACCGAATGTGTCGTAAAGGCGGACCGTAACCGTCTGGTACAGGTGATGATGAATCTGATGAATAATGCTGTGAAGTTTACCGGGGAAGGCAGCATTGAGTTCGGGTTTGATGTGCGCGAAGACGGTTTCCTGCATTTCTATGTCACCGACACCGGTTGCGGGATACCGGAGGAACGGTTGGAAGAAATCTTCGGGAATTTTGTCAAACTCAACAGCTTTGTGCAGGGCACGGGACTCGGACTCACCATTTGCCGGGCAATCGTCGAAAGGATGGGAGGAAAGATCGGTGCTGTCTCACGGCTGGGTCAGGGGAGTACTTTTTGGTTCACGCTGCCTTATACGGCCAACGAAGAGAAGATTTGAAAAGGACGTGGCGTGACGGAAATATACTTGCTTCCCGAAGAATGGGGCTTGACTAAAAAGTCAGCCCCTTCCCGAAGGGAGGGGAAGCCATGCGGATAGTCAGCTCGAATCAAGGCTCCCCCAAGAAACGGAAGATGAGCCCTACTTGCGCCGGAGTGAGCAGGATGGCTTTCTCGGAATATCCCGTGCGGGCGAGTTCGTTTTGTAGTGCCGTGTTCTTGGCGATCCAGCTGCGGAGAGTGCGGCGTGCGGAGGCGGGCTGTATGTGGGGCAGGTAGAGAGTGGCCAGTTGGCTTTTGCTGTATGCCTGTATGCGGGGCAGGGTTGCATTTTCTTCGGAAGTTGGTTTCATGATTTTTGCTTTCATTGTCTTTTGATACTGCTTTTACTATCTTTTCTATATTTCTTTCTTTCATTTTCGTTGCCAATGTAAAGGTACGCTTTTTTTAGTCGTTTGGTGTTGCTTTGTACAGAAGTCCTTGGAGGCAGTATTTGTGCGAGGCCGTGCCGACTGGTGCTCTTCCGTTACAAGTCGTTACATCGTGTATCCGGACTTTTTTGCCATCGCCTACTTTTGTCACCGTAATCGATTGCACATAGAAAACTTACATCAACCATTAAAAAAAGAAAGGAAAACAACCTTATGCCATTAATTTACAAACCTTACCAGGCGAATATCGCCAACAAAGCGGGACAGAAACTGTATTACCCCCGCCTCGTGAAATTCTCGAAAATGGTCAACACGCAGAAGATGGCGGAGCTGATCGCCGAGAAGGCTTCTCTGACACCGGGTGATGTCCACAACGTGATTCGAAACTTGATGTCCGTGATGCGTGAACAGTTGCTCAACAGCCGCACAGTACGTCTCGAAGGCTTGGGCACATTTACGATGATCGCCAAAGCCGGAGGAAAGGGAGTCGTGTTGGAAAGTAAAGTCAGCAGTTCGCAGATCGTTTCGCTGCGCTGTCAGTTTACTCCCGAATATACCCGTTCTGCCGATGGCGTCACTACCCGTGCACTGACTTCCGGAGTAGAATTTG
>OHAO01002847.1_pt1 | contig 10201 bp, 6 predicted proteins | sample 1577151 | NCBI WGS metagenome assembly OHAO01 (sample SAMEA3541585, study PRJEB24748) | human gut metagenome | biome: human gut; feature: human-associated habitat; material: faeces | place: China | collected 2012 | reverse complement strand
TAACCTTCCGGCTAACGGGTTTCGTTGTTTTATAGTTATCTAAAGGAATGAGAGTAAAGCGTGATATCCTTGTTCAGGGGATATCATTACTTTTATGAGGGGGATAGTTGTTTATCAACTATCTGATACTTAGTATAAAGAGAAAATATGTCTAAAGTATGTTGAAAGAATAAAAGAATACGAAAATTTCTAAACAGAAGATTAATAAAACGGAAAAAGAGTTCTATACATTTGCGGTATTTATGGTATAATAGGCACGTTGTGCCTGCGAGCCGGGGCGGTATCGTCGGGTTTTATACAACATTTAATTAAGAATACTTACAATTTTAGAAGAAAAAGAACGAGGTGAGGTATGGAATATTTATCAGCTTTAAAAAAATCTGTTGTTGCCGGGTTGATGATCGGGATCGGCTGTACTGTTTTTTTGAATATGGACAATTCAATCGTGGCGTCATTTTTATTCGGATTAGGACTTTTTACGATTATCAATTTGGAATTGAATTTGTTTACCGGCAAGATCGGATATATCTGTAAAGAAAATTGTGCCGAGACATTGATTACTTTGGTCGGAAACGGAATCGGTGTTAATATTATGGCGTTTCTTATGAAACAAACCCGTGTCGGAGTAAGATTGGTTGAGAAGGCGGGCCCGATCGTAGAAACGAAATTGTCAGATACATATATTAGTTTGTTTTTGCTGGCTGTTTGTTGTGGAATGCTGATGTATATTGCCGTGGCAACATTTAAAAAACAGCCGAATATTTTAGGCACGATCGCAGTCTTTCTTTGCGTTTCGGTCTTTATTTTGGCAGGATTCGAGCACTGTATTGCAAATATGTTTTATTTTGGTCTTGTAAGTACACCGACAAAATATGCTGTTCCGCTTCTTATTATGATTCTCGGAAACAGTACGGGAGGTATTTTGCTGTGTAAGCTTACGCAGCATGTGCAGATTCAGAAAAACTCGGAAAATGCGTAATGCAGACAGTGATTTTCTTTGAGAATACATTTCCTGAAAAAAGGCGGATTTCAACATGAACATACGATTTGTTCAGGTTGATTTTTTATATACGATACAATATAATGAAGCGGAGCAAAAGGAAAGGGGGTACGAAAATGTTAAAAGACAAAACAGTTTTGCTCGGAGTTACCGGAAGTATCGCTGCGTATAAGATCGCGTATCTTGCCAGTGCGCTGAAAAAGCTTCATGCGGACGTACATGTGCTTATGACGAAAAATGCGGTTAATTTTATCAATCCGATCACGTTTGAAACGCTGACGGGAAATAAGTGTCTTGTAGACACGTTTGACCGTAATTTTGAGTATAGCGTGGAGCATGTGTCTCTGGCAAAGAAAGCGGATATCGTAATGATCGCACCGGCAAGCGCCAACGTGATCGGGAAAGTCGCCCACGGCATAGCGGACGATATGCTGACAACAACGGTTATGGCATGCAGATGTAAGAAATTTATCGCGCCTGCGATGAACACGAACATGTATGAAAATCCTATCGTGCAGGACAACTTAAAGATCTTGCAGGTATACGGATACGGTGTTGTAGATCCGGCAGTGGGATACCTTGCATGCGGAGATACCGGAGCCGGAAAGATGGTTGAGCCGGACGTTCTGCTCGATGTCATTTTGCAGGAAATCGCATATGAAAAAGATCTGGCAGGTTTGAAGATCCTTGTAACGGCAGGCCCGACACAGGAAGCGGTCGATCCGGTACGGTATATTACAAACCATTCTACCGGAAAGATGGGTTATGCTATTGCAAAAATCGCATCAAGGAGAGGCGCTGAGGTGACGCTCGTATCAGGGCCAACTGCCGAGGAAGAACCTGCATTTGTAAATGTTGTAAATGTATGTTCCGCAAAGGAGATGTTCGAGGCAGTTAAGGAACGGGCGCAGGAACAGGATATCATTATCAAAGCGGCAGCAGTGGCGGATTACAGACCGAAACACATAAGAGGCAGCAAGATGAAAAAGACAGAAGACGGATCGGATCTGACGCTTGAGCTGGAACGCACAGACGATATTTTGGCTTATCTCGGAGCACACAAAAAGCAGGGGCAGTTTTTATGCGGGTTTGCAATGGAAACGGAAGACTTGATTGCAAATGCAAAAAGAAAACTGGAAAAGAAGCGGCTTGACATGATCGCCGCAAACAGTCTTCGTGTGGAAGGCGCAGGATTCGGCGGAAATACAAATGTCGTAACGGTCATCACGAAAGAGAAGGAAGTTTCACTCGGAAAAATGACAAAAGAGGAGACAGCCGCAGAACTTTTGACGATGATTGCAGAAGCCAGAAAAGTCTGATAAGAAACAGACAAAAAGCAAATGTATTGTATCCCGAAAGGGAACGATAAGAAGCAGACAAAAAGCAAATGTATTGTATCCCGAAAGGGAATGATAACAAGGAGGCAGACATGGAAAACAAAACAGTAACAGAAAACAGCACAGTATCATGTGCGGAAGAAATGAATACGGCAGAAGTATACGGCTCAGATCAGTATGCAGCGGATCTAAAGACCGCGAGCAAAGATCGGCAGACGTCGGGGAAACAGCGCTCGTCAAGTAAATTCAGTACAATGAGTATGGTTCAGGTGGCAATATTCGGAGCTGTCATATGTGTGATGGCTTTTACCCCTTTCCTCGGATATATCCCGCTTGGATTTACCCGTGCGACGATCATACATATCCCGGTTATTATCGCTTCGCTTTTGATGGGACCGAAAAAAGGCGGAGCTTTAGGATTCCTTTTTGGATTGACAAGTTTTATTAACAATACGATGAATCCGACACCGACATCGTTTGTATTTACTCCGTTTTACAGTATTGCAGGCGTAAGCGGCGGATGGGGAAGTGTGATTATCTGTTTTCTTCCCCGCATACTTGTGGGAATTATACCGTATTATGTATATAAGCTTATCATTCGTTTTTCAAATGAAAAAACAAAAAAGACCGGTGTGTCAAGCATTGGACTTGTGACTGCAGGCGTGGCGGGCGCAATGACAAATACGCTGCTTGTTATGAATCTGATTTTTCTGTTTTTCAGGGAAGCATATGCATCGGCAAATAATGTGGCGGTATCGGGCGTATACACATTTATTCTTTCTATTATCGGGATAAACGGCGTTCCGGAAGCAATCGTGGCAGGTGTGCTGACTTTATGTATCGGAAGAGCGCTTTTGAAAAAGAATGTAAGAGAAAGGCTTGGTTTTAGAAATGATATTGGCTATTAATATCGGAAATACAAACACCGTGCTCGGCTGCATTGACGGCTCAAAATGCGTGTTCGTAGAACGGATTTCAACTGTTAAGACAAAGACGGAACTGGAGTATGCGATCGATATTAAAAACGTACTCGACATCTACCATATTAAAAAGGCAGATTTAGAAGGCGGTATCATTTCGTCGGTTGTTCCGCAGATTACGATGGTTGTAAAAGCTGCGGTTGAAAAGATTTTAAAAAAGGAAGTCCTTATCGTAGGCGCGGGGATCAAGACCGGATTAAATATCAGGATCGACAATCCGGCGCAGCTTGGCAGCGACCTTGTTGTCGGAGCGGTGGCAGGGATTGCGGAATATCCGACGCCTCTTCTTATTTTTGATATGGGTACGGCAAACACGGTTTGTGTTATAGATAAAAACCGAAACTATATCGGCGGCATGATTTATCCGGGGATCGGAGTTTCTCTTGATTCCCTTACAGCCAATGCGTCTCAGCTTGGCGGGATCAGTCTGGAAGAACCGGGGCATATTATAGGAAAAAATACGGTGGACTGTATGAAAAGCGGTATCGTTTACAGTAGCGCTGCGGCGATCGACGGGTTGATCGATCGACTGTCAGAAGAAGTGGACGGCGATGTAACGGTAGTTGCGACAGGGGGAGTGGCGGAAAAAATCATTCCTCATTGCAGAAGAAAGATTATTCGAGACGATGATCTTGTTTTGAAAGGACTGGAAATCACCTATCGGAAGAACTGCAGGTGACAGATCGGAGAAAATCGACCTGTGTATAAGGTAAATATAACGTAAAAAGAGAAAAGGATAGACGCGGTATAGACTATATATACAAAAAATGGCTGCGGCTATCCTTGAATTTATGTGTAAAAAAGCGAAAATATAAAAAACTTACTATTTTAAATCATAAAAATATAACAAAATATAATAAAAGTGTGATATGATAAACAGTACAACGTAGCATCGGAGTATTCGGCTTAATTTATTTATGGCTGTACTTCTGTGCGAATTTAAAGGAGGAAAAAGATGAAAAGGAAGCTTTCAAAAGCAGGCGGGAAAGCGTTATCTGTCGCACTTGCGATGGCGACTGTTGTATCGGCAGCTCCTTTCTCTGTAGCGGCCGAGGATAACGTTGCTTTGGCACAGACACAGGAAACGGAGGGAAATGCTTTGCGTTTGTGGTATGATGAAGAGGCGCCCAATTCGTATACGGGGTGGGAGCAGTGGGCTCTTCCGCTTGGAAACAGCGCGATTGGAGCCAGTGTGTTTGGCGGTGTTCAGACAGAGCGAATTCAGTTGAATGAAAAGTCGCTTTGGTCCGGCGGTCCTTCAGACAGCCGACCGGAATATAACGGCGGTAATATTGAATCAAAAGGTCAGAACGGCAAGGTTATGGCACAACTGAAAGAGAAACTGAAAAGCGGACAAGGGTTTGACAGTAATCTTGCAGGACAGCTTATTGGAGTCAGTGATGACGCCGGAGTACAGGGATACGGATATTATTTAAGTTATGGCAATATGTATCTGGATTTTAAAAATGTTACAAAGAATAACGTTTCGGGATATTCGCGCGATCTGGATCTTCGCACGGCGGTAGCCGGAGTGAATTATGATCTCAACGGAGCGCACTATACAAGAGAAAACTTCGTAAGCTATCCTGACAACGTTCTTGTAACACGTCTGACTGCAACAGACGGCGGAACGCTTGATTTTGACGTTCGTGTAGAACCGGATGAGGAAAAAGGCGGAAGTCAAAACCAGCCGGGAGCAGATTCTTACGCGAGAACATTTGACAAAAAAGTATCCGACAATGCAATCGCGATCGACGGACAGCTTACAGATAACCAGTTGAAGTTCAGTTCTTATACGAAGGTAATCAAAGATGACGGAACGGCGGGGCAGATCAAAGACGACTCGAAAAACGGTAAGATCACGGTAAGCGGCGCGAAAGCGATTACGATCATTACTTCCATCGGAACGGATTATAAAAACGATTATCCGAAATACCGTACAGGCGAGACAAAAGAACAGCTCGCTGCTTTGGTAAAAGGATATGTATCCGGAGCTGAGGCGAAAGTAAAAGCCGGCGGATATGAGACGTTAAAAGAAGATCATGTAAATGATTACGATCATATTTTCGGAAGATTAGATCTTAACATCGGACAGGCAGTGTCTGACAAGACAACGGATAAGCTGTTGGAGGCATATAAAAAAGGAACGGCTTCCGAAACAGAAAAACGTTATCTGGAATTGATGCTCTTCCAGTACGGACGTTATCTGACGATGGGATCATCGAGAGAGACTCCTGTGAACGAAGACGGAACGAAGAATGAAAGAAGAGCAACTCTTCCGTCGAACTTGCAGGGAATCTGGGTCGGAGCGAATAACTCCGCATGGCATTCGGACTATCATATGAATGTCAATCTGCAGATGAACTACTGGCCGACATATACGACGAATATGGCGGAATGCGCAGAACCGCTGATCGACTATGTAGATTCGCTCAGAGAGCCGGGACGTATTACGGCGAAGATTTACGCAGGAGTTGAAAGTACGGAAGCAAATCCTGAAAACGGATTTATGGCGCATACACAGAACAACCCGTACGGATGGACGAACCCGGGCTGGGTATTTGACTGGGGATGGTCTCCGGCAGGCGTTCCGTGGATTCTTCAGAACTGTTGGGAATATTATGAGTTTACGGGAGATACAGAGTACATGCAGACTCATATTTACCCGATGATGAAAGAAGAAGCGACGCTCTACGATCAAATGTTGATGCGCGATAATGATGGAAAGCTTGTATCTGTTCCGAGTTATTCACCGGAGCACGGACCGAGAACTGCAGGTAATACATATGAGCATTCGTTGATCTGGCAGTTATATGAAGATACGATCACAGCGGCAGAGACTTTGGGAGTTGACGAAGCGAAAGTCGCACAGTGGAAAAAGAATCAGGCTGACTTAAAAGGACCGATCGAGGTCGGTGCCAGCGGACAGATCAAAGAGTGGTATAACGAGACAACGTTAAATACAGATGAGAACGGTAATCAAATGGGACAAGGATATGGTCATCGTCATATTTCCCATATGCTCGGATTATATCCGGGAGACTTGATCGCTCAGAGCGACGAATGGCTGGCGGCAGCGAAAGTATCGATGCAGAATAGAACTGATGAAACGACAGGATGGGCAATGGCTCAGCGTGTCGCAACATGGGCGAGACTTGCAGAAGGCGATAAAGCATACGACGTATTGTCCAAAATGGTCACGAGCGGCAAGATCATGACAAACCTGTGGGATACACACGCTCCGTTCCAGATCGACGGAAACTTCGGTTACACAGCGGCAGTTGCGGAAATGCTTGTTCAGAGCAACATGGGTCACATCGACCTGATGCCTGCAGTTCCGAAAGCATGGGGAACAGGTAATGTGAAAGGTCTGCTTGCCCGCGGTAATTTTGCGGTTGATATGGCATGGGCAGACAACAAACTGACAGAAGCTTCGATCCACTCTAATAACGGCGGAGAAGCGGTTGTTCAGTACGCAAATCTTTCACTTGCAACTGTAAAAGACAGTGACGGAAACCTCGTTGAGATCACACCGGTGACTTCAGATCGTATTTCCTTCAATACAGAAGCAGGAAAGACATATACGATCACTGCTATCCCTGATAATACATTAGCTGCAGCTCCTACAGGTCTTAAGGTAACGAAGATCAAAGACGGAGAGACAGTTCTTACATGGGATGCGGTCAAAGCCAGAACAGAAGTATCTTATAATGTATACCGTCAGATTGAAGGCGGCGAGTGGGTACAGGTTCAGACAGAACTGAAAGCGACAGAATGGACAGACACAGACGCTTGGGATGTGCTCGGAACATTGAAGTACAAAGTTACGGCTGTGATCGACGGAAAAGAAAGTGAGTTCAGTTCGGAAGCAACGGTAGATGACTGCCGTAACATGATCGGCATGATCGACGATCAGGACGAACGTATCAAATATACAGGAAGCTGGGGCAACTGGATCAGCCAGGAAGGAAACTACGGCGGTTCAGTGAAATACTTAGAAGACCCGACAGGAACAGAGACAGCGGAACTTACATTCTGCGGAACGGGTATCGAAGTATTCTCCTGTACACAAAACGACAGAGGTAAAGTTGAAATCTCTATCGACGGAGAAGTATGGGCAACAGCAGATACTTATTCGGCAACTCAAAAAAGACAGGCAAAAATATTCTCTACAGAAGAGCATAAAGATAAGACGCTTGAATACGGAATCCATACGGTTAAAGTTCGGGCGATGGGCGAGAAAAATGCATCTGCAAGCAGAGATAAAGTAGAGCTTGACGCGTTTAACGTATTGAATACAGAAGCGGCGCGGGTTGAAAAAGTAGAGGTAGCATCTGCAAGCGGAATGACAACAGTAAGCAAAGCCGGATCGACGCTTCAGATGAAAGTGGCAGTAACTCCTGCAGAGGCGATCAATAAAGGTGTTACGTGGTCTGTTACAACAAAATCAGGCAGCGCGGCAGCTACGATCGATGAAAACGGACTTCTGTCAACAGGAACGGCAAACGGCGTCGTGACAGTAAAAGCGACATCGAAAGAAAATGCCGAAATCTCAGGCACATGCGAGATTACAGTTGCAATCCCGGATGTGACAGCGCAGTCAGAGATTATCGAGGACTGCTCGGATGATAAGAACTCCAAGAATCCGAAGATCACATGGAGTGAAACAGGCTGGGATAATCCGTACAAAGGAGAAGCTGATAAGCACCACGGCGGAACTAAGACGGAGACAAGTACAGAAGGAGCATGGTTTAGCTATACATTTACAGGAACAGGCATTAAGTTCTATGCTCAGAAAAATAATACACAAGGCAAATTTACTGTAGAACTGGATGGACAGCCGGCAGGCGACGCAGTTCTTTGGGAAGAAAAATCAGGCGGATCACCGCAGCAGTGCGTATTTGAAAAGACAGGTCTTGAAAATACACAACATACGATTAAGTTTACAGCGGCAAGTGATCATGGCAATAGGAATGTAAACATCGATTACCTTGAAGTGTTTGCTCCGGCAGCAGCTTCTGTTGACAAATCGGCGCTTCAGGCTGCGATCGAGAAATACAGCGGTCTGAATAAAGACGATTACGCAGAAAGTTTATGGAATGAATTTAAGAAAGCGTATGACGATGCCGTTAAAGGAATGAATGACGACAAGACGACAAAAGAGCAGGCTGATAAGCTTGCGGCAGACTTGAACGTAGCAGGTGCAAAGCTTGAAGCGGCAGAAATTCCGGCTCCGACGATTCCGGAAGATGCAAAAGCAACTGTAATGGGAGTTACAAGTACAGAAGCAACTGTTTCATGGACGAAACTTCCAAGGGCAGAGTCTTATAAAGTATATGCTGTAGAACATGCAGGAACAGCAAAAGCGCTGAAAGCAATTACAGATACTGTTCCGGAAAATGCAGGAGAACCTGTAACAACAGCAGAAACAACGGTACGGTTTACGAATCTGAAACCGGGTACATCTTATGTATTTATGATCGTAGGAGTAAACCACAATAAAGTAGAGTCGGAAAAAGCTCTTTGCAGCGAGCCGTTCACGACAGTGGCGGCGGCAGATGAAAAAGCTCCGGCACAGGTAAGTGGAATCAGCGTAGTAAAAGAAGGTGAAAAAGATGTGAAGATCACATGGGCTCCGTCAGAAGATCCGGAAGGAAGCGAAGTTACATATATTGTATATGTAGACGGCGTGATCGTATCTGAAAGCGATAAGACAGAATATACATTGAAAAACGCGGATGAAAGCAAAGACTACAGTATCCGTATCGTAGCTGTAGATGCATCAGGAAACAAAGCTGTACCTGCAGTAATTAACCTGACGGTAGACGACTGGAATGCAAAGACAGTTGTAGGCGTAGAGAAACCTGCCGATCTTAAAGTGAAGAAAGGAACTGCTGCTGATAAACTGGATCTTCCGAAAACAGTAAATGTTACACTGGAAGGCGGTCGTGTTGCAGATGTACTTGAAGTAAAATGGACGACAGATAATTACAAAGCAGATCAGATCGGAACACAGACGCTGTCAGGAGAACTTCAGAAGAAGAAAGGCGTTAAGATTCCTGATAAGTTTAAGACAGTAACGATCAACGTAATTGTAGAAGAGAGCGAAGTAAATCCGCCGCAGCCGGAAGACAAAGTAGTTACAAAAGTAGAAGAACTTACTGATCTTACGGTTGAGTTCGGAACTTCAGTTGAGAAACTTGCTCTTCCGACAGAAGTAAAAGTAACATTAGATAACGAGACAGAAGACAAACTGTCAGTAGAGTGGAACACAGATGCGTATAAAGCAGACGAAGCGGGAACGTACGAACTGACAGGAACACTTCAGGCAAAAGAAGGAATTAAACTTCCTGACAACTTCAAGACAGTAACGATCAACGTAACTGTAGAAGAAAAAGGCGGAGAAGTAGACCCGCCGCAGCCGGAAGACAAAGTGGTTATAGCAGTAGAAAAACTTGCTGACCTTACTGTGAAATTCGGAACTCCGGCAGAGAAACTTGCCCTTCCGAAAGAAGTGAAAGTGACACTTGATAACAAGGCGAAAGATAAACTGTCAATCGTATGGAACACAGATGTGTATAAAGCAGACAAAGCAGGAACATATAAACTGACAGGAACACTTCAGACAAAAGAAGGAATCACAATTCCGGAAGAATTCAGGAAAGTAACGGTCAACGTGACTGTTGAAGAGAAAGGAAAAGTTCCTCCGACATCCGGCAAAGAGGAAGGAAAGAACAATTCCGGTGCGGTACAGACAGGCGACGATAAGAACGTATGGCTTCCGATCGCGGGTCTTGTGGCTGCAATCGCCGTTGTGGCGGCAGTTCTTATTATCAAAAATAAAAAGAAAAAATAAGAACAAAAATAAGAATAAAGTTTTCATA
>OHAO01002846.1_pt1 | contig 10203 bp, 8 predicted proteins | sample 1577151 | NCBI WGS metagenome assembly OHAO01 (sample SAMEA3541585, study PRJEB24748) | human gut metagenome | biome: human gut; feature: human-associated habitat; material: faeces | place: China | collected 2012 | reverse complement strand
CGTCAGAGCAATATGATTATCGAGAAGAGCCAGACGTACGAGGGCGATCCCTCGGCCAGGTCGCCTATAGAATAAGGCGTGCCGGGGACGAACTGCTCTATAGTGTCAATGCCCGCGCCGGTAGCGCCGGTGGGACCGGTGGGACCCGTCGGACCTATGGCTCCGGTCGGGCCGGTGGGACCAGTCGCGCCGGTAGCGCCGGTAGCGCCCGTGGGCCCTGTGGGGCCGCTAATGCAGCAGACATGGCGGCAGCCGCGAGTGCAGTTGCAGTCGTGGTCGCAGGGTTTGACCACGTTCATATCGCAGCACTCAAGCTTGTCGCGCCAGTCTGAGTCGTTGCACTTCCGCATATGCTTACTCCCTTCACCATGGTTTCAAGGAAAATTCGGCACTTTCAACGTACCTGTATCATTGTATGCCGCCTCCGCCCCATTGTGACGGCACAAAAAAACCGCCCCCTGCATGTAGGGGGCGGCCCATGGTCATTTTATTCAGCTGATAAACATCGCGTCACCAAACGAGAAGAAGCGGTAGCGCTTTTCAACGGCCTCCTTGTATGCCGCAAGGACATGTTCGCGGCCGGCGAGAGCGGAGACAAGCATTATCAGAGTGCTCTCAGGCAGGTGGAAGTTAGTGATAAGGGCGTCGAGGCACTTGAATTTGTAGCCGGGGTAAATGAAGATGTTGGTCCAGCCGGATTTGGCATCCATCGTACCGTCTTCATTGGCAAAGCTCTCGACCGTGCGGCAGGAGGTAGTGCCGACGCAGACGATTCTGCCTCCCGCACGCTTTGTCTCGGTTATTATACGCGCCGTCTCCTCCGGAATGATGCAGAATTCGGAGTGCATCTCGTGCTCCTCGATGTCCTCTGCCTTCACAGGGCGGAAGGTGCCGAGGCCGACGTGCAGCGTGACGAAGCATTCGCGCACTCCCTTTTCAGCAATCTTCGCCAGTAGCTCTTTGGTAAAATGCAGGCCCGCCGTCGGCGCGGCGGCGCTGCCCAGCTCGCGGGAGTACACGGTCTGGTAGCGCTCCCCGTCCTCCAGCTCCGCCTTGATATACGGAGGCAGAGGCATACGTCCCAGGCGCTCCAGCACTTCGAGGAATATGCCGTCGTACTTGAACTCGATAATGCGGTTTCCACCCTCCGCGACCTCAAGAACTTCGGCTTCGAGCTCGCCGCCGCCGAAGATGAGGCGCGTGCCGGGTTTCGTCTTGCGTCCCGGGCGGGTCATGCACTCCCAGCGCCCGCCGCCGAGGTCGCGCAGAAGCAGGGCTTCCACCGCCCCGCCGGTCTCCCGAGCGCCCATGAGACGCGCAGGGAGCACGCGCGAATCATTCATTACCAGGCAGTCGCCGGGGCGGAGCAGCTCAGGCAGCTCGGAAAACACGCGATGCTCCGTCGCGCCGCTGACCTTATCCAGGCAAAGCAGCCGCGAGGCGTCCCGTCGCTCCAGCGGCGTCTGCGCGATGAGCTCTTCGGGCAGATAGAAACTAAAATCCGATGTCTTCATGCGCTGTGCCTCTGTATCAATAGGTATAGGTAGCCGACGCGAGGGTGATGTCGGTGTAGTAGAAGTTGACTATCTGGTCGTAGGTAAAGCCGTAAGTCTTGGCCATGGCGTAGGCGCCGAACTGGCTCATACCGAGGCTGTGGCCCCAGCCGCTGCCGATGAAAGTGACGCTGTCGCCATTTTCGCTTATCTCAAAGGAGATGCTCTTCAGGCCCAGCGTAGAGGTGCAGAATTCATAGCAGGCCTTCCCGCTGAAGCTGGCGCTGCGGCCGTTGGAGTCCGTGAGCTTCATGCCGATGACGTTGCCGGTGTCGGAGTAAGTGATCTCGATGCTGTCCGCAGAGGCGATGGAGAAACCAAGGGTATTCGCCTTTTCAGCCAACAGGCTGCGTGTCAAGGTGTCGGTCCAGCTGCTGTTGGCGTTTATGCTCGCGGCGGCGGCCTCGAAGCTGTCCACCTTGCCGCGCAGGTAGCCGACGGCGTTGGCCATGACGTTCTCGCTGTTTTCCGTAGCGCCGCCGTTGGAGGAGCAGTACATGGCTGAAATAGGCTCGCCCGCGTAGAGTATGTAGATGCCGGCGGTCTGGTCCACGGCGGAGTCCGAGGTGCTCGTCGCGCCGGTGAGTCCGCGGTAGACCTGGCTGTAGGTGTCGTTCGTCACGTCAAAGCCGTAGTAGGAGTTGGCGTTGAAATGGCTTGCGGCGTAGGTGCGGGCGCAGAGGGCCTGGGCCTTGAGGGCCTCTATGGGCCAGCTGCCGCTCATCTCGTAGGGGATGACTCCTTTGACGTAGTCCTCGATGTCAACTATGTTTATGACGGTGAGCTTGTCTCCGCTGCGGCGGACGTATTCAAAGTCGCCGTGGTAGCGGTAGCCCTTGAACCAGGTGACGGCAGGCTCATAGCTGCTCTGCGGGCTGACGGCGAGGTTCAGATCCTTGCCGCAGTCGAACTCAAATAGTATGGCCCCGTCCGTCGTGCGGCATACTGTGACGCAGTACTGCGAGGCGGTGTAGACCTGGCCGCCGGTACCGGACCAGCTGAGGGCGGCCTGCGCCTCGGCGGAGGTAGCATAGCTGCCGTAAAGGGCGTAATAAGCGCCGTTGTAGTAGGCCGGGAAACCGCCGTATTGCGAAGCGGCGTTGGCCGCCTCCTCAAAGCTCATGTAGCTGCCCGGCAAGAGGATGTGGTAGCAGCCGAGGCTCGCGCCGCTGCTGATGGTGACGTTTTTGTCCATCGCCATGGTTATGGCCGTCTCGGCCGTGTAGCCGACCTGGTGAAAGATGCGGTTGGAGTCGTAATACCCGAAGAGATAGCCGCTGCCGACATCATTTTCAAGGTTGGCGGACTCAAGCGTACTGTTGCGGATGCTGCTCGTGCCGTCGTAGTAGTAGAGGCCGACACGGAACTTGGAATAGGGCAGGCTTATCCGCCCGGTCACGGAAAGGTGCTCCGGCGTAGGCGAGACCTCGTCCCTGCCCGGGCGGGTCGAGGAGCCGGAGGAACCGGAGCTGCCGCCCACGGTGGTAAGGCCGTCCGCCGTCATGACAGCGGCGTCACCCGAAACAAAAGAGGTGCCGCCCTCCCCTATCGCGTAGGCGGAGCCGAGGCCCCCGGTCAGGACGCTGTTCGAGTCGTTAACATAGATATCCCCCGCAGCGGCCGCCGGAACAGCCGGAAATAGCCCCGCGATGAACAGCAGGGCCAGTATAAATGCGGGTATGGCGTTCAATCTCTTCATTTTCATTTGTTCACCTTTTGACGTTTGTTGACTGGCATAAATGCAGGTGGTAAAATATTAAATTGCTAAAGGGCCAACAGGTTATTGCCTTTTTCGACTTATTATGTCATTATAAAGGCTGATACCGAGAATTGCAAGCGTTATGTCACCCGGTATTATTTAACTGGCCGGCGAATATACTGTTTCGCATGGCTGAAAGGAAGGAATTTGGCATGGAGAAACTTAAAGTCGGAGTCATCGGAGGAACCGGCATGGTCGGCCAGCGCTACGTGACGCTGATAGCCAACCACCCGTGGTTCGAGCTGGCCGCCATCGCGGCGAGCGCCCGCAGCGCGGGCAAAACCTATGAGGAGGCCGTGGGCGCCAAGTGGGCTCTTGACGACCCCATGCCTGAGTGCGCGAAGAAGCTCGTCGTCAAGAACGCCGCGGACGTCGCGGACGTGGTAAAAGACGTCGATTTTGTCTTCTCCGCCGTCGATATGAAGAAAGAGGAGATCCTCGCGCTTGAGGAGGAGTATGCCAAGGCCGAGTGCCCCGTCGTCTCCAACAACAGCGCCAACCGCTGGACCCCGGACGTGCCGATGGTCATACCCGAGATAAACCCGGAGCATCTCGCCGTCATCGCGGACCAGAAGAAGCGCCTTGGCACCAAGCGCGGCTTTATCGCCGTCAAGTCCAACTGCTCCATCCAGAGCTATGTTCCCGCCCTCTCCCCCTTCAGGGATACCTTCGGCCTCGACAAGATCCTTGTCTGCACCTACCAGGCAATATCCGGCGCAGGCAAGACCTTCAAGACCTGGCCCGAGATGGTCGATAACGTCATCCCCTACATTGGCGGCGAAGAGGAGAAGAGCGAGCAGGAGCCCATGAAGGTCTGGGGCCGCGTGGAAAACGGCGTCATCGTGAACGCGAAAAAGCCGCTCATCACCGCCCAGTGCCTGCGCGTCGCCGCAGCGAACGGCCACATGGCGGCAGTGTTTGTGAGCTTCGACAAGAAGCCCACGATGGACGAGATGAAGGCCGTCTGGGCGTCCTATAAGGGCCGCGCCCAGGAGCTGGAGCTGCCCAGCGCGCCGAAGCAGTTCCTGCGCTATTTCGAGGAGCCTGACCGTCCGCAGACGAGGCTCGACCGTATGAACGAGGGCGGCATGCAGATAAGCATCGGCCGCCTGCGCCCCGACACGCAGTATGACTACAAGTTCGTCTGCCTCTCTCACAACACCCTGCGCGGCGCCGCCGGCGGGGCCGTCGAGCTGGCCGAGCTGCTCTGCGCCGAGGGTTATATAAGCGCAAAATAAGCCCTAACATCTGAAGGAGGTTTGTAAAATGGCCAAGACACCGATATTCACCGGCTCATGTACCGCCATAGTCACGCCATACCTCGAAAACGGCGTCGATTACGAGAAATATGCCGAACTCATCGACTTCCAGTACGAGGGCGGCACCTCCGCCATCCTCGTCTGCGGCACGACGGGCGAGAACCCGACGCACACCGAGGAAGAGCACAACAAGCTCGTCGAGCTCACCGTAAAGAAATGCGCCGGGCGCATGAAGACCATCGTCGGCGTCGGCGGCTATAATACCGCCCACGTCCTGGAGCAGGCCAAGCAGGCCGAAGCCTGCGGCGCGGACGGCATCCTCATGGTCACGCCCTACTATAACAAGAGCACACAGAAGGGCCTAATAGAGCACTTCACCTACGTCGCTGACAGGGTCAGCGTGCCGATGATCCTCTACAACGTCCCCGGCCGCACCGGCATAGGCATCAAGCCCGCCACCTACAAGGCCCTCTCCAAGCACCCGAACATCAACGGCGTCAAGGAGGCCAGCGGCAACATCGCCGAATTCGCCCTCACCCGCTCCATATGCGGGGATGACCTGGTGTTCTGGTCCGGCAACGACTCAGACACCGTGCCGATGATGGCTCTTGGCGCCGTTGGCGTCATATCCGTGGCCTCGAACATCATCCCCAAGGACGTGGCTAAGCTCTGCGAGCTGGGCCTCGCGGGCGACTTCAAGGCCGCCGCCGCGGAGTATTTCCGCCTGGCCGACTTCTTCGACAAGCTCTTCATCGAGACGAACCCCATCCCCGTCAAGACCGCCATGAACGTTGCGGGCATGAACGTCGGCAAGCTGCGTCTGCCCCTCGTTGATATGGACCCGGCCAACCTTGAAAAGCTCAAGGTCTCCATGCGCGGCGTGGGCCTCGAAGTGTAATCCACAGATACAAAGAGGGAATCCATATGCTAAAGATGATAGTCTCCGGCTGCAACGGACACATGGGCCAATGTGTCGTGTGCGGCTGCGCGGAGCTGGAGGGCGTGGAGATAGTCGCGGGCTTCAACCGCACGCCGGTGAAGAAAAACTGCTTTGAGGTCTACTCCGAGCCCATGAGCTATGAGGGGCCCGCGGATGTCGTCGTCGATTTTTCGAACCCCGCAAATCTTGACGGGCTGCTGGAATTCTGCCTGCTGCGGAAAATACCCATCGTCCTGTGTACGACGGGTTACTCTGAGGAGCAGCTGAAGGACATTGAGAAAGCCGCGGCGCGCATACCGGTGTTCAAGTCCGGCAACATGTCGCTGGGAATAAACCTCATGATGCAGCTCGTGAAGCGGGCCTCCGCCGTGCTGGGCGAGAGTTTTGACGTCGAGATAGTGGAAAAGCACCACCGCCGCAAGGTGGACGCGCCGAGCGGCACGGCCCTGATGCTGGCAGACGCCGCCGCCTCTTCCCTGCCCTATAAAGCCGAGGAGGTCTTCGAGCGGCACAGTGTCCGGCAGCCTCGACGGCGCGAGGAGATAGGCATCTCCTCCATCCGCGGCGGCACCATCGTCGGCGAGCACGAGGTCATCTTCGCCGGGCATGACGAGGTGTTCGAGATGAAGCACTCGGCCCTCTCCCGCGAGGTCTTTGCCAGCGGCGCAATAGCCGCGGCGAGGTTTATCGCCGGGGTAAAGGCTCCGGGCATGTATAACATGGACGACTTGCTCAGAGATGTCATGAAATGAAAAAGGCGCCCTCCGGGAGTTCCCGGAGGGCGTTGCTTTTATATCTTATTTCACTCCGCAGTCATGGCTTCGAGCGTCATGGCGGCGAGCTCAGGCATCGTTATGCCCAGGAGCTCCGCGCCCTTTGCAATGATGTCTCTGGAACAGCCTGCGGCGAACTTCTTGTCCTTGAACTTTTTCATAACGGACTTCGCGTCCATGCCTTCAAAACCAGTGGGGCGCATGAGGGAAGCGGCCCAGATGAGGCCCGTGAGCTCGTCCGTAGCAAAGAGTATCTTCTCCATATAGCGCTCCGGCTCGGCGTCGCTGCATATCCCCCAGCCGTGACTGACTACGGCGTGAACAACGCCTTCGTCTATGTCCAGCTCGCGCAGCAGCACGTCAGCGCGCTTGCAGTGCTCCTCGGGCCATTGCTCGAAGTCTATGTCGTGCAGGATACCGACTGCCTGCCAATAGTCCTCCATGCCCGGGTCATACTTGCCGGCCAGGTAACGCATGACCTTGCCGACGGTCTCAGCGTGCTGGATGTGGAAGGCTTCTTTATTGTAGCGCTTGGTCAGTTCGAGGGCCTGTTCCGGCGTGGGAATATAGCTCATATGTCCTTACCTCCACAAAACTTGATTGCATAATATTACGCCAGTTTTGCGGAAAATGCAAGCTATTTCCCATCCTTATACCCGCACACGGCGCGGTTTGACACGGCGTCGAGCCAGCAGCGCAGGCCCTTCGGCTCCGTCACGCGGAACATATGGGCAAGCTCCGGCATGTTCGGGCATATCTCCGGAAACTTGTCTGGAAGCTCATCAAGCAGCTCCGGGCGGTAGCTGAGGGTGCGCTTGTCGTTCCAGATGGCGCAGTAGAAGATCTCCGCCTCTACGAGGTCCTGGAACATGTGGCTGCCGTAGCTCAGCTCCGGCATGTAGCCCGCCCTGTCGTCCGACACCTCGCAGACCCCGGCAAAGCCCGAGATGTCCGCAAAACTGCACGGCACGCCCAGCTCCGGAGAGCTGGTGCCGAGCCTGCCCGGCGCGAGCAGGAGGATTTTCTTGTCCTTGCCCTTATAATAGCGGTTTATAAGCCCCACAGCTGTGGCGGCCATGCGTTTTTTGGAATAGGGATATTCGTAGTACGCCTTGGCGTCTATTTGGATAACGACGTCGATGTCCGTCACCGTGGACATGCCCATGGAGGAGTCGTCCAGGCTGAAGAAGGTGTCCTCCTCCTGTAGCTCCGGCACCACCACCTTGCCGCCCGGCTGGCCAACGTATAGCGGGCGGCATTGGAGCAGGTTTATGACAAAATCGCCGTATTCGTCCGTGTTGACGGCGTATTCTATGTCAACCGGCGTGCCGTAGACGTTTTCCAGCGTCTTGAGCAGGGACTGCATGATTTGCGGGAAGCGCGTGCGCTCCAGCAGGCCCTGGCAGCTTATGAACCAGACCTCGTCGCGAATGCCTATTTCACGCAGGGAGGCTTCGGCCTCATAGTCGCGCTCGAACATCAGGTCATGAAACCAGTCGGGCAGGAAGTGGTGGACGACGTCCATGCTTACGCTGCGGAAGGCCTGGCGTTCGCGGTCGATGACGTCCACGTTGTGCTGGGAGAAGCGGTGCATATCCGCGACATTTGCGTGAGTGCGCGCAGCCGGGCGGTCGAGGTTTACGAGCCGCGGGTAGTCGTCCTCCGTCCTGTCCACCGCCTTGGTGCCGAGGCCGACGACAAGGCGGAGCATGCCCGCCGTAGGGTCGGCGTCGTGACTGGTCTTGTAAAGGCAGCGGCTGTATCCCACGCCCGCGACGCCGGGCAGGTAATACGGCCCGGCCCAGGAACCTGAGACGCGCTGGACGAGGATGGACATCTGCTCGTCCTTCTTCTCCAGCCCGCGCTGGAGGCGGTATTCCAGGGCGGAAATGTCCATTGTGCTGGCGTAGACCTTGCGCACTGCGTCTTCAAAGGCGGCCAGGCGCTTTTCCAGCGGCCCGAAGTTCACGCAGAACACGGACTCATACTTCCCCGCAAAGGCGTTGCCGAAGCCGTCCTCAAGAAAGCTCGAAGAGCGTACTATGATGGGGCTCTGCCCGTAGTACGAGAGCATGGCCTTGAACTGTTCGCGTATGTTCTCCGGGAAGCTGCCGGCGAGCAGGGCCTGCTTGAGCTCCTCCGCCTTGGCAAAGTAGCCCTCTTCAGTGCGCTGCTCTATGCGGGTCTTCCAGCAGTTGTTGCTGACGATGTATGTGTAAAAGACATCGGAGCCTATATAGAATGAGTCATGCGGCTCGTTGTGCTCGCGGAAGTCCGGCAGGCAGACGTCGGCTATTTTGCGGGCCAGCAGCATGCCGCAGGCTTTGCCGCCTATGGCGCCGCTGCCTATCATGCGGTCGCGCAGGGAGAAATAGTCCTTCGGCTCGAACAGCTGGTGGATGAGCTTTTGGACGTGAGGGTCCTTGGACATCATGCTCTCAAGGATCTTGCGCTCAGTCTCGTCCCGGAACTTGCCCCGGCCGAATTCCAGCTTGGCCAGGGCGAAAAAGCGGTCGTGGCTGTCCAGGTTCTGGTCCTGCGTGTGGGCCGAGATGTCGTCCAGCAGCTTGTAGTAGCGGCTGAGGGCAACGCCGCCGTCCAGGGGCTTGAACGGGCCTCCGCTGCGGCTGACGTGCGGCAGGTAGATGTTGACGGACTCGCGGTCCATCGCCTTGAGCGTGTGTATGTACACAGCGCTGTCGCTGGTGTATACGTCTATCAGCACCTGTGTCGTGTCGCGGATGCTGGCCATTGTCTCAAACGAGTGACGCCCGCGTATGACCGGGAAATAGGCCACAGTGTTCAGCTCATAGAGGTAGGGACAGGTGACGCGGAAGAAATTGCCCATCATCTGGTCCGTGTGCCAGGCGACCTGAAGCTCTGACAGGCAGTCGAAAATGTAAAATGCGCCCTCCCCTTCCTCGGTTATGCGGTTGTAGATGTCAACGGTGAAGGGCTCAAATCCCTGCATGGGGTCGAACTCAAATACCTTCAAGCCCGGTCCGGGGCTGAACATACTCTCATGCCGCGTGTAGTGCATGTAAATAAGGTTGCGTCCATCCTTCATCGCCTGCCTTGCGAAAGCCTCCGCAAACAGGCGGTATTCATCCAGTCCCGACACCTGCCAGACCACGTTGTCGCCCATGCGGATGTAGTCGAACACCTCGTCCACACCGGGATATCCGCTCGGTATCCTCTCAAAAGCCACGTTCTCGCCTCCCTTTTTGTCTGCTTTGCATATATTCTACTATATATCGAGAGGAATTTCACCACATTTTTTACATTTTTTCGCCGCGCCGCCAAAAAAAGGCCCCGCGCCTGCGCGCGGGGCCCGGAGGGGATGGGCCAAAGGCCGCTTGGAGGGGTCGGCTCTTTGGTCAGGAGTATTTTTCGCCTATGTAGATGCCCATGTTTCCGCCCTGGCAGACCATCTCGAACATCGCGCCGCCGCTGTTGAAGGCGCGGACGGCGTAACGCCCGCCGGACGCGGTCTGGTCGTCTATCGTCTCGTCCACCGTGAAGCCCGCGGCCCTGACGTCGGCGTAGTAGAGCTTGCCCTGCTCCACCGTGACTCCGGCGTAGTAGACGGCCCAGTTGCTGCCGCCGCGGTTCTCGACGCGGCTGAGGGCGCCGACGCCCGGCTCGGGGATAAAGGCGGCGTACCCCGTCCCGGGGAAGCTGAGTTCATCGGTCTGGAGGTCGTCCCCGCCGATGTTTATGACGTCGTCCCAGTCCGTGCCGCTTATCACGCCGCCGGACGGCGTCACGGCCGCCGGGCTCTCCCTGCCGCCGAACACGCCCGCCAGCCAGAGCACTATCACGACGGCGATCAACGTTACGGCGGCGATGGCGGCTATGATGATAGCGTTCCTGCCTGCTCCGGCCTTCTTTGCGGGCTTTTCTGGCCGCGCGGGCCTCT
>OHAO01002844.1_pt1 | contig 10204 bp, 6 predicted proteins | sample 1577151 | NCBI WGS metagenome assembly OHAO01 (sample SAMEA3541585, study PRJEB24748) | human gut metagenome | biome: human gut; feature: human-associated habitat; material: faeces | place: China | collected 2012 | reverse complement strand
AACTAGTTTCTCGGTTTCAATAAAAGCTTGATCAAGTCCGATTTTAGGTTTGTTACGTGAATCAATAGCCGATTCGATAAGCCCGGAAGTATAAGAACCTACCAGATGATTATCCACAAAAGCAATATAAAAGATATCACGCGTATCCGGATCACGCATCTCAAGAATGTTAATGCCACTATGCATCCGGTTAGTAACAGTGAAGCCGCTCATTACAAGAACCGTCTCAAGCTGATCTTTCACCAAGTCCATTTTAGAAGCTTTCTGCATATCCAGAATGAGCAGAAAATCCCAATCAGTCGCGCGGGTTTTATGAAGTGAAATAAGCATATCCCGTTTGCCGACAAGTGACAACAGCACCTTGTTACTTTTCACAACTGAATCAAGTTTTTCCACACTCTTCGTAACTTCCTCAAAAGACTTCGCTTTTTTCAGACATTGCCATGTTTCGCTTCCGCTAAATTTCTCCCAATCTTCAATCGGAGCTGATGATTGAATAATAAATGCCGCATTTTCCGGAACCAGATAAATCTGCTGAATATTACGATCGGGTGAGATAAACAGATAAATCACGGAGTATACTACATATACCGCCAAAGCCAACCCTATCACCACCAAGGTACGTTTTACGATTTGCTTACTACTCTTTTTTGTCGTGGGCTCGGCATATTGCTCTTGTTCCCTGTTGTTTAATTCATTCATTCATGGTTGATTTATTAATATAAATTATAGTCCCATTGGTATCCTCAGTAAATACCAAATAATAAAGAATAGCGTCCATGCAGCTAAAATACCTACAGAGTAGCGCCAAGTGTATTTGAGTAATGTCCCATAAGTAACTTGTTTATCATATTGCCTCATATATGTCAATACCAGAGGCATATAAAACATAAAAGGCGTAATAGCATTTGTCGAGCTGTCACCAATACGGAAAGCGCACTGTGCGATATCCGGAGAGATTCCCATTTGTGCAAACATCGGGATAAAGATAAAAGACATAAATGCCCACTTGGAAGTAGCAGATACCATAATCAGATTGATAAACGCTGTAAACAAGATAAAGAGAACAAGTGCAGATAACGGAGCCGGCTCGAAAGAAGAAAGCAGATCAGCTCCCATAATAGCAAGACACTTATCCAAATGAGAATACTCGAAGCAGGCGAACATTTGAGCGGCAAAAAAAGCAATAACAAAGTAAACACCCAAAAGTTTCATCGGTTGGGTAAGCCCTTCAATCACATCATTGTCGGAACGATAACGACCGGAACTGAACCCGTAAGCCATTCCCGTGATGCCCGCCCCTAAGGAAAGAAGAAAAAGAATTCCGGCAATAAAAGGCGAATGCATCAAACCACCGTTCACGCCACGTAATATCCCATGAGAAGAAAACGTAAGCCATAAGATAAGAGCTACATAAATTCCTGCTACAATAATCGAAATCATTATCGCCCGCCGTTCTTTACGGGACAAGGGCCGATAAGCTTCCACTTTCACGCTTCCTTCATATTTTCCTAAAGCGGGAAGAAGCCATTTCTGAGTCAGCCAGTAAACAATAGCAGTAATTACTACGGTAGAAGCACTCATGAAAAAATAATTGCAAAGTGGTTCGGTATTTCCCTGATATCCTGTCTGAGCTAGTGCAGCTTCCTGAGTGGTATGAGCCAGCAACGGATCCATTGTGCTTAATACAATATTTGCACTATATCCGCATGCCACTGAAACATAAGCCGTAATAATTCCTGCAAGCGGATGAAGTCCTACCCATTGGAACAGCATGGCGGCAATAGGCAATAAGATAATATATCCGCCATCGCCAATAACGTTGGACAACAAGCCAAGAACGATTACCCACAAGATAACCTTCCTTTTCTCCTTCCGGTTCCCCACTCCCAAACGGATGCATGCACCAATAAATCCTGAATGCTGGGCAACCCCCAGTCCGAACATAGCAATAATCACCATACCCAACGGTGCAAATCCGGTAAAGTTCTTGATAGCATTCCGCAACCACCAGCGAATTCCTTCCGGACTCAATAAGCTCTGTACGCGAATCTCCTCACCGGTTTGTGGCAGCGTCACCTTCAATCCATAAATATCACATATCCATGAAAGAAAGACCACTGCTATTGTCAGCAGAAGGAACATCGTAGCGGGGTGAGGCATATGCCATTTATTCTTCATCTGTCTTAAGATTTATTCTTCGTCAGCCTCCAGATTATCCAAGTCAATAATACGTAATTCTAATGCACGCACTGCTAGACGGGTAGCATTTACTCCCACCCGTTCCCCATTAGGGAAAAGGCGTCCTATAAGATCATTCTGTCGTTTTTCCAATGACTTCACTCCGAAAGGCATTCCCTTCAGACTGGCAATCATTTCTTTCGTATATCCTAAAGCCAGATGACGTAAGAAACGCTCATCATACTCATCAATATCATAACTAATCACCGCCTCCTGACGCTTGGCATCGTTAGCTACCGATTTTTTGAAACGATCTACAATCTTTTCCAAAATCGGATAGTTGAAAACTAACTTCTTTCCGTCCATTACAGCCTGCACATCTGTTTTGGTGAGCAGTTCCCCTGTTTTCAGGATAATTCCGTCAGCACCGGCATTGAGCACATCCACCCATAACTTTTCATTCAGAATTTCACCCGTAAATATCAAAACCCGAACTCCTTTGTAACGTTTGAATATATTCCGGCATATATCAACACCGATAGTGGTTGAACCTCCCAATCCTAAATCCAGCAACACCAAATCGGGAAGTTGTGCCTCCATTAACGGCCAGAACTCATTTTCCGTCATAGCTGTACCAATAACCTCTGCATTGGGTATCTCATGGCGAAAAATCTCCTCTGTACCTTTCAACTCCAGTTTTACATCTTCTACAATAATAACTTTAAATTTCTGTTCTTCCATTTCCTTATCTAATAACTTTATATGTGTTCTTTTTCATTATCTGCGTGGAATAGTAAAATAAACCGTAAACCCTCCGCCTTCGGCCGGTTCGGCATTAATACGGCATCCTCTACGCCCTGCAAATTCATCATGATCGCGGATTATCTGCTTACATACGAGATATTCCGTCCCCCTCAATTCTCCCTTTTCTCCGGACGTCATACGTGCCAGATTCGGATAAAATAGTTGATTCAACTCCATCACGCTCTTTTCACGTCTTGTATCCGTGAAAAGAAAACGTATATACTCATCATCCTTACGAGCCTGCAAACGCAATACTCCGTCTTCGTGAACCGTCAATGCTTCATCAATCAGGTTCTCCAATAAGAAACGCAACTGGTTTACATCTCCTATTACTCTTGCATCTATCGGAGCCATCTCCAACTCTATCTTATCCATACGGTTCTTTACAGACTTTTTGAAATATTTTCCGGCAGTTTCGAAAAGCTCTTGAACCGGAATCGTGGTCCGCCGGAAAGTAACCTCTTCCAACTGGCGGGAAGCACATGAACTCAAAATAGTAAAGATCCCCTTATAATATTCAATCAACTCCGTCATAGTCTCCACTGCCTCCTTTTCTTCTTTCTCCGAAAGGTTCTGCGCATTCAGCCGACCTATAATTTGTTTAATCTTATTCGGATAATAAATCGTTTCATGCTTGATAGTCGAAAGACAATTATCAAGTACCATATTCTGTACATGTAACATACTGTCCTCCCAAGACGCCCGTTGCGTTTCCTCATGCGCCGACTCAATATCACGATATTTCGTTGCCAGTTTCACCACAGCGTTAAATACGACAATAGCTACATAACGTGCCACCAGTTCGAAAAGCAAACGGTCAGTTTCCTGTTCCGTCCCTTCTCTTCGTTCCAAATAAAGCACACCGACACATTGGTGTTCACCTCCCGCTTCTACCATGAGAGGTATTGCCTGACGATGTTGCTCGGAAATATATTCTCTTGAATCAAAACATAGCTGCACCATTTCCGGCATTTCCTGTCCGGGACTCGAAGCATATTCCAACAAATGTGTCGTTTCATTATAAACGGCAATCCCCATCCGGTCAATCGTCAACAACTCATTTACCGAGCCGAATGCTTCATCTACGATACGTTGCGGAATCTCTTTGAGCGTACTTTCTTCCCTTTGGAGCGCTTCTGCATTTTCCTGCTCCTGCGGTCGAATCAGGGAAGCAGCAAATACTTTCTGATTAATTTCAAGTACCTGTTCCAAACTCAAACGATTTTGTATCCGCTTCCTCAAATACAAAAGATAATATCCTACCAAAGAAACAATCAACAAAACGAAACAAAGGATAATTCCCACTTTCTTATTAATATTCGAACGTTCCAGTTGCCGACAATATCCTTCCAATGTCTGATCTTCTCCCTGCAACTTATACAAATCTGTAAACGCCGAATTATTATAACTATACGCATCCAATTGTTTCAATGCCAGAAAAGCAACCGCCGCCTCATTTCTTATATCCAATATCACATGATAATCCGAATCAAAAAGTTCGTTCCACCACAGAATCTCAGCAGGTATACCTTCACCGACGAGCTTCATATACCGATGCGTAGCATCCGGGCGCGCATATTTCTGATAATGCTCATTCAGCAACAATATGGCAGAATCAGCATATTGCAAAGCAATCTCATACTGCTCATCCACATTAGCGAAATAAGCAGCATTGGCATAATCTGATGCAGCATCCAACAAATCTTCATAAGCAGAATCCGTAATAACCACAATCGAATCGGTATCCTGTAACATCGGAGGAATCGGATCATACAGACAAGACCCCATACCAAACGGAAGTAAGAGGCAAAGTAGCACTCCAATTACTTTACGCACTCCCGAAGGCAAACGGAAATAAAAGCGACTCCCTTTTCCAAGTTCGCTTTCCACGTTGAATACACATACTCGGAACAGTTCATTCGTTTTCTTATATTTCTCGATGATTCCCTTACAATTCATCAATCCGAAGCCACTACCCTTATTTTCCTTCAATTCATCTGCATCCGTGGCATTCTTCATACCGATAACACGTGAATCATACACTTTCTCACCAATAATCTGTGCCACATCTTCGGCTGAGATTCCCCTTCCATTATCTTCTACAGAAATCTCCACATAAGAATCCGTAGTACGTGCATACACCTTGATTACACCTCCCTCATGAGTATATTTGCGGGCATTCTCGGCCAACGTATTTATCATAAATAGGGTCAGTGCACGGTCCGCCTTCACCATAGCATGGGTCGGTTCAATTTCTAACGTCTGTTCTTTCATCTCAAAGGCACGACGTCCCTTTCCCAATAAATCGAACAACTCATTAAGACCGAATGTTTCAATATTCAGGCTAAGAGTTCCCTGCTTCATCTTGATCCAAAGAGCAAGAATGTCATTATACTCATTGATAGTAGTCACCAGTTCGTCAATATACTGATACTTCTCTTTCTTAATCTTCTCATCGTCAATATAACCTTTCTCTGTCAACTTATGTACCTCGTTCAAAATCCGGTCAATATATGGATTGATGCCATTTACAATCGCCAGACAAGCCTTCTTTATCAGATTCTGGCGTTTATTCCCGGCAATATGCTGCTCGTACACATACCGTTGTTTTTCCAATTGAATCCGTTCGTCGCTCAATGCCTCTACCATTTGTTCATTATCGGCAGCCCAAATAATATATGGCTCAAGCACATGCACCAGCGCTTTCTCGTCTTTGCTTAATCGGTGCACAGGAACAAGTGCCGCTTTCCCCTCTTCGGGTATTTCCAATGTCATCCGTCCTTTGCCGAATAATTGGTCAATTCCTTGCTGAATTAAAGGAACATTCATCGGAATAGAAGAAGTTATATCCCTACATAACGATAGAATCTGTTGTAGTCGTTCCACATCCACCTGATTTCGTGTTTTGGAACTCTTATTGAAGAACCACCAGAGAATAACTACCAGCACCAACCCAACAATGACCACAGATAGTACGAGAGTCATTTGCCGCGAACCTGCTTCCAATGAAATATAGCGGCTCTCCAATTCCTTATCCTGCCGTGTAAAGTTCAGAATATCCAGATAAATATTCCGGTTATAGTCCGATGCGTGCTTCATTCCCAATCCTGCATACGAAACGCTCAACTGCTCGCGAATCCTTGAAATCCATTCGGGAACAGTTTTAACCTTCTCTTCCGTAATCCACGGTACTCCGGTGTAGGTCGTATCCCCTTCGGCATAAGGCCACAATTTGTCCAGTGTATCTGCCTTATAATGATAATAAAGCAGATGATGTTGATTCACACAATCCAGTGCTTTTGTCAATGTATCGAGTGCTTCCGAATAACGACCATGCGCATTCAGATACTTACCGATAGACACATACGCCCCGGCAATCTGATATAAATCATCATATTCCTGAAATTTCTCAAGTGCCAACTGTGCCATACGCAAAGGCATAAGTGAATCCACCGGAAAATCGAATTGGTCGAGTGCATGCGTCCTCCTTACCCGATAAAACTCGAAATTGGCAGGAGAAACCATCAGATTAGCCAACCCTTGCAAACCATTCCCTTCGAAATAAGGGTTCTTACTTTGAACGGCTGTCCGCCATGTATAGTAAAGCTGGTCGAACTCACGAAGCTTTCTTTCTTCCGGATTATTTGCTTCCACTAATGAAGCCGAGCCCTTGATGTAATGATAATAAAGCAACTGATTGGTATCTGTCAATGCTTCATCCTCCGGAATCTGGTTGAGGGCGTCAATCGCTTCCTGCCGCTGCTGAAGATAATAGTAGTAGATAGACGAAACGATAAAAAACTCGGTAAACGCATAGTCCAGCCGAAGTGTTTCGTGCCGGTCGGCAAAGAGGTCACTTTCTTCGCGGATACGTTTCATGCGGCGAAGCGCACTGTTCCGGTAATCATAATATTCTTTGTTCATTGCCGTCCGTTGGCAGATTTTCATCAGCCCGATATCAGCAATCAGGAGTTCGAGTTCATTCTTTGTCAGTTTATAGACTTCCTTATGTAATGCTTCCGCACGGTCAAAGTCCATATTCATATACGCACAAAAACCAAGATTATTAGAAGCTTCGGCTTTTCCCGATTTGTAAAAATTTACCTGTCGATAGGCCGCATCAGCATATTTGTAGGAAGAATCAAGACTTCGGTAACGATAAGCATACGCCTTCCCGTTCAGCGAATCAATCAACCGTACCTCTTTTGTCGGCACCATATCCGTACACGAAAAAAAAGAGGCAAACAACACTATACCTATTATATATAGAGGAAAGCGTGAACTCATTTTAGTGATTTTCTGTTTTCAGAAAGCAAATCTACAAATATTTCCGATAAGATTGGAGAGAAAAATATTTTTTATACAATAAGTCCTTCTAAATAATAAGAGAAATTCCTACCTTTGCAGGCAAATTAACAAATAGGTAACATCTATTACAAAATGAGCGAAAAAGCACCCTTTATGGTATTCTCGGGAACGAACTCGAGATATCTTGCAGAAAAAATCTGCGCAAGCCTGGATTGTCCTCTGGGAAATATGAACATTACCCATTTTGCTGATGGTGAATTTGCGGTTTCATATGAGGAATCAATTCGTGGCGCACATGTATTCCTGGTTCAATCCACATTCCCAAACTCAGACAACTTAATGGAACTTCTCCTGATGATTGACGCTGCCAAACGTGCATCTGCAAAGAGCGTTGTAGCAGTTGTCCCTTACTTTGGTTGGGCACGTCAGGATAGAAAAGACAAACCTCGTGTATCTATCGGAGCTAAGTTGGTAGCCGATCTACTGTCAGTAGCAGGTATCGACCGACTAATCACAATGGATTTGCACGCAGATCAAATTCAGGGATTCTTCAATATCCCGGTAGACCATCTGTATGCATCAGCCGTATTCCTCCCCTACATCCAGTCGTTGAAACTGGAAGAACTGGTGATTGCTACACCGGATGTAGGAGGTTCAAAACGTGCTAGTACTTTCTCCAAATACCTCGGTGTGCCATTGGTACTCTGTAACAAATCACGTGAAAAAGCAAATGAAGTAGCTTCTATGCAAATCATTGGTGACGTGAAAAACAAAAATGTTGTTTTGATCGATGATATCGTTGACACAGCAGGAACGATCACTAAAGCAGCCAACATTATGTTGGAAGCCGGTGCCAAGTCCGTACGTGCTATTGCCAGCCACTGTGTAATGTCCGACCCCGCTTCATTCCGTGTACAAGAGTCCGGCTTGACAGAAATGGTATTTACTGACAGTATCCCTTACGCAAAGAAATGTGCGAAAGTAAAACAGTTGAGTATTGCCGATATGTTTGCTGAAACTATCAAACGAGTAATGAATAACGAATCTATCAGTTCACAATATATTATTTAATAAAAGAGTCGACTGAAAAATAATAAAATGGATAATGACTGTCATGGTCATTATCCATTTTTATTTTACCCTTCAGGGATAATATACACAAAAAAAATAGGCCACGCAATGCGCAGCCTACTATCATTTATCCACAATTCTCTATTGTAATCTTCCGAACTTATATGTTCCTTTTTTAATAACTTTTCCATCCTTATCAGTTTCTACAAAAGGACCATTCTTTTTTCCCTGTTTGAAAAAACCTTCAAAGCGGTTACCATCCTTGTCGGTCTGTACACCTTGTCCTTCTTCCAGACCGTCTACAAAACCACCTTTATACTGCATTCCGGCAACAGTTTTTAAAGTTCCCTGACCGTTCGGGCGGTTATCTTTCCAGTCGCCCTCATATACGTCTCCGTTACTCCATTTATAAGTACCCTTACCTTCACGTTTATTATTTTTCCACTCACCTTCATACACAGCACCGTTTGCCCAGGTAAAAGTGCCTCTTCCGTCCTGCATACCATCTTTAAAGTTTCCTACATATTTATCACCATTAGCATGATAATAAACCCCTGCACCGGTACGCTCACCTAAGAGATAAGAACCCTCATAGCGGTCTCCTGTATGGAAAAAGTAAGTCCCCTTTCCGTGTTGGATATCATCTGCCCAGTCGCCTTCATATTTATCGCCGTTGGTATATTCAAAAGTACCTTTTCCATGACGGACATCATCTTTCCAATCACCGTCATATTTACAGCCGTCGTCCCAGTTCATGGTTCCTTTGCCGTTTTTTTTGTCATTTTTCCAATGCCCGGAATATTTCGCACCGTTCGCCCAGGTATATGTACCTTCGCCCTCACGTTTATCATTTACCCAATGTCCTACGTATAAATCACCGTTATGATAATACATTGTTCCTTCACCATGCTGATAATCCTGATACCACATACCGTCGTAACGGTTATTATTCATAAAGTAATAAATACCCTTACCATGCTGTTGGTCCTGAAACCATTGACCTTCGTATTTTTCTCCATCAGGGAACATATAAATTCCGAATCCTTCACGTTTTCCTTTTATATACTCCCCTTCGTAGACATCACCGTTCTTAAAGACTGTCTTTCCTTTGCCATTCGGCTTGCGTCCCTTCATCTCTCCCGTATAGACGCTGCTGTTCACTTAAAGAATTATCAAGCTGCCGTTGCTTTTCTTCGACCATTTCTGTCAGTATTGCCGGATCACTGTATCTCAGTGCAGAATGTATCTTTTCACGCAGCTCTTTATCCGATGATTTTATAGGCAATGCGGAGAAAAGAAATACGCTTTCATCGTTTTGTTTACATTTCTCTATTGCGTTTTGCAGGTACTGCGAGGGTGTTCTGATTTTACCGTAATGTGACACTTTTATTGCGCCGACCCTGAACAGTTCAAGTATATACGGATATGTACGTTTATCCTTTACGGCTGCCATAAAAGCACAGGAATCTGTCAACTGATTAAACGATAAAACAACCGAGTTTCCGTTTTGTGCAATCTCCTCAAACATAGCCTGCTGACCTGCTTCGATTCCTTCACGGGTATTACACACCGAGTCAAGTTCGAACAAATATACCAACTTGTTCATATATTTTCCCTCGCATTTTTTGAAATCTTTATTATAGTATTATAGCATTCGGATTTCTTTTTTGTCAAGGAAAAGAAATTTGTTATATTATCAGGTTGTGAAAAATACATACAAAAAGAGCGTATCAAGTAAAATCCGAATGGCGACGGCAAACCCTGCCTGTCTGACAGCTTGTTATATATCGTAGCGTCGCAAGGCAACGACAGAGATGCTTAGCATAAAGTAACAGCCCGC
>OHAO01002839.1_pt1 | contig 10243 bp, 12 predicted proteins | sample 1577151 | NCBI WGS metagenome assembly OHAO01 (sample SAMEA3541585, study PRJEB24748) | human gut metagenome | biome: human gut; feature: human-associated habitat; material: faeces | place: China | collected 2012 | reverse complement strand
TGCTGCCCAATAGTTGCGCAGCTCGCCATCAGCCAAAGCATTTATCAGTCCTCTTCTCCAAATAAGGACACAGCCGTCTTTTTGATCAGGGCCGCATCCCTTTCGTGATTGACCAGGGCCGGATATCCCCGTCCGTATACGATATCCGCTGTGGCCCCGGACTGGAGGCAGATGGCGTCCAGGAGCTTTCTCATGGAATCCTCGATCATATCCCTGGTGTTCTCGTTGAGGGTCCTTACGGTCCCGTCCAGAACACACTCTCCGGCAATGATGTTATACCTGGTTCCCGCATTGAAAATCCCGAATGTGACCACCGCATTATCCAGAGGATCCACCTTCCGGCTGACGATGGACTGGGCCGCCATAACAAACTGGGCTCCCAGGACCACCGCGTCAATGCCCTGGTCCGGCTTTGCTCCATGGGCCGTCTTTCCATGGATCGTAATGGTAAAGTGGTCGGTGGCAGCCATTAAGGGACCTGCCTTTACTCCCACCTTTCCATGGGGAAGGTCCGGCCATACATGAAGTCCGTAGACCGCCTTCGCGTCATCCAGATATCCGGACTCCAGCATCCCTCTGGAGCCGCCCACGGGAGACAACTCCTCTGCCGGCTGGAACACCAGCTTTACAGTACCATGGATCTGGTCCCGCCGCTCTAAAAGGAGCTTTGCCGCTCCCAAAAGCCCGGTCATATGGTTATCATGGCCGCAGGCGTGCATGACGCCGTCGTTTCTGGATCTGTACTCCGTCTCATTCATCTCCTGGATCTGCAAAGCGTCCATATCTGCCCGGAGAGCCACCACGCCGCCTTCCGAAGCGCCCTTGATCACGCCGATGACGCCATGGCCTCCCACATGCTCGATCACCTGGTCGCAGCCCATTTCCTTTAAATAAGCAGCCACCTTTTTAGCCGTTTCCTCCTCTTTTCCGGAAAGCTCCGGATATTCATGGAAATCCCTACGGATCTTTATAAGCTCCGGCAGCAGCGCTTTTGCGGATTCTGTCATCGTACCCATGCCATCCCCTCCTTATTAAAAAGGGAGGGCCCCAGTGGCCCGGCCGCTGGAGTTCCCTCCCATTTATGGTTTTCTGTTTTTAGAACTTGTTCGCTGCAAACTTTGCATCTTTCCCGTCAACAACGGCGCAGATGTCGTTGGCAACGGTCTCGCAGCAGCGGATCACAGACTGCTCTGTGGTAGCTGCAGTATGCGGTGTCAGGATCACATTGTCAAGGCTGTATAACGGGCTGTCCAACGGCAGCGGCTCTTTCTCTGTTACGTCAAGACCTGCACAGGTGATCACATTCTCCTGCATAGCCTGGATCAGCTCTGCCTCGTTTACGACCTCGCCGCGGCTGGCATTGATGAAGGAAGCCGTCGGTTTCATCAGCTTAAATTCTCTCATACCAATGCTGTGCTCTGTCTCCGGAGTCAGCGGAGTATGGAGGCTCACAAAATCTGCCTGCTTAAATACTTCATCCTGGCTCTCCACAAGTGTGATCAGGTCGCCCAGCTGCTCCTGCTTTAAGAACGGATCATAACCGATCACATTCATGCCAAAACCACATTTTGCGATGGTGGCTAACATACGCCCGATACGGCCGCAGCCCACAAGACCCAGGGTCTTTCCCTGAAGCTCATAGGTATTGGTCAGGCCGAAACGTACCTTGTAGTTTCCAGAACGGAACTGTCTGTCTACATAATTATAGCGGCGTGCGCATGCCAGCATTAAGAATGCGGCCTGCTCAGCAACGGACTGGGCATTCTGGCCCGGTGCGTATACCACGCGGATCTTTCTTTCTGTGGCTGCTGCAATGTCGATATTATCGAGGCCTGCGCCCTGTTTGCCGATGACCTTCAAATTGGGGCCGGCGGCGTCCATCATCGCTGCGGTAATGGGCTCTGTACGGCACATGATTGCTTCCGGCTTTAATGCCTTTAATTCCTCAATGTAGCCAGCCTCGTCGAAAAAGTGGTTTGTTACAACGGCTTTTCCACCCGCTGCTTCAAAGATCTTTGTTGCAACGTCGCTGATCTGAACGGTGTAAAAAACTGTAAATGCCATTTCCAATACTTCCTTCCTATTTGTACATCGTATTGATATTAACGGATTTCGGGTTCTGATCTCTCGCCCCCGCCGGTACCAGAGGTTTACAAGCCTCTGCTGCCAGGAATATATAAGGGGCCGCCGCGGGCATATTTACCCGTAACAGCCCCCAATATTTCAGTTGGATTCAGTTAAGACACTCAATAGACTGCCAGCTAATTACCAGGCAATACCCTGAGCCATCATAGCGTCAGCTACCTTCTGGAAGCCAACCAGGTTAGCACCTGCAACCAGGTTGTAGCCTAAGCCGTATCTCTCAGCTACTTCTGCAGATCCATCATGGATACCAGTCATGATCTGATGTAACTTGGAGTCAACTTCCTCTGCTGTCCAGGAGTATCTCTCGGAGTTCTGGCTCATCTCAAGACCAGATACGAGAACGCCGCCTGCGTTTACAGCCTTGGACGGAGCAACAACCATGTTCGGCTGGCTCATTAAGTACTTAAGAGCATCGTTTGTTGTCGGCATGTTGGCAACTTCGATGTAGTACTTAAGACCGTTGGCAACCATCTTCTCAGCTTCTGCCATGTGAACGTCGTTCTGCATAGCTGCCGGCATAACGATGTCAACCTTCTGACCGAACGGCTTCTCACCCGGGAAGAACTGTACGCCAAACTTGTCAGCGTAATCCTGAACGCGGTTGCGTCCGGATGCTCTCATTTCCAGCATGTAGTTGATCTTCTCTTCTGTTACAACTCCGTCGGGATCGTAGATGTATCCGTCCGGACCAGACAGTGTAACTGCCTTTGCGCCTAACTCAGCAAGCTTCTTACAGATACCCCATGCAACGTTACCGAAGCCGGATACTGCAACTGTCTTGCCAGCCAGTGTATCGTTTTCGTGTTTCATAACAGCTTCTACGTAGTAAACAGCGCCGTAACCAGTAGCCTCCGGACGGATCACGGAACCACCGAAGGAACGTCCCTTACCTGTGATCGTGCCGTTCTCGAATGCACCGCGGATCTTACGGTACTGGCCATACAGATAGCCGATCTCACGAGCGCCTACGCCAAGGTCACCAGCCGGGATATCTACATCCGGACCAATGTGACGGTATAACTCAGTCATGAAGGACTGACAGAATCTCATAACCTCTGCATCGCTCTTACCATTGGGGTCAAAGTCAGAACCACCCTTTGCACCGCCCATGGGGAGTGTTGTAAGGCTGTTTTTGAATGTCTGCTCGAAACCTAAGAATTTCATGATAGACAGATTTACGGACGGAGCGAAACGTAAGCCTCCCTTGTACGGTCCAATTGCGCCGTTGAACTGTACGCGGTAGCCGCGGTTAACATGTGTCTGGCCATTATCATCAACCCACGGAACACGGAATTCGATGGTTCTCTCCGGCTCTACCATTCTCTCAAGAAGGGCAACTTTCTCATATTCCGGATGAGCGTCAACGATCGGTGCTAAGGTTCCTAACACTTCCTCAACAGTCTGAAGGAATTCCGGCTCGTTTGCGTTTTTCTCTTTAACTTCCGCCAATACTCTGTCAATATACTTGCTCATTTCGCAAATACCTCCTTAAAATTTGGATTACTTAACCCCTGTGCTCTGCACAAAATAAGAGACTCGGAATACATAAAGGCTTTTATGGGACACTTGCGTCCCAATTAAGGTTATAAAAGAGCCACTCCGGGAGGATATTTCCATCTTTTGTCCCTATTGTTCAGAAAAAATATGTAATATCCAGCAGTTCTGCGGAGTTTCGAGGATATCGCTACCCTTGTCCATTCCGTTCCCCCTCCGTATCATCCGTTTCCCTCGGCGGAAAGTAAACAGCAGAAAAGCTCTTTTATTTCGGACTTATGCATTTCACGTCTTTTATTTGTCTTCATTTTAACATACGCTTTTGACATTGTCAAGAATCTGTGATACGATTTTACTGCAAAGCGATTTATCGACATAACTGTCATTAAAAGACTTTTTGCGCCTCAGAAAGGAGCGTTTCCATGATCACCATCAGCATCGTAAGCCCACAGAAATCCATGGATCTCATCGACCGGGCCATTGCAATGAAGGATTTCGGCTGTCTCTTCCATAAATATGTGTACGACCGACTGGAGGAGATCGAGGATATTTACGAACAGTGTAAGGATTCCTGCGACGTTATGTTCTTCTCCGGGGAGCTGGGCTATTCCTACATGCTGACCCATGTCCCGGATATCAAGGTCCCCTGTACCCTGATCTCCTATGAGGATAAGCACATCCTGTCCATCCTTTTAAACTTTGTGGTGCGGTATCCCCATATCCCGCTGACCCGGGTCTACATCGATTTCCTGACCCCTGTGAACGATTATATGAACCTGAAGCAGTATCTGGCCCCCAACCACATGCCTTACCTGTTTGAAAATCCCGTATACAATTACGAGACCTTAAAGGAACGGGCCGAGGAGCTGTGGAAAGGCGGAAAGATCGATATCATGCTGACCCGGACCACCAACCAGCTCAACGTGCTCAATAAGCTGAAGATCCCCTACATCCATATCCTGCCCACAGAGGAGATGATCCGTGACTCCATAAAGAGCGCGGTCAATGCCATCCGCCTGAAGCAGCAGAGCCAGGACACAAAGCTCATCGTCCTGGTGAAGCTGATCTATCCGGAGCACATCACCTCCCAGGACCGGGAGTATCTGGAGATCACCCTGCACAAATATCTTCTGGACTTCCGCCGGGAATACCATTATGACTTTGCCATCCGCTCCGTATCCAACCGGTTCGAGCTGGACATGGACACGGATCTTTATAAGAAGAGCTTCGACCGGATCCAGGATCTGATCTCCTATCTGGACCAGAAGGGAGACCTGGAATTCCGCCTGGGCGCCGGCTTCGGGAACTCCCTGGGGGAGAGCCATTACCAGGCGGAAAAGGCCCTCCAGGAGGCCATCCGTTACGGAAAGAACGACGGGTTCATTATCCACGGAGATGAAAATGTCCTCACCGGCCCACTCTCTCTTACCAGGAATTTAAATTACAGCTACTCCAATACCAAGGCTCTGGCCTACTCCCAGAAAAACGGCATCAATGAGAGCAATCTTCTGAGGATCGTGGGCCTGTTCCAGATGGACAATGATGCCGTGGTCACCGCTGCCTCCCTGTCCCAGCTTTTGAACATCACCAGCCGCAGCTGCAACCGGATCCTGCAGCAGCTCCTGGACTCCGGTCTCATTGAAGAGATCGAACCCCTCCGCCAGGAGGGAAAGGGGCGGCCCACAAGACAATACCGTTTCTTAAAAGAACAGTTCATCGATGCCTTTTTCTAAAATGCAGGCTGCCCTGGAAGGCGCGCTTTCTAAATGGAGGCCAGCTCCCGTCCCAGGGCCCTGCACTGCTCCAGGGCGTCCTCGTCCGGCGCTTCGTTGGCGATGACACCCTCTCTTCCCACAAGGACGGCTCCAGCCGCTTTCATCCTTTCCTCCCAGTCCCGCATCCACTGGCCGTCGCCCCAGCCGTAGGAGCCGAACAGACCGATCCTCTTTCCCTGGGCAAAGCCCTCCACTTCCATCACAAAGGGCTCCATCTCCCCCTCCTCCAGCACCTCAGCCCCCATGGCCGGGCAGCCCATGGCAAATACCTGCGCCTCTCTCAGGCTGTCCATGGACACCTCCGAAATATGACGCACATCCGCCTTTTTCCCGGCGATTTCCACGCCTTCTCCCACAGCCTCTGCCATGGCCTTTGTATTTCCTGTCTGTGTCCAGTACGCGATGATGATCATATCCATTGATTCTTCCTCCTGTGATTTATGATGTATATTTTATAATGTCCCGGATCCCGGTCCCGTTTCCCGCCATACGGATGGCCGCCTCCCTGGCCCTGTCGTATCCGTCAAAGATCCTTCTTGCCCTGGCGGGGTCCTTATAGACCTTCCAGTAGCCGGAACAGAGGAAATTTTTTCCTCCGTTTTCGATAAAGCCGGACACATCCTCGGGCGGATATCCCAGAAGGAGACCGATCTCATGGGGGAAGTCTCCCCTGCCGTCCATATGGCGCTGATACCGGTCCGAAAGCCTGGACAGGATCTCCGGAAGCTCCATGCCCCTGTATCCAAAGGAATCCAAAAGCCTCCGCACCTTTCCCACCGAAAGGAAACGCTTCAGCCTCTGCTCCCTGTATAGGAAAACAGAGATCCGGCCATTCTTTTTATAGAGGATCCGGCTGGAGACCGGCGTTGCTTCAAACATGGAAGCCACCTCCCTCTGCTGCCCTTCCCGGACATGGAGGAGGTTGGACATTTTGATCCCCGTAAGGAGCGGCGCGCACTGGAGCACTGCCTGAGTCTCAGCCCCCTCCAGATCCATTTGCGTCATAATGCGAAAAGCTTCCTCGCTCATGAGTCTCTCCTCCCTCCTTAAACGCTGTGATTCTCCAGGATCTCTGTAAGGGCACTCTTACTGCTGGTGTGGCAGCGGACGACGCTGGTCCTGGCCTCGTCGATCCCATCCAGTACCCTGCGGATCATTTTATGGGACACCGTGCTGGTAAACAGGATCAGAAGATCGGGACATCCGATCTGTTTATCCAGTCCGGTCCGCATCTGGGTAAATACCTTCGCCTTCCACTGATGGTCCTCGCAGATTTCCTTATACTGCCTGACCATCCGGTCATGGCCTCCAACGATCACAACGCTCATATCCATTCTCCTTCCCGGTCTGTGATTTCTATTTTAGTTAGCTCTATCTAACTTATGCTTATAAGTTAGCACATGCTAACCTTTTTGTCAAGCTTTTTCAATTTGACCCACGGATCTTCCTATGCTATACTGGTCATAAAAGATGCCGGGCGGACGGCTTTTGGTCTCCGGTATCACTGCAAAATGTTTTTGGGGGTGCTCGTTTGAAAATACAGGAATCAGCAGAAAATTATCTGGAGACCATACTGGTCCTCAGTCTGGATAAGCCATACGTCCGTTCCATCGATATCGCCAATGAGCTTGGATTTTCCAAGCCCAGCGTCAGCGTGGCCATGAAGAATCTCCGCAACAGCGGCCATATCCGCGTGGACGAAAACGGCCACATTACCCTGGCTCCCCCTGGAAAAAAGATCGCGGAAATGATCTATGAGCGCCATTGCGTCATCGCCAAGATCTTGATGGCCCTGGGGGTGGATGAGGACACCGCCTTCCCTGGGCGTCAGCAGAGAGACTGCCTCCGAGGATGCCTGCCGGATCGAGCATGTCATCAGCGAGGAGAGCTTTGCCGCCATTAAGGACCATTTAAAGCAGACGTCCGTATAAGAAAAGGATGTGAACCAGAATTGTAGTTTCTTGAAAAAATGCCGATCGTCAGCGAAGCGGTTTATGATGCATTTAAGCCAGATAAACTAAATTATGAGCTATTGGGAACTGGTAATGCCATACATATGCACTGGCACTTATTTCCAAGAAGGGAAGGTGATATTCCCGTAAAGGGACCGGTGTGGAAACTTGACAAGAAAGAAATGTACGCAGAAAAATATCGGCCAACTCCAAGTGAATTAGAGCAATATAAACAACGTTTACTAAAATCGCTCAACAAAATACAACGTCAAAAGGAATGAGGCTGTAAAAAGATCCATCGAAAGAAACATCGCTGAGGTCGTGAGGCTTCAGCGTTTTTTCATGGAGTCTATGAAAGTTTTTTATTCCTCATATTCACTAAAAAATAATATGAACCGATGTATCCTGAACCAGATCTAAAAACAGGTCATTATCAACCACTTCCGTTACTAAAATCACAGAATGGTCATCCTGTACCTTACTGTAAGTAATCTTACGAATATCCTTTCTGTAATCCCCCAGATTTTCAATGCTTATTTTCCCATCACGGAAAAGCTGGCAAAGAATCGCATCATTGCTCTTATACGAAATCGGCACTGGCGTCCTTGAAGTAAATATTTCTCTTAAACTGGCCTCAGCTTTACGCTGGAACTCATACGTATCACTATCTTGTGAATATATAGTCAGCGCCTCCGTCTCCGGATAATACCAGGAAACTACTTCTGCCAAAATTGTGATAGAAACCTCTCCGGCATTCTTCTTTTTTATTCTGCCCGAAGGTAACATCTGGCCTGAAATCGGCCACTCGTCATAAAGCTTATTCATCCAGTCTTTGTATTCATCCATATCAAGTACGTCTGCCTTTTCCACAAAACGGCGTAAATAGCTTTTTATTTTTCCAATCTGATACGTAGAAGCAAGAACGATCTGATAAAGATTACCTTCCTCATTGTTTGTAAGATCCGAATAATCTTCTTCTGCGATACTATGGATCGGATATCCAAGTTCAATCAGTTTTTGCACATAATTTGCTCTGCCTGCAGCATCATTAATTTCCACCAATACCCATTCTGGAATAAGAATAAGATCATAATCCCTCAAAATATCATCTGATGGTATCCCTTTTCCCTCTAATCCCTGCATAAATGAAATGGAAGACGTGTCCAAAAGGGCGATATGCTTATTATTATCAATATTTGTGATTCTCGTTATTTCCATCATTCTCCCTTCCTCGTAATCATAGAAATTTCTTTCATAATATTTATCAGAAATTCTTCATTATCTTTATGGTAATTAAGTTCTGGATTCGTAGCTTTGCTTCTTCTTATCCGTTCCTGCAAGGACGATGCATTGACTACATAAGATGGTTTTACCAGACTATCATCCAGCCCCAGTTTCTGAAACCTCTGTGGTATATCCTCAAATTCCAAGTCAAAAACTTCCTTAATTCTTTTCGCTAGTGTTTCATTTTCGCTCTGCACCGCATATTCATAAAGAGAAACCAACACTGCTTTATAGGTCGCCTGAAATGCTGACATACAGAGGAATATTTTTGAAACAAAATCCATCTCAGGAAGTTCTATAAAATATCTGTCAACACCCGCCAACAACATACCTGCTGCAAAGCATTCAGCCTTTCTTTCCTCCATCGTATTATCTCTTTCAATAAAATGATCAAATGACACTTTATCAAAAATAAGATGATAGATTTCATGCCATGCTGCAAAATATTGATTTGCACGCGGCAGTGCTGTATTAAGGACGGGTATTCTTTTCCCGCTTTTTACAAAAATTGCTCCACTCCAAAATTTGTCTTCAATAGGCATCTGAATCAAACCAAATCCCTGTAAAATCAGCAAGCTGCGGTCCTGATGCAACCTTCATAATTGCAGGATTCAGCTGCAATTTCATTGTCTGCTCCAACACTTCATTTCTAATTTCATTATTCTTTTCTATAACTAAATCTATATTCGCAGCAGTTATTAATTCACTCATACATGCTCTTCTCCGTTTCACTTCGGTCGTCGCTGAACAAAGGTCCAGTGGACCTTTGTTCAGCGACCTTAATAATATATTTCACACAGATCAATAATATCAAGAAGCAGGTTATACTGTTTCTTCGCTGTTTCGCTCATTTCATGTTCCAAAGGGGCATTCTGTGAAAACACTGTTGCTGTGACCGGCTTAGCAGATACAGAACGGTAAAGCAGCAGCTCTTCTACTGACATATTCAGCACTTTCAAAATCTTCTGCAGATGACGATCAAATGTACTTTTGTTATCAACAGCACCATTTAACAATCGATCTAATGTCGGACGTGATATGTCCGCCTTGCCGGCAAAGGACACTTTCGTGTAGCCTTTATCTCTAATACACTCTTTTAACTTTGAAGCCACCAGACTTCTTTGTTCAAATAATTCATCAAACCTCATTGTGATGACCTCCTTCTATTTTCTCACCATTATTATATGGCAAAATGAAGGATTCATCAATATGATTGTAAAATATTTTTTTACATTTTAACATTTTCTACTTAAATGAACAGGATACCTCTTTCATCATAAACAGATGCTATGACATCATTCCTACAACGAATTGCCCTATCCAATCCCATCTTTGGTTATTGGTATAATTAATTATACCAATAAATCGCTGAAGCCTCACGGCCTCAGCGATTTCTCTTTAAAAAGCTTTTTGCAGCTTTCTCCTATCTCTCCCTCTTCATCCGAAGGACCTTTCCATTCTTAACTCCCGTAAACTCGCCATTCTTTACCGCGGTCTTTCCGTTTACGATGACGTATTCGATCCCGTTGTTTTTGCGGAACGGATGGTCGTAATCGGCGTTGGCCCGGACATTCTTATAATCAAAGATCGTAA
>OHAO01002816.1_pt1 | contig 10283 bp, 8 predicted proteins | sample 1577151 | NCBI WGS metagenome assembly OHAO01 (sample SAMEA3541585, study PRJEB24748) | human gut metagenome | biome: human gut; feature: human-associated habitat; material: faeces | place: China | collected 2012 | reverse complement strand
CATCGCTACGACCGCCAGGCAGCACAGGAAGCCACCTGCCAGCGCATCACCCTCTCGCTGCGGCTCGCGCCGCACGAATTCGAAAGCCTCTTCACGCCCGGCACCGGGATGCCCGACCTGCGTTCGGTATTCCGGCTCGACACCGGGGGCGAGGAAATCCGCGCCACGCTCCATGCCATCGAAAGCTACGACCCGCAGGCGGCATCGGCCAGATGCACCTTCACACGCCTGAGCGAAGGATGATGACACGGCACGAAAAACGGCTCGCCGAAGTGTTGCTCGACGCAATAGGCGGCCTGGAAGGGGAACAGGCCGTCGAACGGCTGTTCGGATTGGGACTGGTCAACCTGCGGGCCTGCGAACAGCGGGCCGTACGGGCACGGATCGACCGGCTGGCAGAGGAAGGCGTACCCCGCTGCGAGGCCATGCACGTCACGGCCGACGAATTCTGCTGCTCCTACGAAAAGGTGCGCAGCTACTATTACAACACGTACAAATCCTGAAACATGAAATCGGAAATCCAAATCAAAAACAGCGCCGGCGTCTGCCGCATCGAGATCGAAGGTACCATCGGCGTACCGGAAGAGTGGCAGTTCGACCAGCCCGAAGCGCGCGTCGCAACCTACGAGAAGTTCCGCGACACGGTGCGGCGCATCGCCGGGATCGACGCCCCGCAGATCGTGGTCGACATCCGCTCGACGGGCGGCGACGTCAACGACGCACTCCTGATTCACGACGCACTATGCTCGCTCGATGCGCACATCACCACCCGCTGTTACGGTTACACGGCTTCGGCGGCGACGATCATCGCACAGGCCGCATCGCCCGGCTGCCGCGAAATCTCGGCCAACGCCCTCTACCTGATCCACACGGCCATCTGTGCCGCCGAAGGAAACGCCGCAGAAATAGCGGGGAAACTCGACCTGCTCCGCCAGACCGACACGCGCATCGCCGCGGTCTATGCCGCCCGTTCCGGTCGCCCGGCCGGGGAGTTCGAGGCGCTGATGGCCGAAAACAACGGCAACGGCCGCTGGCTATCGCCCGAAGAGGCCGTCGCAGCAGGGCTCGCCGACACGGTGACCGACAACGAGGAGCGCACGGCACCCTCGCTGGCGGGGAATATCGCCCGCGGCTGGGAGCGGCTGCTCGCAGGCATCGGGCTCAACCGCCGCGAGGAGCTACCCGCCGACCGCAATGTACTGCTCACCGCGGGAGAACGGCAGGAGTTGCTGCGCCGCTCGGCCACGGCCATACGGCAGGCGCAGCAGAACGCCTCGCCCACCTGCACCAAACCGCGCGAAGACCCGTCGTACGGCGATACGGTACGGACGGCGAACCAACGCGCCTACGCCGAAGACGTCAAACGCTTCAAAGGCATCTGACATTCACACACGACATAACCCAACACCAAAAACAAATCAGCCATGAGTTTCTTAGAAAGTGCAAAACAGTACACCGGTTCCGACCTCGAAACCATCTTTTTCCGCCCGATCCTGAGCGGCGACTCCGCCCGCGAACTGGGCGTGCGGGTACTCTATAACATGCCCGTACCCACGACCATCCAGCTCTGGGACGGACAGCGCAACGTCCTCCAGAAATACTCCGCCGCCGGATGGACGGGCGGCAACGCAGCGACCAAGCTGCAAAAGACCATCAGCCTGGGACGCGTGAAGGCCGAACTGGGATTTTCGGCCGCCGACTATTTCTCGCTGGTCTATGAAAAGATCGCCGCACGCGCCGACGTCAACATGGACGACCTGACGGGCACCGAACTCGAACAGGCCGAGACGGCACTCTTCAAACAGGCCGTCGCCGAAAGCATCCGCGCCACGATGTGGGTGGGCGACACCTCGGCGGCATCGGGTTACAACACCTTCGACGGGTTCCTCAAAACCGTGAAGGCCGGAGCCATGCAGGAGAAGTTCTACAACTCGATCTGCCAGGCTGAGGATTTCTCCGATCCCGGGAAGGTAGTCGCCGTCCTCGACGACCTCTGGATGAACGCCGACGAGCGTGTCAAGGACATGAAGGCCGACGGGCAGCTCGCCTTCTTCGTCACGTCCGACATCTACTACGCTTTCGAGAAATACCTCGACGGCAAGAGTGCCGATGCCGCCTACATGGCGACCACCGAAGGCCGTCCGAGCCTCGCCTACCACGGCATACCGCTCGTGGACGTGCGTCTGGGTTCCTACCTCGGCAGTACGTCGCTGCACAAGTCGTTCTGCCTGCTGACCGACCGCCGCAACCTGGTACTGGCGGTCAACACGGCCGATTTCCCCGGCAACGAAGTGCGCATGTGGTACAACCCCGACCTGATGGAAAACCGCCAGCGTGCCGTCTTCATGGCCGGGTGCGACGTGCTCGACGAGACGCTGATGACCTACCTGGTAGGTCGATTTTCCCATATCCGAGAAAGGATCAAGCCAGCCCTGCACTCTTTCCGTTATATAGTCCCACTGTACAACGTAGTACATTATAAGCACTCCGACTATAGCAAGCACGAAAAGCAGGATCAGACCCTTTGCGTTGCACTCACCGACTATCATCATTGCGTATATCAGCACACAGAAGATTATCATAGCGGAAACGTGTCTTTGCTCATAACAAAGCACACATATAATACCCATAAGGCAAAGATACAGCAGACAGCCAAGTATTCTTTCCTTCCTGCGTTCGTAATTTCTCTGAAGGAGATATGCAACAAGCAGGATGGATGCGATTTTCAAAAGTTCCGACGGCTGTATCTGCACGCCTGCTATAGTTATCCATCTCTTTGCGTCCGCAACAGCGTCACCCTTGAAGATAACCAGTATCATAAGTATAACGCTGAATCCGAAAAACGCCATTGCAGGATTAAGACCGTTGCCGTTGTCAAAGTCCTTCTTTTTGCCGATCATTTTGAACGGCCTTGCCCACATACGATAATCTATGCGTGACAGGATTATCATCACAACAAATCCGACCACCGCCGCAACAAGCTGTTTTTGTGCGTAGGCAAAGCTGTTGCCTTCTTCCTGTAAAGCGTAAGCGTAGCTTGCGGAGGACATCATGATAATACCCATAACAAGCAGTATTATCACTACAGTGAACAGCGGCATATCGAATCTTCCACGCTTTGCGTTGGGAACATATTCCATTACCGGTGCGGCGGGAATATTTTTCCACCACTTTTTGAATCTTCCGCTTTTGTGCTTCTTTTCTTTTCTGATTCTCTTTTCCGGGGCAGGCTCAGCCTTTTGCTCCGGTATTGTTTCCCTTATGGGCGGAGTAAGCTGTATTCTTTCCGCTCTGCGTCTTTTTGAGGGATCATTCTTTTTACTTCCGTTATTATTTGCGTTGCTGTTATGTGTATCGTCACGCAGCTTGTCAATGTGTCGCTTTCCGTCTGTGTCACGGATATTCTGCTCATACATTGCTTTTCGCTGCTCATAGCTAAGACCTTTTTTATCCGACACGGACAATCCCCCTTTCGATATATTTTAATCAGTTGCCGAAATACTGAAGTAACACTCCGACTACGCAGGCAAACAGTTCGATAGCCGAGAACACCATTACGATCTTGCCCTCTTTCCAGCCGCTCATCTCGAAGCTGTGATGTATAGGTGTCATCTTGAAAAGGCGCTTGCCCTTTGTCAGCTTATAGTAAGTCATCTGTATCATAACAGAAAGTGCTTCCCAGATATACACCGCACAGCAGATGACCATTACGAATTCCGTTCCCGTGCCTATTCCGACAGCGGTAACTATACCGCCTAAGAACATTGAGCCGGTGTCGCCCATCATCACCTTCGCAGGATGAAGATTCCACACCATAAAGCCAAGACAGCCGGCACCTGCCGCCGCCGCAACAAGTCCCATCTCACCCATACCTACAAGCGAGCAGATAAGCACATACGCACCGCAGTAAACAAGTGTTACCGATGAGCAAAGCCCGTCAATTCCGTCTGTAAGATTGACCGCATTTACAAGATACAGTATGCCGAGTCCCATTACTATATAGTAGAAGATTCCGAAATCCACCTGTCCTAAAAACGGGAAATTGATAACAGTAGAGGTATCTCCTGCGATAACGTGAGAGGTAAAGAATGCGGCGATGATAAGCACCTGCATTATTATCTTCTGCATGGGCTTCAGACCCTCGTTCTGCTTCTTCTTGACCTTTATAAGATCGTCCACAAATCCGACAAAGCCGAACATAAGAGCCATCACAACAGCCGATATAGCCTTTGCAAGGTTCTGCGAGCCTACATCGTCCATATTTATCGCACCGCTTGCCCACATTATCGCAATGCCTGCCGCAAACGAGATAACAACACCTGCTATGAACATAACGCCGCCCATTGTAGGCGTGCCGTTTTTCGACTTATGCCAGGCAGGACCTATATCAAGTATCGTCTGACCGAATTTCAGTTTTCTCAGTGCAGGTATTGCCACAAATCCGAGCAGTGCGGTAATTCCGAAGCAAAGCACTGCGGTTATAACGGTAGCGGGAATATTCATAAATCAGTTTTCCTTCCTCTTCATTATATCTTTAACTATTTCCTTCTCGGAAAACGGCAGATACTCGTCACCGATTATCTGATAGGTTTCGTGACCCTTGCCGCAAAGGATTATAACATCATCCTTACGGGCGATATCAAGCGCATAGGCTATAGCCTCACGTCTGTCTGTGATACATCTGCACGGCTTTTTACCGCTTATGCCCGTCATTACCTCCCTGATTATTTCATCGGGGTTCTCGTGAGCCGGATTATCGGAGGTGATAACAAGAATATCTGCGTTATCCTCAGCCGCCTTTGCCATCATAGGACGCTTTTCCTTGTCCCTGTCGCCTGCCGCACCGAACACGCAGATAAGTCTGCCCTTCGTCAAAGGTTTAAGCGTTGACAGCACCTTTATAAGTGCATCATCGGTATGAGCATAGTCAGTTATTACGGTAAAATCGCCTCTGTAGACAACGTTCATTCTGCCGTCAACACCGTCAAGATCCGAAAGTGCCTTTGCACATTCCGTCATATCAAATCCGAGAGCCGTCACCATCGCTATGGCACACAGCGAGTTCTGAACGTTATACAGCCCCGTCATATTCATATCAACACGGCAAGCGGTTTTCTCACGCTCGTTTACAAGCATATACGAGCATCCCGTTGCATTCATCCTGATAAATTCCGCATGATAATCGGCATTGCCTTCGGCACTGTAGGTTACCGCAATATCGGAAAACTCCTGCGCAAGCCTTTTGCCGTACTCATCGTCAATATTTATTACAGCGGTTTTGCACATTGTGAAAACACGCCTTTTTGCCTGAAAATAATTCTCCATCGTACCGTGATAATCAAGGTGATCACGGGTAAGATTCGTAAATCCTGCGACCGCTATCCTTTCATCGCCTATACGGTACTGGTCAAGAGCCTGCGAGCTTGCCTCCATAACGCAGTAATCTGCGCCGTTGCTCACCATTTCTCCGAGCCACGAATACAGAACAGTCGCTCTCGGTACGGTAGGAGTGCCGTGCTGTGACGGCTTAAGCTTGCCCGAGCAGGTATCGTTTCCCGCCGTGCCTACACATCCGCACTTCTTGCCGAGCGTGGTAAGAATATGCTTTACAAAATGTGCCGTAGTGGTCTTGCCGTTCGTTCCCGTGACCGCAAGCAATCCAAGCTTCTCCGAAGGCTTACCGTAAAAGCTGTTCAGCAGCCTTGCAAGGCACAGCCTCGTGTTATCCGTAACAAGCTGTTTTCCGCACTTTATATCGTGGTCGGTGACTATCATAACAGCACCCTTTGAAAGCATTTCAGCCGCAGCGCTGTGACCGTCAAACCTTGCGCCCTTTACACAGACAAATATACTGCCCTGCTTAACCTCTGCGGTGTTATCGGTAACACCCGTTACAACCGCATTTTGGGTCCCTGCCTTTTCGGCTTCGGGACAAATTTCATACAGCCTGATAATACCCACTCCTGTCAGAAAGATCGAATAGCCGAAAGCATCAGCCCGTTTCGTTGTTTACAAGGAAATTGACCTCTATAACAGATCCTCTGTATACCACCAGTCCGGAATTAACGCTCTGGCTTACCGCCTTTGCTTCGCTTCCCGTTGCCGCACCGGTAATACTTATGTTGAGTCCTGCCTCGCTCAGTGCCTTGTTTGCTCCTTCGACCGTCATTCCTATTACATTCGGCACAGTAGACATTCTGTAATCCGATAACGGAATATCTCCCATGTACAGCATTACCGTGCTTCCGCTCGGCATAACCGTACCTGCCGACGGCACCTGACCTGTTACCTCTGTACCGTCCGTACTGCCTATGTACTCTGCTTTAAGTCCTGCGGCTGTAAGCTGTGCCTCCGCTCTTATACTGTTATATCCTCCGACCCACGGAACAGTAACATCCTGCTGTGCAAGCTCGTCAGCCGTATACTGAGGATATATTCCCATATATTCAAGGCCTTCCTTGAACACAGCCGATACTACGGGTGCCGCAATAGCACTGCCGTAGATATATCCCGATGTAGGCTCGTCACATACGACAAGCATAACATATTCGGGGTCGTCTATCGGCACTATGGCGCAGAATGTCGCAACATATCTGAGTTCCGGTGTCTTTCCGCTGTTGTAATCGTCTATCTTCTCTGAAGTACCGCTCTTGCCGCCTATGCGATAGCCGCTCATATATGCGTTACCGCCGCCGTTTGCGGTTACAACGTCCTCAAGTATCTTACGCATCGTTGCGCTTGTTTCTTCGCTTATTACCTGACGTCTTACCACCGTCTGTGCAGACTTCACGACATTTCCGTCACTGTCTATTATCTTATCCACAACATAGGGTGTGACAAGCTTACCACCGTTTACGACAGCAGCCGCCGCTGTAACCATCTGTATGGGCGTAACCTTTGTCGTCTGACCGAATGCCGAGCTGGAAAGCTCAACTATTCCCATATCCGATTCTTTCACATACAGCGAATCTGCTTCGCCCGGCAGATCTATTCCCGTCTTTTCGGTAAATCCGAATGCCTCGAAATATTTGCTGAACTTCTCCACTCCGAGAAGCTGACCTATCTTTATAAACGCAGGGTTACACGAGCGGATCATCGCTTCTGTGAGATTTGATACGCCGTGACCGCCTATGTTCCAGCATCTTATCTTCGTTCCGGCAACATCTGCAATGCCCGAGCATTCGAATGTGCTGTCAAGCGATACGACTTCCTCCTCAAGCGCCGAAGCGCAGGTGAACATCTTGAATACAGAACCCGGGATATACAGTTCGCTTACTGCCTTATTCTGCCACTGCTTTCCCCATATCTCCTGCTTTTTAGCAAGTATTTCTTCTTCGGTCTTCTTGTCGTCTGACATCTTGGCAAGCGTCAGCCTGTCGCTTTCAAAGTAAACATGTGACGGATCGTTCGGATCGAATCCGGGCGATGTCGCCATTGCCACAATAGCGCCCGTTTTCGCATTCATAATAATTCCTGTACTGCGGTTCGCCAGCTTATGCTGTGAAACCGTGATCTCAAGATTCTTTTCAAGATAATACTGAAGCGTTTCGTCAATAGTCAGCACAAGGCTGTTGCCGTCCTTTGCCGAATAGCGTGCGGAATAGTCATAAGGCATTGCGTTTCCGTGAGCGTCTGTTGTTGTGATAACTCTGCCGTCCGTACCCTTAAGATACGAATTGTAGTATGCCTCGATGCCGTAGCCCTCTTCATTCTCGTTTACAAATCCCAGAACGCTTGCCGCAAGAGTTCCGTTAGGATAGCTCCTCTCACTGTTTTCAACAGTGTAAACGGAATAACGGTTAAGGTTGTTCTTCAGTACGAAGTTGTTGATTTTTTCAACGGTACTGCGGTCCACCTTCTTCTTGACCACATAATAGCGTGAAGAAGTGTCCTTGCACGCTTCCGTCAGCGTTTCATATTTAACGCCGAGTATCTCGCTTATCCCCTTGCATATAAACTCACGGTTCTCAGGCTCGTTTTTTTCAATGTCGCCCGGCGAAATGATAACATCCCACACGGTAGCGCTTTGCGCCAGCACCTTGTTGTTGCGGTCGTATATCGTTCCACGCTTTGCCTTTATGTCAAAGCTGCTCTGTTGCTGATCGGTAGCCATTGCGGACAGTTCCTTGCTGTCAATGACCGAAACCTTGAACAGCACACCACTGACAATGCCGGTGACACCTATACACAATGCCACCAGAATAACCAGTATGCGTTTTTTCATGCCTTGCGTGAGCTTTAAGTCCATAGATTTCTCCTTGCCGGTAAAATGAGATAACGGCAAAAGCCGCCGATGATTCAAGCAATAAAAATTACTTTCGATAAAAAAGCATTATCCTTTCCTCGTAAACACAGCCGTATCAACGTGGAAAGGAGCCCTGCTTGTTCATTTATATGCCCTAAAATCCGAGATATTCTAAAATCCCGTTAAACCAGTCCTGAACAGTGACAAAGATATTGTCATTATCATTCTTCGCTGTTTCGGTCATGTTTCCGGTATTCATCTCAACGTATCTTTCCTGCGATGCGCTGACCTTCTGCATACCGAGTTCGCTGACTGCGTATTGCTCTACATTCTCAAGCGAAACCGAACCGCTCAGCTGATTGCTCAGTGCGGTATTTATGCTCTGTGCGTCCGATAACGCCTGCGTTTCGTTGCTTATCTTCAGATTGACCTCGCTGAGTGCGGCCTTGCTGTATAAGAACATTACAAACACTGCGAGGAAAACTGCGCCTATTACTGCCACTGCCACAGGTCTGCCTGATTTTGCAACGGAAGACGTAGCGACCTTAAGCTCCGGTTTCTTTTCGGGAGTCTGCTGTTCTTTTCTTTTTGACGTGTCGAACAAGGACATATCATAAGCCGTACTTGTTCTGTTGTGCGGTGTTGTCATTATTATTCCCCCTTATTAAAGTTTCTCTATTACTCTGAGTTTTGCACTTCTTGATCGGTTGTTCACCGCAAGTTCCTCTTCGCTTGCGGTTACCGGCTTTCTGTAAACCGTTCTGCCTCTCGGTTTCTTTCCGCATACGCAAACAGGAAAATCCGGCGGACAGGTACAACCTGTGCAATATTCTCTGAATGTATTTTTTACTATCCTGTCCTCTATCGAATGGAAGGTGATAATTGCGAGCCTTCCTCCTGCCTTAAGCCTTTCAAAAGCCTCCGACATTCCTTTTTTCAGTTCGTCAAGTTCACCGTTTACTTCTATTCTTATCGCCTGAAAGGTCTTTTTGCAAGGGTTCTTCTCCTTGCGGACCTTCAGCGGTACGTTCCTTTTTACTATCTCGGCAAGCTCCAGCGTTGTCTTTATCGGTGCGGCTTCTCTCGCTTTAAGTATACCGCTTACTATGCCGTGTGCGAATTTCTCCTCGCCGTACTCGAAAAGTATCTTTTCCAGCTGTTCCTTGCTGTATTCGTTAACAACATCATAGGCGCTAAGCCCGCTCTTGCTCATTCTCATATCAAGAGGTGCGTCCTCGTGATAGGAAAATCCTCTCTCAGCCGTATCAAGCTGATATGATGAAACTCCGAGGTCCATCAGCACCCCGTCAACCTTGCCGACTCCGATTTCGTCAAGACTTTCGTCAAACGTCGAAAATTTCCTGTTGATAAGCGTGTGCGGATAGTCCTTCAGCTTTTCCTCCGCCGCCTTTACAGCGTCGGGATCACGGTCAAAGCCGATAAGCCTGCCCGTTGTAAGACGCTTTGCTATCTCGGACGAATGTCCCGCAAAGCCTGTCGTACAGTCAACATAAATACCGTCGGGCTTTATATCAAGCGATTCTATCGTTTCACTCAGCAAAACGGGTATATGAATAGGTTTTTCGCTCATATTTCCTCCCGTTTATATTCCAAGCTCAAGCGCAAGCTCTGTCAGATCCTCGTTGTTTGTGTTCTCGTTGAACTTTACCCACGAAGCTTTATCCCATATTTCCGCAGTACCCTCAAGTCCGACTACCACAACATCAGCGGTCAGCGTTGCGTACTCTCTGAGCGGCTGAGGAACAGAAACTCTTCCCTGCTTGTCCGCCGAAATCTCATAAGCACTGCCGAATAAGAATCGTTTTATACTTTGAGTTTTCACCTGCGGAAGCTCATTTATTCTGGCAACCAGCTTCTGCCAGTCCTCTTTTGAATACACCTTTATGCAGGCTGTACCTATTGTTTTCGCAAGGACAAGATCGTTTCCCATTTCTTCACGGAGTTTAAGCGGTATGTTCATTCTGCCCTTTGCATCAAGTGTAGATTTGAATTCGCCTATCACGAGCCTGTCCCTCCT
>OHAO01002815.1_pt1 | contig 10284 bp, 5 predicted proteins | sample 1577151 | NCBI WGS metagenome assembly OHAO01 (sample SAMEA3541585, study PRJEB24748) | human gut metagenome | biome: human gut; feature: human-associated habitat; material: faeces | place: China | collected 2012 | reverse complement strand
CGATTTTGAGCTGTTCGCCTTCGCCAACTTGAAGGAAAATTTGGAATTCAGAGCCAACCGACATATCTGTGGTCAACTCGATCGTGCTTTGTGCAAACGAATTCGCAGCAACAGCAAACATCGCTAAGAGCGATGCAAAAAGAGTACTTTTTCTCATAGTTTTTCAATTTTGCTAATTCGACATATTATTTGACGCCACAAAGATAAGTGAAAATATATAGTACAAAAGTTTTTTTTAATTTTTTCTTTAGTTTCGTGCATTATTTTTTTTGTCTTGCGAAAATTCGGAAATAATCTAAGTGTAAAATTTACAAATATGCAAATCATAGTTTGTTGTATCTGATAAATCGTTAAGATGATAGCGTCTTCGTAAGCGCATTGTCCGTGTTTGCATCTATTAACACGTAGCATTAGTCGTTTGGCGGCAGCAAACGATGGTTTGGTGGGAGCAAACAATAGTTTGGTGGGGGCAAATGATGGTTTGGTGGGAGCAAACTAAAATTTGATCAATGCAGCAACCCGCTTTGCCTATTATATATAATGTGTAGTTGAGCTATGCGCACTCAGAAAAATGATAAAAAAGAAGCAACAAGCATTTTGCGTTGCTTGTTGCTTGATTGTATGATCAGGAAGATGTTTGTTTTAAGTTTGGAAAAGCGTCGGTCGCTTAAAAAAAATAGTGTGGCTTATACGCCATACAGCCTTTTGACATCGTCCTTAATAGCATCCGGCACCATTTCTGCGATGTCGCCGCCGGTTTGTACGGCTTGCCGAATCATCGTAGAACTACAAGGATAAATTGGCGCATCGAGTAAGCGGACGTTTGCGGGTAAGTCGGCTGCCGCCACCTCATAGCCATCGCGCGGATAGATTAAAAATTGATAGTTAGCTAACAATTGGTCGTGATTCGCCCATCGATCAAACAGCAACCAGTTGTCAGCGCCGATGAGTAAGACCAACTGATCGGCAGGGTAGTGTTGCCTTAGCGCATCCATCGTTTTCCACGTGAAAGATGGGCGTGGCAGGTGAAATTCAAAGTCAGAAGCTTTGAGCAGCGGATAATCGGCCAGTGCTTTTATGGTCAAGCGGAAGCGCAATTGCTCATCTAAGAGTTTCTGATCGCACTTCAGCGGATTTTGTGGCGATACGAGATAGTGTATTTCGTCAACTTCTTTATCTGCAATCGCCTTTAACCCGATATGGATGTGCCCTTTGTGGATCGGATTAAAGGAGCCGCCAAAGATACCTATGCGCTTCATGCATCCAAAAACTGACTAACGAGCGCCTTGGCCGACTTTAAGACTGTCTCTAAATTGTCGTTGATTAAGGTAGCATCGAATTTGTCGGCTTCACTCAGTTCGTAGTCGGCGCGGCGTATGCGTTCCTCGATTACTTCCGGGGCATCCGTACCGCGCGCCGTCAAGCGGTGGCGCAAAACTTCTAACGATGGCACTTTGATAAATACCGTCAGCGCTTGGTCGCCATAGATGCGCTTGATGTTTTGCGCCCCGACAACGTCGACATCGCAGATGACGTTTTCGCCTTTGGCCAGCAGGCGGTCTACTTCAGCTTTTAGTGTCCCATAATAGCGCCCTTCGTAGACTTCACAAAATTCTAAAAACTCGCCATCGGCAATGCGTTGTCGAAAATCCTCAGCCGTAAGGAAGTAATATTCCACTCCGTGTTGCTCTTTTCCGCGAGGTGGGCGCGACGTAGCGCTGATTGAAAAATGCAGATTCAGCTGTTGATCCATCAAATAGTTGATGATCGTGGATTTACCACTTCCCGAAGGCGCTGAAAAAACGATTATCTTTGCCATAATTGCTTATAGAACGTTGAGTACCTGCTCTTTGATTTGTTCTAATTCGTCTTTCATCTTCACGACGATGTTCTGCATTTCTGCCAAGTTGCTCTTAGAGCCGGTCGTATTGATTTCTCGGCCCATTTCCTGCGCGATAAAGCCCAGCTTTTTGCCTTGTCCGCAACCGCCGTCCAGCGTTTCACGGAAGTATTTTAGGTGGTTGGTCAGCCGTTGCTTCTCCTCGCTGATGTCCAGCTTCTCTATGTAGTAAATAAGTTCTTGTTCTAATCGGTTCTTATCATAATCTACGCCTTTCAATTCGCACAAGCGTTCTTCCAGACGTTGACGGATTTTCTCCGTACGCTCCTTCTCATAAGGCACAATCGAAGATAAGAGTTGCTCAATGTTGTTGATCTTGAGCGTAAACATCTTGTAGAGTGCTTGTCCCTCTTGTTTGCGAAATTCGATTAGCGCTTGCGTGGCCTGTTGTATGGCCCGATAGGCCTCATTCCATTCATCTTGAGACAACTCTTCCTGCTCTACGGGCGTGGTTAATTCAGGTAGACGAACGATAATGTCCCACCAATTGGTCGTAGGCGCGTTGATCGCCAAATCTTTACTGATCGCCTCAATCTGCTGCTTGTAGTTGCTGACCACAAACGGGTTGATGGGCGTAGCTTGCCGATCAGCATCTTTTTCCACCCAGATCGAGAAGTCGACTTTTCCACGCTCCAATGCTTGTGCGAGATATTTGCGTATTTCAATTTCTTTCTCGCGATAGAGCGGAGCGATGCGTGCGCTCAAATCAAGCGCTTTAGAATTGAGCGATTTAATTTCTATGTGTATCTTTTTCCCGTTACAATGGGCCTCAGCTTTGCCGTAGCCTGTCATTGATTGTATCATGGTGGAATGCTTTATGAATTATAATCTCTGTTGGTTTGTAAGCGCAAAGATAATGAAAGAGCGCCAACGCTAGTTCAATTACTCGTCATTTCTTCTCTCCGAATATAATAAAATATTACTTTTGTCGTTGTTTTCACAGATGGCGTCTGCTAAATACAGGGCGCTTCACATCTCTGACAAGACAAATGATTGACTATATCAAAGGACAGATAGGCGAACTTACACCTACGAGTTGCACGCTTGAGACTTGCGGTGTCGGCTATGAATTACTGATTTCGCTGAACACCTATACGGCTATACAGGATCGGAAAGAGGCGAAACTTTACGTCTATGAAGTCATACGCGAAGATGCTTACCTGCTGTATGGCTTCTCGACGAAGCAAGAGCGCCAGCTTTTTACGTTGCTGATTTCCGTAAGTGGCGTGGGCGGACAGACGGCTAAAGTTATCTTGTCGTCTTTCTCACCCAGCGAGTTGGCCAACATCATTCAGATGGAAAATGTAAAACTTTTGCGTGGTGTAAAAGGTATCGGGCCGAAAGCTGCTCAACGCATCGTCTTGGACTTAAAGGACAAAGTGGTGGGAATAGAGGGCGGAACGACGGTACAACAAGGCGCGGCGAATGCCGTAAACGCCAATGCCGTGGCAGAAGCCGTATCTGCACTTACTACTTTAGGCTTTCCTCCGGCTGCTTCTCAGAAGTGCGTTGCTGCATTGCTGCAGGAGAATCCTAGTCTGCCGATAGAGCAGGTAATCAAACAGGCTTTAAAACTACTCTGATTTGCACAAGTTTGCTAAAATAATCTGCTTGATAAGTCTATTGACCGTCATTTCCGTGGCGGCCCGCACGTATACTGTGCGTTTTACGGCCCCTGCTGAACCGACGGATAGCCAAACTCAAGTGGAAACTGCACCGCGAGATACCATTGTAAAACCCAAATTTCCTGTAAAAAAGACAGCGCCGCAGGAAGAAAAGGATGCGAGATCCTCTTCGACAGACTTGAAAGATCCGGAAAATGCCCAAACGCAGGCTTATTACGATGAAAAGGATGGAACCTATCGTTTAGGTACGAAAGTAGGCGATTCCTTTGTTGCAACTCCGCTCGAATTGTCGCCAAAAGAGTTTCAACAATGGACTTTGCGCCACTCGCTGCAAGCCTATTACAAACAAAAGAATCAAGAGCTCTATAAGAATAAAGGTAAAGAGAAGTTTGATTTCACAGATCTCAAATTCGATCTCGGTCCGGCTGCAAAGATTTTTGGCCCGGGCGGTGTGCGTATTCGTACGCAAGGCTCTGCCGAACTGAAACTGGGCGCAAATATGCGCTCTGTTGAAAACCCATCAATCGCTGAACGTAACAGAAAAGTATTTGGTTTTGACTTTGACGAAAAAATTAACGTCAGCGTTAATGGTAAAATCGGCGATAAGATGGGGATGGACTTCAATTATAACTCTGATGCCACGTTTGATTTTGATGCACAGCGCTTAAAGTTGCAATATCAGGGCAAAGAGGATGAAATCATCAAGTTGATCGAAGCTGGTAATGTGTCTATGCCGACTAATAACTCGTTGATTCGCGGCACGAGTAGCCTTTTGGGTATTCGTACAGACCTCCAATTTGGTAAATTGAAGCTTTCGACTATTATAGCACAAAAGAAATCGGCTACTTCAAGCGTACGAACCAAAGGCGGCGTGCAATTGAGTACGTTTGAATTCTCTGCGGACGATTACGATGAAAACAGACACTTCTTCTTGGCTCAATACTTTCGCGATCATTATGATGAAAATATGGCTCAATTGCCCAATATTCTCAGTGGTATAACGATCAATCGTGCAGAAGTATGGGTGACCAATAAGACCGGACAAACCACAAATACACGAAATATTATTGCTTTGACCGACTTAGGCGAGGCTTCGAAGATCCATAACCCGCTGTGGACGCCGGGAAGTACGACCGTGCCTGCCAACGCCGCGAACACATTATATAATATAGTGTCCGGCATCAACGGAGTGCGCAACATCTCGACTGCAACTTCGGCTTTGGATGGATTTGGCTTGACCGGTGGCGTAGATTATGAGAAGTTAGAATCTGCTCGTCTGCTTTCTCCTTCAGAGTATAAAGTTAATGCAGCTTTAGGTTACATCTCGCTCCGTTCAGCATTGCAACCGGATCAAGTCTTGGCCGTAGCTTTTGAATATACCTACAGAGGTACGAACTATCAGGTTGGAGAATTTTCGACTGACCGCAAGGATAACACGGAAACATTATTGCTGAAGTCGTTGAAAAATACGGCAAACTCGCCCTCTCAAGGCAACTGGGACTTGATGATGAAGAACGTCTACGCCTTAGGTGCCTCTAATGTGCAGAAAGAGAAGTTCAGATTAGATGTAAAATACCTCTCTGATACGACGGGTGTTTATCTTAATTATCTCCCAGAGCCAACGTTGAAAGACAAACGTTTGATACAGTTGCTTGGGCTGGATAGATTAGACAATAATAATAAGCGCAACTCCAATGCGTATTTTGATTATGTGGAGGGATATACAATTGACCCGACTGATGGCCGTGTCTTCTTTACCAGCGTGGAGCCTTTCGGAAAATATTTGCGCAAAGTCATTGGAAACAACGCTATCGCTGATAAGTATGTGTTCCAAGAATTGTATGATTCGACCAAGACTGTGGCTAAGCAGATCGCAGAAAAGGATAAATTCATCATCGCAGGACAGTATAAAGCTTCACGAGAGGATGAGATATCCTTAGGTGTGTCGAATGTGCCGCGTGGCTCTGTGCTAGTAACTGCAGGAGGACAAACTTTGGTCGAAGGTGCAGATTATACTGTCGATTATAATAGTGGCGTCGTGCGGATCTTGAACAAGAGTTTGCTTTCCGCCGGTACATCCATCAATGTCAGTTTGGAGAGTAATACTGATTATGGTATGCAAAGGAAAACTTTGCTGGGGCTTAATTGGCAGTATGATTTCTCCAAAAACTTTATGATTGGAGGTACAATTATGCATTTGGGCGAGAAGCCTTTGACTACGAAAGTCGCCTTTGGTAGTGAGGCCATCAATAATACGATTTGGGGGGTGAACTTAGCTTTTAAGAAGCAAAGTCAACGTTTGACGGATTGGATAGATAAGCTCCCGTTTGTAAATGCTACGCAGCCCTCTTCAATTAACTTTACGGCCGAGTTTGCCCAATTGATTGCTGGCAAAGTACAAGGCGCTCAGGGTAATGCCTCATACTTAGATGATTTTGAAAATGCAACTTCAAATATAGATATTTCCAATCCGAAAGAGTGGAGTATTTCTTCTACGCCTTCAATGTTCGCTGAGTCGTCTCTCTCTAATGATGTGAGATATGGCTATAATCGCGCCTTACTCGCTTGGTATTATATTGATCCTTTGTTTACAAGGCGTAGTTCTTCTCTGACTCCCGGCTATATCAAGACAGATCTTGATCAACTTTCAGATCCTGATGTGCGCGAAGTACCCAAGAGTGAGCTTTTCCCGAATAAACAGACGAACTACAAGGAAAGCACAATCATGAATGTGCTCAATCTTGCGTTTTATCCGAATGAGCGTGGTCCATACAATCTAGATCCTGATCTAAACGCGGCAGGTAATTTGAATAATCCGCGAAAACGCTGGGGCGGAATGATGCGTAAACTGGATGTCTCTGACTTTGAGAATTCCAACGTAGAATATATTGAGTTCTGGATGATGGATCCTTTCATCAAGGCGCGTAAAGAAGGACGTACTTTTACCGGTGAGCTTTACTTCAATCTCGGAGAGATTTCGGAAGATATCTTGAAAGATGGGAAGAAATTTTATGAAAGCGGAATGCCTATAGATGGGTCTTCTACTCTTATTGAGCAGACTGCATGGGGTAAAGTGCCGACACAAAGTAGCGTAACCTATGCTTTTAATACGACTTCCGGCGCTAGATCAAAACAAGATATAGGTTTGAACGGATTGACTTCGGAAGAAGAAAAAACATATCCTGCTTATCAAAACTACTTGCAGACAATTCGTGGCATTGTGTCAGCTGCAGTTTATGATTCGATAGCAGCTAATCCTTCCGGAGACAGGTATCATTATTTCCGCGGTTCTGATTATGACCGTGCTAAAAAGAATATACTTGAACGCTATAAGTATATCAATAATCCAAACGGCAACTCTTCCGATACCGAAAGTTCACAGGAAAATTATGCCACAGCTTACAAAACAACGCCGGATGTCGAAGATATCAATCAAGATTACACGTTGAATGAGTATGAGAAGTACTATCAATATCGTGTTGCAATAGATCCCAATAAAATGAGAATTGGCGAGAACTATATCGTCGATCAGCGGACGGCATACCCAAAGACTCGTAATAATAAGACAGAGCCGGTCAATTGGTATTTGTTCCGCATTCCCATTGAAAATTATGAGAAGAATGTTGGTGGAATGAATGACTTTACGTCTATTCGTTTCATTCGGATGTTCTTGACCGGATTTGATCAGCCCGTCGTGCTCCGCTTGGCAACCTTGAACTTGGTACATGGAGAATGGAGATCTTACGATCAAGCATTATATAATGGTCAAGCGCCCAGTGTGAGTGGTGTACTTGAACCTTCGTCTGTAAACTTTGAAGAAAATAATGATAAATCTCCGGTTAACTATGTAATACCTCCAGGTATTAGTCGCGTAATAGATTCCGGGCAAGACCAATTGCTACAAAATAATGAGCAAGCATTATCTTTAGTTGTTAAGAATTTAGCTTCTGAAGACGCGCGTGCCGTTTACAAGCGCACCAATTTAGACTTACGACGATATAAGCATCTACAGATGTTTAACCACGCTAATTCTTTAGAAGGCTATCCTGCGGTAGAAGATGGACAAGTCTCTTTGTTTGTTCGTTTAGGCAGTGACTATAAATCCAACTTCTACGAATACGAAATTCCGCTAACGGTAACTCCTCCCGGGCGTTATGCTAACTCCGATGCTGGTGCTATTGCCGTTTGGCCAGCAGCAAATATGTTGGATATAGATTTGTCCCTATTTACCGATCTGAAGCGTAATCGTAATAGAGCACGAGCGAATGGCGTCGCCTCCTTTGGACGACTTTATACAGAATATGATCCACACAAACAGGCTAATCGCGTGAGCATTATGGGTAACCCTACGTTAGGGGATATTCGTACGGTTATGATAGGCGTGCGTAATAACTCTCGCCAAGTACAGCATGCCGAGGTTTGGGTAAATGAGTTGCGATTACAGCAGGTTTCAAATAAAGGTGGTATAGCTGCACAGGCAGCCCTCAATTTGCAACTTTCAGATTTGGCAACTGTAGATTTGACGGGTCATTTAGAGACCGAAGGCTTCGGAGGTTTGGAGGAAACTGTGCAGCAACGCAGAGACAACAACTTGACACAATATTCTGTGACAACTAATGTACAGTTGGGTAAATTCCTGCCAGAGAAAGTCAAGATGAATGCACCTCTTTATTATTCTTATTCTAAAGAAAGGATTGAGCCAAAGTATAATCCACTTGATACGGACTTACCGATGAAAGATGCACTTTCAGCTTTAGCGACCAAAGCAGAGAAAGATTCTTTACGTCGAATAGCTAATCGCGTCGTAACGTCTAAAAATCTATCACTGACAGGTGTTCGGTTTAACGTACAGACTAAGGGGCATCCAATGCCTTATGATCCTGCTAACTTTACATTCGGTTATGCTCATTCTTCAAGAGAAACTACTGGGCAAACGACGGCTTGGGAAAAGGACCAAAATTGGCGTTGGAGTTTTAATTACAACTATTCACCCAACTACAAACCGTTTACGCCGTTTAAGAAAATATCCAAATCCAAGTGGCTCAAAATTTTTACCGATTTTGGTTTAAATTATCTTCCGCAGAATCTAGCTTTTAATTCGGAGATAACGCGTTCTTATTATGAACTGCAAGAACGGGATATGGAAAACTTAGGCAATACTTCAATTCCCTTAACTTGGAATTCCGATTTTCTTTGGAATCGTAGTTTTAACTTGCGTTGGGATATTACTAAGAACATACAGCTGAGTTTCCAAAGTGGGACAAATGCCGAAATAGAGCAACCCTATACAGCCGTTAATAAGCAATTGTATCCAGATCGTTACAGAGCCTGGAAAGATTCAATTTGGCAGAGCATTCGCCATTTAGGGCGTCCACTTTCTTATGCCCAAAATTTTCAGGCAAGTTGGCGTTTGCCAATCAATATGATTCCACTCTTCGATTGGCTTACATCCGATGTAAGTTATCAAAGTTCCTACAACTGGATTCGTGGAACCGTATTAGAGAATGGAATGAACCTGGGTAATAACATCTCTAATTCTCGTAACATTACGGCCAATGCACGTCTCAATATGGAGACATTATATAATCATACCCCTTTCCTTAGGAAAGTGAATCAGAAATATTCCAATAGCAATAGTTCTTCTTCTAAAAAACAAGATCAAAAGAAAGTCTTCACGCAAGAGTTGCACTTAAAGGCTGATACAACGCTGATAGTTAAGCATAATCAGCAGACCAAAAAGATCCGATTAACCGCTTTGCGTAAAGACGGATCGCGAATACAGTTAAGGTATAAAGTCATAGATAAAAACACCATTGAGATTCTGAATCGCGACAGCGCACAAGTTAAGCTGACTATTGCTGCACGCAAGAGCAATGAAGACCAAGCTTGGTATAAGACCCTGCAAGGTGTCTCACGTGTCTTGATGATGGTACGTAATGTTAGCTTCAACTACTCCAATAGGTTTAATATGTCTCTTCCCGGCTTCCTCCCAGAGATAGGTAATACATTCGGTCAGTCGCGTGGGGGAGGTTTGAAGCCTGGCTTAGATTTTGCCTTTGGCGTGGTCAACGAAAGTTATATTCGCAGGGCCGCAGAGCGCGGTTGGTTACTAAGGACTGATTCCATTATAACCCCCGCCACAACGAATCTTACGGAGACATTCCAATTCCGAGCAACTTTGGAGCCGTTCCGCGACTTTAAGATCGATCTTTCCGCTACGCGCGATGTAAACACAGCAAAATCAATTCAGTATATGTTTACTGATATGCCATCCTTGGAATCTGGTTCTTTTGCGCAGACTACTATTAGTATAATCTCTTCTTTCGAGAGCTTTGGCAATGCTGACAATAGTTACGCCAGCAAGACCTTTAGAAAGTTTATTCAATCATTAGATAGTTATCGTAATCAAGCTGAAGCGCACTATGCCAATGCAACATATCCTGCCGGAACATCTTTAGCAGGAACGCCTTTTAATCCTGCTAACGGTACTATCTCCAAATATTCGGCCGACGTAATGGTTCCCGCCTTTTTAGATGCTTATACTGCCGGTGGGGCAGGCTTGCGTATTTTCCCCACCATTTTGCGAATGCTCCCCAATTGGTCTATCTCTTATGCCGGCTTAGCGCGTTTATCTGCGATGAAGAAAGTATTTAAGAGTTTTAATTTGAATCATTCCTACAAGAGCATATATAGCGTTGGGGCCTACTCTTCTTTTTCTACCTTCAGCCGATATATGGGCAATTGGGGCTTTGTTACAAA
>OHAO01002814.1_pt1 | contig 10291 bp, 6 predicted proteins | sample 1577151 | NCBI WGS metagenome assembly OHAO01 (sample SAMEA3541585, study PRJEB24748) | human gut metagenome | biome: human gut; feature: human-associated habitat; material: faeces | place: China | collected 2012 | reverse complement strand
ATAATCCGAAAATTCGTACTGATTTTTTGGATTAGGGACATTTTTGAGCTATTTTTGCCTTGTTAATAGGGTGCCATGTAACTTTAGTTTATACCCAATGTTATGGGTTGTGAAAATTCTTAATCTAGTATCTGTTGCTTGTAGCCCTAGGAGTTGATGATTGTTGTTCCAGAAGCTAATGCCTTTAACTCCTGTTCCTAATGATTGCAAGTCCTAGAATCGCATATCTTTTGGCGACCGCCAAAAGAACTACGGAAGGCATTCTTCTCACTATTACTTACGTCACTTGTAGGCATCAAGCCCTACGCTTGTAATCATTCAGTACTGGGAGGGCAGGTAACAAACCTGCCCTCCCAGTGCATTTTGATACGTTTGATAAAGTATTTGATATATGGCGCAAAGCCTATGTCGGATTATTCTTGTAATTTTGCAACGAATAAACAATTTAATCATATACGAATGAAAAAGAAAAATATCCAGACCCCCGTTTTATCAATGGCCATTGCTGCATGTATGATATCTCACCAGCAAAATGCGCAGGCCGGAGAAAAACCGTCCCTGCAAAATGATTCCGTGCCTTATGTAACCATGCCGGACGTTTCCCCTAAACTCACCACAGGAGATGGAAATCCCCTGCTGGATTTTATGTTTACAGCGGATCCAACTGCAGTAGAATATAATGGCAGAATTTATGTGTACGCAACAAACGATCAGCAACAATATGATTCAATAGGCGGTTACGGAAAAAACTCCTACGAATACATCAAATCTCTGGTGATGATGTCTTCCGATGACATGACAAACTGGACCTATCACGGAATTATTAAAACAGACAGCATCGCCCCATGGATACAAACATCATGGGCACCGTCGATCGCAAAACGTGAGGAAGCGGACGGCAAGACTCACTTCTACCTCTATTTCTCCAATAGCGGGGGTGGAACCGCAGTGCTGACATCCACATCCCCTATAGGACCGTGGTCAAGCCCGCTGAATCATAGTTTGGTAGACACAAACACTCCCGGCATAGCAGGAGAATGCAAAGCTGCTTTCGATCCGGGTGTAGTCATCGATGACAAAGGAAAAGGTTGGCTGACAGTAGGCGGAGGATGTGCTCGCATTATGCGTTTGGGAAAAGACATGATTAGTGTGGATGGCCCGATAAAGTCCATCAGGGCTCCCCATCATTTCGAAGCTAACGAATTAAACTACATCAACGGCACATACGTTTATACTTATAACATAGATTGGCAAGATTTTAGCGACTGGCCTCTCCCGACAGAGAAACCAACCACCTGTTGCATGAGTTACATGACTAGCAAAACTCCGCTGGTAACCAAAAGTTGGAAATACCAGCACAACTATATGAAAAACCCTGGAGATTATGGATTTGACTACAGCAACAATCATACACATCTACACAAATTCCGCGGGAAATGGTATGTATTCTATCACACAATGAGTTTGCAACATAGTTTCAATACAACAGCTGGTTTCCGTAATGTTTGTGTCGATGAAATACAAGTTGACGAGAATACTGTGAATATCCACATGGGTAATCAGACTCTGAAAGGCGTAAAACAGATACAGCCTATGAATCCGTTCATCATCCAGCAGGCCGAAACCACAGCAGCCACACAAGGTGTCAAGTTCACAAATGGAAAAAGGATCGGGGACATGTATGCCGTTACCGTTCCCAACAAGACTGGCATCATTGCTGTCAGAGGTGTGGAATTCAACAAAGTACCTTCCAGTCTGGAAATTAAGGCATCCGGAAACGGAATCATAGAAGTTCGCCGGGATAGGCCGGACGGAGAAGTCATAGCTTCAATCAAAGTCGGTACCCCGCAAATGAAACTCATAGAATCCCAACTTCAGAAGAATATGACAGGCACAATGGACCTCTGTTTTGTCCTGAAAGGAAACAATATCACATTCGACGAATGGAAGTTCAAATGATAACTTCCTGATGACAAGGAGGGTGCATTGCCCATTATGATGCACTCTCCTTAACTTCCTGTACGTATCCCGCGCTGAGGAGACTATGCATGGAAGCTGTGCTATCGTTGGATTCTCTTGTTTGTTTTTGCAACACTAAGATAAGTGAATTCTTCGACATGGCAAAATCCTGGGCCGCTCGGCTCTGCCGCTTGACTTGTTCAAGAACTTTTTGCTGCTCAGGTGTTTTAAAAAGTTTAATTTATAATAGTGTTGCGTAATTAAGGACTATGGGACATATTATTAAACTACAATGGAAAATCGCTGGAATGCTGGGCATCTTGCTTCTATGTTCAATGCAAACTGCAGCGAAAACAGTTGCGGATTCCTCCCTGAAACCACGTATTGTCGTACTTACGGATATTGCACCGACAGACCTTGAACCCGATGACATGGAATCAATGGTCCGTCTGCTGGTCCATGCTGACCTTTATGAAATAGAGGGACTGATTGCGACAGGAGGATGGAACAGCTGCGGGAGATCTTATCCGGACGAATGGATGGAAAACATGCAGAAAGTAATTAATGCCTACGAGGAGGATCTACCGAATCTAATGAAACGATCCGGACAAAAGGGTTTCCTGCCAGTAGAAAAGGAAGCTGGCAAACAAACGTTGGGTTATTGGCCAAGTGCTGCCTATTTGCGTAGCAGGACTGCATTTGGCAGCAGAGATTTAGGCGTAAGCAAACTTGGAGAGGGGAATCGCTCACAAGGTAGCCAAATGATTATCGACCTGGTTGACGAAAAGGACGACCGTCCCTTATGGGTTATGGTTTGGGGCGGTGCAAATACACTGGCTCAAGCGATATGGACTGTCAGGCAGGAACGAAGCGAAACGGAAGTTAGAAAGTTTCTGAATAAGTTGTGTGTTTATACAATTACAGACCAAGATGTATGCGGAGGTCCCCCTGTGGATTATGCCTTCAGTTCTCATCAATGGATCCGCAAGACTTGCGGCAAGGATATCCGCTTTTTCTGGGACGACAGCGCCTGGATCGTGCAGAACGCCATAGGAAGCCAGAATTGGAACGAATACGCAACTCATATACAAAATCACGGGAATCTAGGGAAAATATATCCGAAAAACAAATACGGAGTGGAAGGCGACACTCCTTCTTTCCTACATGTAACCCCAAATGGATTAAACGATCCGACCGTATGTAGCCAGGCAGGTTGGGGTGGCTATTTCCGATGGGGACTGTCACCAGACAGTCTGACAACATGTTACACAAATGCAGATCCGGCAGTCAGATGCATATCGGAGAAATATGAAAAATACTTCTATCCCGCAATATTCGCCAACTTCATGGCACGTATGGATTGGGCTGCATACGGCAAAGGAAACCGTAACCCGATAGTCATCGTAAATGATGAAAAGGGATTGAACCCGATTATAATTGAACCAGAAACAGAAGAGGAAGTCCAATTAAACGCTTCAAAATCTGTGGATCCGGATAAAGATAAACTGACATTCCACTGGTGGATATTGCCGGAAGCGGGTACTTACACCTCAACGGTAAGTATCAGAGAGGCAGACAAAGCTAATGCCATTCTACGTATCCCCCAGGATGCGGCAGGAAAAGAACTGCATATAATCTGTGAAGTGACAGACAATGGGACTCCGGCACTGACCAGTTATAGAAGGGTCATCATCCGCCCAAAACTTGGCGAGACATTCAACCTTTCTGGGCAGCGATAAACATAACTATAAAGGCAATGTTATCAGAAAAAGATAATTCAGTAATTGATATTTAACATATAACAAATGAGACGTTTAATAATTATCGCATTTTTTTTCATGAATCTGTGCCTTCCTATGGGGAACTGCTACAGCTCATCTGTATATTTTTCCTCTGTTTTGACCAAACATTTGGGGAATCTGGAATATTTTGGGCAAAAACATTTGGGGAATCTGGAATATTTGTTTATTTGACTTTTCCTGATTTCCTCTTCAAATAGGTTTGATGGTGTATCATTTTCGTTATGATGTTGGCTATCAAACCTATTTGGTACTTCTCACAAAGTATTTGTTATACCACGCAAAGTCTTTTTCAGCCTTTTCTGTTACTTTTGCCAACAGATTAGAGAAACAACTCAATCTTATAACTGAATTTATTAACTTAATAACAAATTGTAAAGCTTATGAAAAAGTTATTTACTTTGATTGCTGCTGCATTGATGGCAGTTGGTGTTAACGCTCAGACAGAGCAGAACTTATTTTTTGGTGGTGCGGGTACAAATGCGACTATCAAAACTCATGATGGTTCTAGTCTCCCTGAACTTTTCAAATGTACCGGTAAGTATGGTGCCATTAATTTGCTCGGCGGAAAACCTTCTATTTCTGGGGATGAATACAAGGGACTGAAGGTTGTCTTTTCCGATTTCAAGGCTGTTGGTGAAGAAGGTGTGAATATCGTTGTTGGTGTGAAAGCGTCTGATTATACTACCTCATATAAGTGTGACCCCGTTCAGTATGCAGGTCTTTCAGGTGATGGTGAGATGGTAGTTACATTTGATGAAGCTTTTAAGGGAAAGAATATAGATTTACTTGATTTTCAGGGATTAGCCCCAGGAGTTGAGGTTAGTCTGAAGAAGGTTTATCTTATCAAGAACGATGACTCTCTAGAAGAAGTGCCCCTTGCTATTTCCTGGGGATGGACTAAGTCTATCGTAGGTAAGACTGCTTATGCTGATCCTACTATCGTATTTCCTAGTCAGTGGAGTATGATTACTGTTTCTACAGATGAAGCCGGAACTTTGGCTACTTATGACGTTAATTCTGGTGAAAAACAGGAGTATATTGTAGAGTTTGAAGAACCTACAACTGCTGGTCTTAATCTCGGTTGTAATACTGATGTAAAGGATGAAACTGTTACATGGGACGCTAAGATAGCTCTTTATTTCGCAGTAGAGCCTGGATCCACCAAAGCTTCTTGCGTGATTTCTAAGGAAGATGTCTTGGCTAAAACAGATAAGGCAACCAAAGTTATCAATGTGTTCCTACAGAATACAGACTCTAAAGCCCAAACCGTAAAAATCAAAAGTATCAAGCGAATTATATCATCTGCAACTACCGGCATTTCTAAGGTTGAGAATCTGAAGGTTGCTCAGGATGGCAAGTGCTTCAACCTCGCTGGTCAGCAGGTAGCCAAGGGTTACAAGGGTATCGTGATCAAGAATGGTAAAAAGATGGTTATCAAGTAACAGATGAGACGTTTTACAATGCTCGCATCTCTCCTCATGGTTCTGTGCCTCCAGATGGCGGCACAGACCTGGGAAGAGGTAAAAGTGGGGACTTCTACTCGCAAGACCCTCACTTATGTACCAAAGAATGTAGAGAAATCACCAGCCTTGGTAATCTCTCTTCATGGTATGAATCAAGACCCGGAGTACCAGCAGAAGCAGACGCAATGGAATGCGCTGGCAGATACCGAGGGTTTTATTGTTACCTATCCGCTGGGTAATAACAGAATGTGGGATACCGGCGGTACGGGTGATGTGAAGTTTGTGGAGGCTATCATGAAGGATATGGAGCTGAAGCACAATGTGGATAGAAACCGCATCTATCTCTCGGGTTTCTCCATGGGTAGCTGGTTGGGTTACCACTGTCTGGAAACTCTTGGCGATAAGATTGCTGCTTTCGGACCGGTTAGTGGTGTGGATATCGGCAAGCAGCCTAAGGCAAACCGCAAGGTGTCTATTATGCACATCCATGGTACGGGTGACGACGTGTTTAAATATAAGGGCGATCCTTCTCACATGGCTGGCGGTTATCCTAGTATCGAAGAATATGTAAAGAAGTGGGCTGCCTACGAAGGTTGCGATGCAAGCAATCCGCAGGTAATCCGTCCTTATCCTGCCAACAGCACAGGTACCAAAGCTACACGTACTATATATAATAATGTGAACGATGGAGTAGAGGTGAACCTGATTGCCATCGACGGCAAGGGCCACTGGCATTCCAACGAAGCAAACGGTGTGAACTCTACCAAGGAACTCTGGACCTTCTTCAAGCGCCATCAGCTGAATCAGGCTTCTACTCCCGACCCGAACTTTCAGATTTATCTCTGCTTCGGACAGTCGAACATGGAAGGAAATGCTGCCATCGAAGCGCAGGATAAGACTGGAGTGAACCCGAGATTCATGGCTATGTACACCCTGGATAATGCGCAGGCAGGCTGGACCATGGGACTTTGGCATACAGCCGTTCCGCCTCAGGCTCGTCCTTACACCCGTCTGTCGGTAGTAGATTATTTCGGCAGAAAGATGGTGGATAATCTTCCGGAAGAAGTGAAGGTGGGTACGATTACCGTAGCCGTGGGTGGTGCCAGCATCGACCTCTTCGATAAGGATAAGTATCAGGCTTATCTGAATGATGCCAAAACAGCCGATTGGCTTCGTAATTATGCCAAGGAATATGGCGGAAATCCATACGGTCGCCTCATCGAACTCGCCAAGATGGCTCAGCAAAAGGGTGTTATCAAGGGCATCCTGCTGCACCAAGGAGAGACCAATAATTGCGATCCTACCTGGCCTTCTAAGGTAAGGAAAATCTACAACGATATGCTTGCCGATTTAGGACTTGATGCCAAGGATGTACCATTGCTTGTGGGCGAGTTGGGACAGAAAGACCAGAACGCTGCCTGCTGGGGACATAATGCCATTATCGACAATATCGCTGCTACGATTCCTACAGCCCATGTCGTTTCTTCCAAGGATTGTCCTCTGCAGAGCGACCGACTCCATTTCACAGCAGAGGGCTATCGCATGTTTGGCAAGCGTTATGCCGACGTGATGCTCCAACTTCTGGGTGTGGTGCCAGTGGAGAACCGCAACTACTTTGTCCGTTATGAGAGTACTGCCGGTGCCAACCTCTGGGACCGTCAGGCTATCTACACCTTGCCAAAGGCTTTGGAGAAGGGTGCCAAGTATACGCTGACCATGAAGGTGAGAACTTCAGCAGATTGCGCTGAGCTGGGATTCTGGCCTATCTGGAATGCAAGCGACCACAAGAACCAGTGGGGTGGAAGCGATGATGTGCAGTATCTGGCAGCCTATTCTGTTGAGGCTGGTGAGTGGAAGACGCTGAGCTGGAATTTCACAGCCAACTTTGCTCTGGATACCTTCCAGTTTGTTTTCGGTAAATACGGTGGTACACTCGATATTGATGACCTGGTACTGGTGAAGGAAGGAACATCCGAAAACCTCATAGCCAATGCTGATTTCTCAGCCAGGCATATCCAGGGCTGGAGTACCAACTGGAATGGCCCAAGCTATTATCTTGCCAACGATGCCTATATAGCTTCTGGTATCGAAAAGCCTGTTGTAGCAACCGTAAAGAAATCTGCGGATAAGGCTTACTACACCCTTCAGGGTGTGAAGGTAGCTCGTCCTACCAAGGGCATCTATATTCATGGCGGTAAGAAAATCGTGATTAAATAAATATAGAAGAAATGAACAGATTATCATTCGTAGCATCAATGCTGATGATGTGCCTCCCGATGATGACGATGGCACAGAAAAATGGAGCCAAGGCACAGGATAAGCCTGACCCAAATTTTCAAATCTATCTCTGCTTCGGACAGTCGAACATGGAGGGTAATGCCGCCATCGAAGACATCGACCGGACGGGTGTGAATCCAAGATTCATGGCAATGTATGCCGTGGATGATGAAAAGGCAGGATGGAAAAAAGGACAGTGGCATACTGCCGTTCCGCCTCAGGCAAGACCAAGCACAGGTCTCACTCCTGTGGATTACTTCGGCAGAAAGATGGTGGCTAACTTGCCAGAGAATGTGAAGGTGGGTACCATCACCGTGGCTGTGGGCGGTGCCAGCATCGACCTCTTCGACAAGCGCACCTATAAGGCTTATCTCAAGAAGCAGCCCGACTGGATGAAGAACTTCGCTTCCCAGTATAACGGCAATCCTTATGCCCGACTCATCGAGCTTGCCAAGATAGCCCAGAAGCAGGGTGTCATCAAGGGTATCCTGCTGCATCAGGGAGAAACCAACAATGGTGATGCCAACTGGCCTAACCGTGTAAAGACCGTGTATAACGATATTCTGAAAGAGTTGCACCTGAAGGCAGAAGATGTACCTTTGCTCGTGGGTGAGACCGTTCAGAAAGATCAGGGCGGCAGTTGCTGGCAGCATATCGCTGTCGTTGATGATATCGCCAAGACCATTCCTACAGCTCATGTCATTTCTTCCAAAGGGTGTCCGCAGCGTGGCGATGGATTGCACTTCATCGCTGAGAGTTATCGCACGATGGGTAAGCGATATGCCAATATGATGCTCTCGCTGCTCGGTATCATTCCGGATGCCAACTATCCGCGTGTGGATAAAGACCGCCGTGCCTACGTCAAGCTCCATGCACCGGAGGCAAAGCAGGTAATCTTCGACATTTGCGGAAAGAAATATCCGATGAAGAAAGATTTGGATGGCGACTGGTATGGCGTTTCTGACCCATTGGTAGTAGGCTTCCACTATTATTTCCTGAATGTAGATGGCGTACAGGTAGTAGATCCTGCCAGCGAAACCTACTTCGGCTGCTGCCGTGAGGCGAGTGGCTTGGAGGTTCCTGAGGGAACTGAAGGCAATTACTATCGTCCTCAGCAGGGAGTGGCACAAGGTCAGGTTCGTTCGGTATCTTACTATGCCGCATCTCAGGGTAAATTCCGCAGAGCTATGGTTTATACGCCGGCAGAATATGAAACCAATCTGAACAAGCGCTATCCTGTGCTCTATCTGCAGCACGGAATGGGCGAGGACGAAACAGGTTGGAGCCATCAGGGAATGATGCAGCACATCATGGACAATCTCATTGCAGAAGGCAAGGCAGAGCCTATGATTGTAGTGATGGAGAGTGGCGATGTGAAGCAGCCTTTCGTGCCACGTCCTGGCAAGGATGTAGATGAGGAGCGCAAACAATATGGTTCTTCTTTCTACGATGTCATTATCAAGGATCTGATTCCGATGGTAGACCAAAAGTTCCGCACCTATACAGATAGAGACCATCGTGCGATGGCTGGTTTGTCGTGGGGCGGTTGCCAGACTTTCAACACCGTGTTGCCGAATCTGGATAAGTTCTCTGCCCTGGGAACCTTCAGCGGTGCACTTTTCGGAGTGGATGTCAAGACCTGCTTCAACGGCGTCTTTGCCGATGCAGAGAAGTTTAACAGTCAGATAAATTATATGTTCATGGGCTGCGGTTCAGAAGAGAACTTCGGCACGGAGAAGATGGCGAAGGAATTGAAGGACCTGGGCATCAAGCTTGATGTCTATGTTTCACCTGGTACTCATCATGAGTGGCTTACCTGGCGCCGCTGCCTGAAGGAATTTGTGCCACATCTGTTTAGAAATAAGTAATAGTTTCCCCTTCCTAAAGTGGAATTCGAAGCATAAATTTATTATTCCCGAAACTATTTGCTGGTTTCGGGATTTTTTATATGCGCATAAAAAAGTTTTTGATACATAGGAAAAAATGAATTAAACATGAATATATTAACTTTGCATGCGAAATGACTAATAAACTTAGCTGTAATAAAAATGAATAAAAAAGTGATATACGTATCTTGGTTATCAGTGTTAACTCTGTTTGCCGGCAATGCTTCGGCTCAGAACCCGATTATCAGCGGACAGTATTCTGCTGATCCTACGGCTCGCGTATTCAACGGGAAGGTATATCTTTATCCTTCTCATGATATTCCGAGTCCTATCGAGAAACTGAAGGAATGGTTCTGCATGGCAGATTATCACGTTTTCTCTTCCACTAATCTTACGGAGTGGCAGGATCATGGAGTCATCGTTTCGCAGGATAAAGTACCTTGGGTACAGGATGGCAGTTATACGATGTGGGCTCCTGATTGTGTAGAGAAAGACGGGAAATATTACTTCTATTTCCCTGCCGCTCCCAAGGGGGAGGAGAAGGGATTCGGAATAGGCGTGGCAGTTGCTGACCAACCGGAAGGACCGTTTATGCCGATGTGGAACCCCATAGAGGGGGTTCATGGCATAGACCCTTGCGTGTTGATAGATAAGGACGGACAGGCTTATATCTACTGGGCGGGAGCCGGTTTGCACATGGCTAAGCTGAAACCCAATATGATGGAGCTCGCCTCTGAGCCGCAGGCTGTGGAGGGATTGCCAGATGGTTTCAAGGAAGGACCATTTGCCTTCGAGCGTAACGGCAAGTATTATTTCACCTTCCCTTGGGTACGTGAAAAGAATGGAACCGAAACGCTGGCTTATGCCATGGCTGACCATCCGATGGGACCTTTCACATTCAAGG
>OHAO01002809.1_pt1 | contig 10297 bp, 5 predicted proteins | sample 1577151 | NCBI WGS metagenome assembly OHAO01 (sample SAMEA3541585, study PRJEB24748) | human gut metagenome | biome: human gut; feature: human-associated habitat; material: faeces | place: China | collected 2012 | reverse complement strand
ATGTAGCTCACGAGCATCAGCAGCGACCACTTGCCGCTTATCACTGCGGGCAGCATAAGCAGGAACGGTGCAATCAATAGCAGAGAGTAGAAAATATATTTTGCCTTGAGCAGCGAGAGAATGTTCTCGCGGTGTGTAAGCAGACAGTCAATATAGTTGCCCTCATAGCTCATCAGTCCGATAAGATTCATCGTGCCGAATATCATAAATGCATACAATCCCCAGAAGTTTGTCATGCCATCAGAGTCGTACACGTCCGACAAAACTATAAACGCGCAGAGCAAAGCCATAGTGAAGAAGCCCGATTTCAAAGCTTTCTTTGGAGTGGCGTTTCTAAGGAGCAGCTTCATCTCGAGCTGCATGAAGAGTCCTATCTCGCCATACTTCTCGAAGAAAGCGAACTTGTTCACCTTCTTCACGCTCTTCTTTACTTCAGAACGCATAAGTTCTTTCTCTATGCTTGCGTATTGCAGACGACGGTTGATAAGTACAATCGCAGCAAGCGCTATAATGCCAAATAATATCGGCAGCACACTATGCTTATCGAGCATTGCGCCAACGTATGAGTAGATATCCGTAAACTGTGCCCAGCCTGCGTTGCTACCAACGTACAGCGGCATTGCCTCTATACCATATATTATAATAGGTAGCGCCCACCATAGTTCGGTTTGCTTGATTAGTGTGCGTGCTATCGCGTACCACTGGCTGTTGATAAGTATGAGCACCAAGCAGAGCAGCATTGTCTGCGTAGCTGTTGCAAGACCATAGCTGAACACTATCGACATTAATGCATAGGGTAATAAGAATGCGAACCAAATGAAGTTGCCTTTACTGATGAGCGAGTTGTAAACGAATGCGTCAATACATGTGTAGCGCGGCAAAGGTAGCAATATATAAGGCTTGACGATGTGTGCAGGAGTCTGCTGCATCGTAAACCTCATGCCGAAGTCGACAAGCAAGAGAAACGGCATGACTATGAACAGATTCTCTGTAGCCGTTGTCGTATTATCGCTGTTTGTTAATTGAGAGAACAATATCGCCAATCCCATAAGATAGATGACGAGAATAAGCATCGAAAGATAAATGAAAAACTTAGCTACCTTGTTTTCCATAGCACTCAGACTGCGGTTGTCGGCAATTCTACGATGCCGCAACAGCAGTCTGATGAGTTCAAATTTAGGGATGGTGTATTTCATATAAGTATTAAGTCTTTTTATCGCAAATCGATAACTTCAGCAGTGGGGTAGTCTTTAGAATTAAACGTGAAGATACGGTCAGAAAGATTCTTCGGTGAGAAGTTGCTCACGGTGATAGTGCTCCATTTGCCCTTATGCTTCATCTTTACCTTTGATGGCACGCCGGTTTTGCGGTTTATCGTGATATACATCTCCGGAATGCCTCTGTTTGGGTTCTGAGCCACAAGGTGTACCTCGTTGTTTGCGCCTGCGTTAGTGGCAGACATCTTGTAGCCTGTCTTGTACATGGTGATGAACGAGTAGGGATTCATCATCTGCTGCTGAGCCTGAGTAGGTGTACTTACGTTCACTTCGTTGTTTTTCTTCACGTAAGTCCACTGCGTCTTGCCGTTATACCACACCGTCATTTGCGGAGTGCGTGCGTTGAACTTGTTGCCCTTTATGGCTATAGTGCCCGACACCTTGCCAGTTGCAGCACTGCTCATCGTGAACGAAGCGCTTGCTCCGCCCGATCTGCCTACCACCTTTGCAGCACGGTCGAGAATCTTTCGTGCTGCATTGTTCTTCTGTGCTGCGCTTGTGCTCACACCAAGCCAAGCCATGCACATTGCCATCATAATTCCTAAAAACAAACGTCTCATAATATGAATGTGTTTTAATTTGTGAACTGTTATACTGCCGTTAGCCTCTCAGCTGGTTCATGATAGCTGTCAGCTGACTCTCGTCTGCCACGAGCACATCACGAGGCTTGCTGCCGTGAGCCGCTCCTACGATGCCAGCCTTTTCGAGCTGGTCCATGAGTCGTCCGGCGCGGTTGTAGCCGATAGAGAAGCGGCGCTGAATCATACTCGTGCTGCCTTGCTGGCTGACGATTACAGAGCGTGCTGCCTCCTCAAAGAATGGATCGAGATTGCCCATGTCTGCACCGCCGGTGTTGCTGCCGCCGTCAGAGTCGTCGCTCTTAGGTTCTGGCAACTCCATAGGATGAGTCGGACCCGACTGGTGCTCGATGAACTCGTTGATTTCGCATATCTCTTTAGTGCTGATGAATGCGCACTGCACACGAGTAGGTTCGTTGCCGTTGAGATAGAGCATGTCGCCCATACCGATGAGCTGGTTGGCGCCCGGACGGTCGAGGATGATGCGCGAGTCGGTCATAGAGCTAACCTTGAATGCGATGCGTCCAGGGAAGTTAGCCTTGATGTTACCCGTGATGATTGACGTAGTAGGACGCTGCGTAGCGATAATCATGTGTATGCCGACTGCACGTGCCAGCTGTGCGATACGTGCGATAGGCATCTCCACCTCCTTGCCCGCAGTCATGATAAGGTCGCCGAACTCGTCGATGATAACCACGATGTAAGGCATGAACTCGTGTCCGTGTTCCGGATTGAGTCGGCGGTGCAGGAACTTGTCGTTATATTCCTTTATATTACGCGCACCGGCGAGCTTCAGCAAGTCGTAGCGGTGGTCCATGAGTGTACACAGACTCTTCAGTGTGCGTACCACCTTCGTAACGTCGGTGATGATAGGTTCGTCGTCGTCGTCAACCTGCGCCATGAAGTGGTCGGCGATAGGCGAGTAGACGCTGAACTCAACCTTCTTCGGGTCGATGAGCACCAACTTCAGTTCGTTCGGATGCTTCTTGTAGAGCAGCGAAGTGATGATGACGTTCAGACCGACTGACTTACCCTGACCCGTAGCACCGGCTACAAGCAGGTGAGGAATCTTCGTAAGGTCTGCCATGAACACCTCGTTGGTGATGGTTTTTCCGAGTACGATAGGCAGGTCGTACTTCGACTCCTGGAATTTCTTCGAGTTAAGGATGCTCTCCATCGACACGTTATGGCGCTTCTTGTTCGGCACCTCAATACCGATAGTGCCCTTGCCCGGTATCGGCGCAATGATACGCACGCCGAGAGCCGAAAGGCGCAGCGCGATGTCTGCCTCCAGACCGCGAATCTTGGTGATGCGGATGCCTTCAGCAGGAGTGATCTCGTAGAGCGTGATGGTCGGACCGACAGTTGCCTTTATTTCGCAGATGTCGATGCCGAAACTCTTCAGCACCTTGATAATCTCCTCGTTGTTCGCCTTGATTTCGTCCATATCAATGTATGGCTTGCCTCCGTTCTCGTCCTTGGTGAGCAGGTCGAGTGTCGGGTGCTTGTATCGTGTGAACGGTTCAAGCGGATTGATAGGCGTGTTGATTGTGTCGTCAGTAAGGTTGCCGCCCTTGGCCTTCTCGTCCTTTCCGACCTCAACGGTCAGTTTGTCGTCGCCTGTCTTCATGGGTTTTACGTCAGGTGTAGCCGTTGCAATGGGCGTAGCCTGCGCCTTGCTGGTCTTCTTCTGTCCGAGGTTAGAGAACTCTGTAAGGTCGATGACTGGTGTCGGTTCAGCCGACTTTGCTGTGTCTTTCTTCGCATCGGCAGTGTTGCTGCTTGTTGCAACCGATGCGGTGTATCCATTCTCTACGCTTGTTGTCTCGCTGTCGTTATTGTTCAGTTTGTCTGTAACAATCTCCGACGCCTTACCCGTGATTGACTTCAGCGGGTTGAACATGCGGCGTACCCATGTGATGGTCTGCTTGCTGATGAATGTGAGCAGCGCTATAGCCACGAAGAACAGCAACGCAGTGAGTCCAGGAGGGCCTACTATGTTCTCTATGAAGTTCACGCAGACGGCTCCGTGGTTGCCTCCGGGGTTGAATATCGCCTCGGGCAGGAGTGGTGCAAGCACTTTTGCGAGGAATATAGACACCCATATCATAGACACACCCATGCCGAAGAACCACTTCCATAAGCTCAGCTTGTATATTCCCATTGTCTTGATGCCTGCCACGAACAGGAAACAAGGAATCAGGAAGGCTGCGTAGCCGAAGTGTTCCGTGATGAGTATGTATGATATGATAGCTCCGTATGAGCCGCAATAGTTCTTTATTATTTTGTCATGGTTGAGCCACTCTCCTGGACGTAAGTTCTCGAGCAGACTCTGGTCTTCGGCTCCGGTATTTATGTAGGATACCATCGAGACTGTTAAATGTATCGCGAGAATCGCAATCATCATGCCTACCAAGAAGTCTGTTTTCTCACTTTTCAAGATGCTCTGCCATATTGTTGCTTCTTTAGAGTTAGATGCTTTGCGCTCTGTTTTCTTCTTTGCCATATTTTGTTTAAAATTGTGTCGTTTGTTGTGTCGTGTGCATCAAATCGTATGTTATATTATGTAATGATTCGATTTACGGCTGTTTTCTACCGAAATTGCTTACAAAATTAGTGGAAAAAAGTCGGAAACAGCCATATTTTCGCACTTTTTTTCTAATTTTGCAAAATCTTTCAACATCGAGATGAAAACAATATACAATAAATTTGATAAGAACGTTATAAACGCCCTGCCGTTAGTGGATTTCCCGGGTAAGATCACGGTGGTGCTCAACGAGTCGGAAGCCGACCGCGCGGTGGATTATCTCCTCTCGTGCGAAATGTTGGGCGTCGACACCGAGACTCGCCCCGCGTTCCGCCGTGGGCAGAACCATAAGGTGGCGCTATTGCAGGTTGCCACCAAAGACCAGTGCTTTCTGTTTCGTCTTAACCATATCGGCTTGCCCGATTCGCTTGTGCGCTTGCTGAGCAACAAGATGGTGCCAATGATTGGTCTTTCGTGGCACGACGACTTGCTCTCGCTCCATCGCCGTCGCGAGTTTGAGCCAGGCTGGTTCATTGATATCCAGGACATCATAGGCAATATAGGCGTGCAGGACAAGAGTCTGCAGAAACTTTACGCCAATCTCTTCGGCGAGAAAATCAGCAAGCGCCAGCGCCTCACCAACTGGGAGGCGGATGTGCTCACCGACAAGCAGAAGGAGTATGCCGCTATCGACGCATGGGCGTGCATAAAGCTCTACAACGAGATAATGCAGCTGATGGCTACCCACGACTACGAACTGAAGGTAGTGGAGGAGAAGCCTGCCGAGTAATGTAAAAATACAAACGACTATATGTACAAAAATCTATATTTAAAGAAGGGTAAGGAGGAAAGCCTCAAGCGTTTCCATCCTTGGATATTCTCTGGTGCCGTAGCGCAGATTGAGGAGGGCGTAGAAGAAGGCGAAATCGTGCGCGTTTTCACCTCGCAAGGCGACTTCATCGCTGTCGGTATGTATCAGATCGGTTCTATCGCTGTGCGCGTGTTGTCTTTTCGCGACGTAGAGATAGACGGCGAGTTCTGGCTCTCGCGCCTGCAGTCGGCTTGGCAGATGCGTCAGGCTATCGGACTCATAGGCCGCGAGAACAACAATACGTTCCGTCTTGTTCACGGCGAGGGCGACAACCTCCCAGGTCTTGTAATCGACTGCTATGGCGACACCGCGGTTATGCAGGCTCACAGCGTGGGTATGCACCTCGTTCGCCATGAGATATGCGAGGCTCTCGTGAAGGCTTCTGAGGGCGAGATCAAGAACGTTTACTACAAAAGCGAGACAACGTTGCCGTTTAAGGCGGACGTGGAGCACGAGAACGGTTTCATCTACGGTTCGATGGGCAGCGACGTGGCTATGGAGAACGGCTTGAACTTCCATATCGACTGGCTGAAGGGTCAGAAGACGGGCTTCTTCGTCGACCAGCGCGAGAACCGCCACCTGCTCGAGACTTACTCTAAGGGTCGTTCGGTGCTCAATATGTTCTGCTACACGGGCGGCTTCTCGGTTTACGCCATGCGTGGCGGCGCTAAGCTGGTTCACTCCGTTGACAGCAGCGCCAAGGCTATCGAGTTGACAAACAGAAACATCGAGCTTAACTTCCCCGGCGATGAGCGTCACGCAGCGTTCTGCGAGGATGCGTTCAAGTTCCTCGACGCCAACGACAAGACATACGACCTCATCGTGCTCGACCCACCTGCGTTCGCCAAGCATCGTGCTGCTCTGCGCAATGCGCTGAAGGGCTACACACGCCTCAACGTGAAGGGATTGCAGCGCATCAAGCCCGGTGGCATCCTCTTCACATTCAGCTGCTCGCAGATAGTGACAAAGGAGAACTTCCGCAACGCTGTCTTCACAGCTGCGGTGCAGGCTAACCGCAAGGTGCGCATCCTTCATCAGATTCACCAGCCTGCCGATCACCCGATTAACATCTACCATCCGGAGGGCGAATACCTCAAGGGATTGGTGCTTTATGTAGAATAAAAACAAGACTGTGGAAAAATCTTCTGCGATAATCAATTCATTCGTGGACAGAGTGCAACGCTTCGCCTCTGTCCACGAATTGTTCGTTTATGGGGGCAAGTATATTGTGGCGCTTTCTGGCGGCGCAGACAGCGTGTCGCTGCTCTTTGTGCTGAAACATCTGGAGCACGAACTGGGCATAGGCGTTGAGGCTGCTCACTGCAACTTCCATCTGCGTGGCGCCGAGTCGGTGCGCGACGAGGTGTTCTGCAAGCAACTTTGTGAGCGTCTTTCCGTGCCTCTGCATCTCATCCACTTCGACACGCAGGCTTATGCCGACCTGCATAGTGTGAGCATCGAGATGGCTGCGCGCGACTTGCGCTATGGCTATTTCGAGAACCTGCGCCGCGATATCAAAGCGCAGGATATCTGCGTTGCACATCATCGCGACGACAGCGTTGAGACCGTTCTGCTCAACCTCGTTCGCGGCACCGGATTGCGTGGGCTGCGAGGCATTCAGCCGCGCAACGGCAACATCATTCGCCCTCTGCTTTCGCTTAGCAGAGAGGATATTGTGCAGTATCTTGATGCTCTTGGCGAGAGTTACGTTACAGATTCAACCAATCTGCATAACGACGTGAAACGCAACAAGATACGTCTTGACGTAATGCCGCTGTTGCGCGAGCTTAATCCGAGCGTAAGCCAGTCGATTTTCGAGTCGTCGCTGCGTGTTGGCGAGGCTCTGAAAGTGTTCGATGAGGCAATGAAGCGAAGCATTGCCGACGTCACAACCCCTCTCAGGGGGTGCACTTGTCTCAAGTGCACCAACCAACCAGTCGAGAAGTGTACCAACCAACCAGTAAGGAAGTGTACCAACCAACCTCTGTTGGTGCAGCAGAGACTGCTGCACCAACAGAGGTGCACCTTCCAAGCCAACCACCCCCTCACCATCTCCATCGACCGACTGAAGCAACAGCCATCACCCGAGTACACCCTCCACGAAATACTCAGTCCCCGGGGCTTCACTTCTGCGCAGATTGAGCAGATATATGGTTCGCTCGACACCTGCTCTGCAGGCAAAATCATAGCTTCCGATTCGCACGAACTCGCCTTCGACCGCGGTTCTCTGCTTGTTCAGCCGAGAACAAATGTAGCCGATGCTACACGCTCAATGCGCATACCCGAAACCGGCACGTATGTGTTCAGCGACAGTTTGAAGATAAAGGTAGCGGCGGAAGATTGCGGCGACGATTACGTGCCGAGTCGCGCAGCCGACTGCGTATGTCTCGACGCATCGGACATCAAGTTCCCGCTCACGCTGCGCCACATTGAGCAGGGCGACCGCTTTGTTCCGTTCGGCATGAACGGCATGAAGCTCGTAAGCGATTATCTCACCGACCGCAAGAAGAATGTCTTTGAGAAGCGTGCCCAGCTCGTAGTTACCGACGCCCAGCAACGCATCGTCTGGCTTGTAGGCGAGCGCACCGACAACCGCTTCCGCATTAGCAAAGAAACCAGTAAAGCCCTACGACTTACTTTGTTACAGTAGCGTGGTAACCATGTTTTTGCTTTGCGGTAACGATATAGTAGCTATGCGGTAATAGTGTTTTTGCTACGTGGTAATCAAATAGCTACTAAGCAAAAACGATGTAGGATAAAAGAAATCGGTCATTAGAAACTGAGCTGTAGCCCAATTTCTAATGACCGATTTTTAGTATAAATGTGTTGTTTACAACTTCTTGAACACGCCCTGCATCTGCTCGCCGAGTCCGATGGTGTAGCCCTGCGATACAAATACTACGCGGTTGAATGTGTCGGCGATGATGAACATCGGCATCTGCTTCTCGTTCATCAGCTTCATCTCACGTGCAATCTGCTTGCGTACCGATCCGTCCTTGTCGAGGGCGAACTGCACGGTAGACGGCAGACCCGGGAACTCGTCGTGGTTGAACTTGGCTGCGTCGGCTTCGCTCTCGAAGAGCAGCACTACCGGACGGCCCCATGCCTCGAATGCTTCCTTCATCTTCTCGATGTCGTGCAGAGCATGGTTGGTAGGTTCTTGACCTACGCCGAGGATGCCCACAACGTAATAGCCGCGACCGGTCTGTGAGAGTAGACTTACTTCCTTACCGTCCTTTGTAACGAGGCTCTCTGAGTTGAACGAACCGATTACAGACACTTCGTTGGTGTTTTGGCGAATCTCAAGAGGCAGGGTTGTTGTCTGACCCTTTTTAATCTCGAAGATTCGGTTTGATGCGAGTACGCTGCCGTTTGCAAGACGTGTACCCGTGGTGAGCATGTATGTGCCGGCGTCGAGCTTGTAGCCGTTCTTGAACGTGTTGCTCCATGTAGTGCCGTTGCCCATGTCAGCCTGACCCTCATCGAAGTTGAGCAGCTGAGCCGTGCCGTTCTCTATGCGGCTGATTGTGAAGTGGCTGTAATACTTCGGGTTGTCGAGCAGCTTTGTAGGCTCGTATGCCAGCACGATTGTGCCAAGCGCGGCAGCAGTAGATGTCTTCTCGGCTGTGTTGTCGAACTTCACATCCTGCCATTCGCCGTTCTTCTTGTACTGTATCTTGCCTGTCACAGCGTCCTTCTGTGCTTCGATGCCGAGGCTGCGAGCCACGTCGACGAAGAAGATGTCGCGCGAACGCTCGTCGGTAATCTTCGACTTCATAACGCCAACCGGAGTCTGTGCGATGCGCAGAGCCTTCTTGTCGGGGTTGAGGCGGATGTTCTTCTTTATCCATTCTACGAGCTTCATCGGGTCGGCGCGGAAAGCGTCGGCTGCCTTCTTGCTGAACGCCTTCTCGAAGTACTGCTTGAACGGAATTGTAATCAGCTCGTCCTCAACACGCGGCGAGAGCTGGTCGGTTGTTGCGTTGTAGCTGTCTTCGAGAATCTCGGTTGTGATGTCGCGCAAGTCTTTGTCGCTGAGTGTGGCGAGTATGCCCATCACGCGGTCTTCGTTGTCGCTGTGTCGTTTGATGAAGTCGACGATGGTCTGCTTGTTGCCGCGCGACTTGAAGATGTACTCGGCGCCGCGCTCATTGATGCGCTTTGCCTCCTCCATAGTGGGGAACGTTGCTGTATATGCCTTGCGAATGCTGTCCTCAAGAGCAAAGCGGCGCTGGTTCTCCTTGTGCATCTCGTCGCTGACGTATGGCAGCTGCGGATCTTCCTTCGGCGGAACGATGTCTAAGTAGGTGCATTTAGGGGGTGCACTTGTCTCAAGTGCACCAACAGAACTGGTAGGTGCACCCCCAGGGAGGGTGAGTATGGTTTCTTTGTCCTTGCCGAACGATACCTTCTGGTAGGTGTATTTGCCGTCTTTCGACGCCCAAACAACCAAGTCGCCGATGCCTGCAGAGAGCGAGGTGTGACCGTTTGCGTCGGTATATTTTGTTACAGCTGTGAAGAATTCGGCGTAGTTGTAAATCTTGAACTCGACACGGGCGTTCTCTACCGGCTTGCCTTCGCTGTCCTTGACATAGAAGTCGATAGGCGCAACCGGTGCATAGTTGGAGGTGAGGTTGATTTCTGTGAAGTTGCTTGTGCGCAGCATCACCTCCTCAGGTCCGTTATAGTCGCCGAAAGCACGTGTGTGCATGAGCATTGCTCGCGAAGCCGGCGCATTGAACCAACCGAGGTTGAGCACCGGTTCTGGTTCACAGGCACCGAGGAAGTACCATTTGCCGTCTGCCCACGCCTCTACCCAGGCGTGGTTGTCGTCGGTGTGAGCCCAACGCGGTGTGTAAACCTGGCGTGCAGGTATGCCTACGGCTCTGAGCGCTGCAACGGCAAACGTACTCTCTTCGCCGCAACGTCCGGTTGCGGTCTTGAGCGTTGCGAGAGGCGCCGATGTGCGGGCGTCAGAAGGTTGGTATGTCACCTTCTCGTGGCACCAGTGGTTCACTTCAATGATGGCGTCCATCATAGACAT
>OHAO01002795.1_pt1 | contig 10340 bp, 8 predicted proteins | sample 1577151 | NCBI WGS metagenome assembly OHAO01 (sample SAMEA3541585, study PRJEB24748) | human gut metagenome | biome: human gut; feature: human-associated habitat; material: faeces | place: China | collected 2012 | reverse complement strand
CGTGTATTGGAGTATACCAAGGGAAATAAAACCGAAACTGCCCGTTTATTGAAGATCGGGCTTACCACATTATACCGTAAAATTGAAGAATATAAACTTTGATGAATGATGCATTGATAGGGTGTGATACTGTTATACCTTTTTAATTAATCCGATATATATCCGTTAGGAAAAGTCGATATGGTACAAGTGTGCCGGGGCTTTTCAAAATAGTGTAATCCTTTTCAAAATGGAAGGGTTACACTATTTTTGTGTGTGCCTATCGTTGAACCTAATTTATTGATATATAATTGATTGTGATATAATCTTCTCTTTTGGCATATATTTGGCATATAGCAAGTCTGGTAAAAACAATTAATAACAATTTAAAAACAAGGTAAAAACATGGGAATAACATTATCATTCATTTTCTGCCTGTTTAGCGGCTTCGACCAGGACAGTTAAAAACCGTTAAAAACAGATTGAAAGGAGGAAAATAACTCGTGAAAATTGCTGTGGTCGGAGCCGGCGCGATGGGAAGCCTCTTCGGCGGATATCTTTCTCAAAAAAACGACGTCTATCTTGTGGATATCTGGGCAGAGCACGTGCAGGCCATAAATGAAAACGGGCTGAAAATTGAGGAGCAGGATGGGCAGATTCGAATCTTCCATCCTAAAGCGACGACAGATGCAAAAACTGTAGGAGTCGTAGAGCTTGCTGTTGTATTTGTAAAGTCTATCCAGACCATTGAGGCTATGGAAGAAAACATTTCACTGATCGGGCCAGACACTATGGTTCTCTCTCTTCAAAACGGTTATGGGAATGATGCGGATATCCGCAAGTTTGTGGATAAGAAAAATATCGTTCTAGGAACGACAGCCCATGGCTGCACGATGAAAGAGCCGGGATTTGTTTACCATGCCGGCGTCGGCCAGAATCATATTGGTCCCGTAAGCAGTGATCGAAATGCGGCAGAGATAGTAGCTGCTGTCCTGAATGAATGTGATCTCATTACGGACGTCTCTGATGACGTAATGAAACTTGTGTGGAACAAACTCTTTGTGAATGTCGGCATCAACGCAATTACAGCTCTTATAGACAGAACAAATGCCTGTATTGCCGACAATCCCTGCGCCAATGCAGTGTCGAAGGCACTAGTTTATGAAGCTGTCGCGACAGCCAATGCTGGCGGTGCTAATTTTGACGCAGCCACAGTTTTTGCAAATGTAGTGGAAGTCGCCCGCAAAACAGGCCTGAATCGCTCATCCATGCTTCAGGATGTGTCTAAGAAGCGTAAAACTGAGATTGATAAAATCAACGGTGCCATTGTGAAAGAAGCAGAAGCTCATGGCGTGGATGTGCCGGCCAATCGTCTGATCGTAAATTTGATCCACGCAAAAGAATAGGTGAATTTCCCGAGAATAAAGATGTGGTTTAAAGATGGCAACTCGTCGGACAAAAACAGCAAAATGGCGATGAAAACTTGGCATATTCTTTAAATAGGGGGCATTTTGTGATGGAAAAGCAGAAAATGACGGTTATGGATTTTCAGAAGTACAAAGATGAAGGCAGAAAGTTCTCCTATGTGACGGCTTATGATTATACGACTGCATCTATCGTGGACGACAGTGATGTGGAGGTTATTCTTGTCGGCGACTCTCTAGGCATGATCATGCTTGGCTACAAGGGAACAACGGCAGTAACCATGGACGACATGATCCATCATATCCGTCCAGTAGTACAGGGAGCTCCTCACACCTTTGTCATTGGCGATATGCCTTTCGGTTCCTATCAGGTTTCCTGTGAGCAAGCGATGACCAATGCCATCCGCATGATCAAGGAAACAGGCTGCGACTGCGTCAAACTTGAGGGCGGCATCAACATGGCCGACAAGATCGCAGCAATCGTGAATGCTGGTATTCCCGTGATGGGGCACATAGGTCTGACTCCTCAAACCGCAACTTCGCTCGGAGGATTCAAGGTTCAGGGCGGTACGCCTGAAAGCGCCCGCAAACTTATTGAAGATGCCAAGACCATCGAAAAAGCCGGCGTATTCTCCATCGTCCTTGAGTGCGTGCCCAGTTGTGTCGCAAGGGCCATGTCCAAAGAAGTCCGTGTTCCCATTCTCGGTATTGGTGCTGGTCCCGATGTGGACTGTCAGGTGTTGGTGACACAGGATCTTCTTGGCATGTACGGTGATTTCAAGCCCAAGTTCGTCAAGCAGTTTGCTCAGATTCGCAAGGCCATGGTGGATGGTCTTAATGCGTTCCACGAGGAGACTCTGAACGGATCATTCCCATCACCCGAGTTCAGTTTCAACAAGCAAGTCGATATCCCGCCGGCCAGGGAATAAGCAAGAGAAGTTCTGAAATAAAACCAGCCCTTCCGCAGCACCGTGCGCCTCCCTGGGGGTACTTTGACAAGGACATACAAGTGCGCCCGCTGCGCCATTTCATCCCACAAAATTTCAAGGAGGCTTTCTCGACATGAAGAAGTTATATGCTGCTCTTGTGGTTTTAGCGCTGCTCTGCGCGTCAGCTTCAGCCACTGAGGTCCTCAAGGCCTCTCATTCCGTGGCTCCGTCCCATCCGTATCACCTTGGACTCGTCAAGTATGCCGAGTTGGTGACGGAACGTACCAATGGTGCTGTGACAATTGATATCTTCCATTCCGCCCAGCTTGGCAACGAGCGGGATAACATCGAAGGTCTTCAGATGGGAACTCTGGACATCTGCGTTACCTCCACGGGCCCCATGGGCGGATTTGAACCCCGCTTCTTTATGTTTGACCTGCCCTTCCTGTTCCGCAACCGCGAGCATGTTTACAAGGTTCTCGACGGCACTGTGGGACAAGAACTCCTAAAGAAACTCATTGATGTAGGTATTGTCGGTGCCGCCTACTGGGAGAATGGGTTCCGTCAGGTCACCAACTCCAAGCGTCCAATCAACTCCGTCAACGATATCAAGGGCCTTAAGCTCCGTACTATGGAGAATCAGGTTCACATAGATGCCTTTCGCGCTCTTGGCGTCGATCCTACCCCCATGGCCTGGAGTGAGGTCTTCACAGCGCTGCAGCAGGGGGTTATCGACGGTCAGGAAAATCCTGTGCCTATCATCTACGTTCAGAAACTGATCGAGGCCGGTCAGAAGTACTTAGCAATGACCAACCACGTTTATTCACCTTCGCTGTTTCTGATCAGCGCTATCACTCTGGAGCGCTTTGATGCAAAGACCCGCGCTGTCCTTGTAGATACAGCAAAAGAAGTGGCCGTCTACGAGCGCGGCCTGATCAAGCAAATGGATGAAGAGCAGATTGGACTTCTTCAGAAGCAGGGTATGGTAGTCACCTATCCTGATCAGGCTGAATTTAAGGCCGCCTGCCAGTCTATTTACACAAAGTACGAAGAGCGCTTTGATAAAAAGCTTATCGACAATATCATCAATACAAAATAACACAAACAGAAGGGTCGATTTTCTATCTTGAACGCAAAGGGCAGGCCGTGCCCTGAAAAGCACGGTCTGTTTTGGAAAGGAGGACCTATGGAACTGATACATAGAACAAGCGAGCTCTTGAATAGCCTCGTAGAGAAGACTATCTGCCTTCTGCTCGCAGGCATGACGGCGGTAACCTTTGCGCAAGTGGTATGCAGACTTATACAGGGCTCTTTGCCGTGGTCCGAGGAATTATCGCGTTACATGATGGTTTATCTGACTTTTCTTGGACTGAGTGTGGGCGTTAAGCGAGGTGTTCTTATTAATATAGAAGCTTTCATGAACCTCTTTCCTCCCCAAATCCAGAATACAGGCGCTCTTTTTGTGACCCTGTTGAATATGGCCTTTTTTTACGTACTCCTCCGTTACGGCGTCAAAATTGTCCTGTTCACGCTGCGTCAGACTTCCCCAGCCATGGGCGTCAAAATGGGCTACATTTACGCGTCTATCGCCATTGGAGCTGTTTTAATGATGCTTCACTCCGTCGATAACTTACTTCAGAAATTCTCAAATAAAGCGACGGTGAACTCTCATGACTAACGAAGTCGCGCTGGTGCTCTTCGGCTCTCTGCTACTATTCTTCTTTTTGAAGGTTCCTATTGGGTTTGCTATAGGCCTTTCGTCGGTGTTGACGTTGACGCTGTGCACCCGTATTCCCCTTCAAGTGGTACCTCAGCGCCTTTTTACGGCGACAGATTCCTTTCCCTTCATGGCAGTGCCATTTTTTATCCTGTCAGGAAGTCTCATGGAGCAGGGAGGCATATCGAGGCGGCTCATTGCTCTTGCGAGTTCATTTCTCGGTGCCTGCCACGGCGGGCTCGGTATGGTGTCGATCGTTGCATGCATGTTTTTTGCAGCCATCTCCGGATCCTCAGCGGCAACGACAGCAGCTATCGGCAGCATTATGATTCCCGCCATGGTCAGTCATGGTTATGATGTGGGTTTTGCTTCGGCGATCAACGCAGCTTCAGGGACCATTGGCATCATCATTCCACCAAGCATACCCTTTGTCACTTATGCCGTGCTCACCGGCTCTTCTGTAGCAAGCATGTTTTTGGGCGGCATGGTGCCAGGACTTCTGATGGGACTGTCATTGATAGCTTTAACCTACGGCATCTCATACAAGCGCAGTTACAAGGACGAGCAGAAGGCGACATGGCATGCTAGGTGGGTAGCCTTTAAGAACTCTATTCTGGCGCTGTTTATGCCGATTATCGTCATCGGCGGTATTTATTCGGGATTTTTTACGCCCACAGAGGCGGCCGTAGTTGCCGTGGTCTACGCCTTGGCGGTAGGAGTTCTGGTCTATCGTGAGCTGACTCTCAAAACTATCATGAAAGTTTTCACAGAATCAGCGGTAAGTACGGCGGGCATTTTATTCCTCATCGCCGCTGCATCGCTTTTCGGCTGGATACTTACCAACAACCGTATCCCTGACGCCATAGCGCAATGGCTGATGTCCATCTCAAAAAATCCCATCATCATCCTGATGCTGATCAACCTTCTTCTTCTGAGCGTGGGAACATTTCTTGACACCGTAGCAGCACTCATTATTCTGGTGCCGATTCTCTTCCCCATTTCCGCACAGCTGGGCATCGACCCTGTTCACTTTGGGCTCATCATCTGCGTCAACCTAGCTATCGGTCAAGTGACGCCACCTTTCGGCATCTGCCTTTTCGTCGCTTGCGGAGTGGCGGACATCAAACTTGAACGCATAGTAAAAAGCGTGCTTCCCTTCATCCTGATGCTCATTCTGGATGTGATTCTGGTTACCTACCTACCCTGCCTCAGTACCTGGCTTCCGAATGCGTTGATGTAAAGATCCCAATTTAACGAGCATATAGATAAAACCGGGTTTTCTCGAAAAATGCTTATACTCGTAGTATTTCCATTAGGAAAATAAGAAATAATATTGTTTTCTTACAATGGAAAACAACATGAGAACTACTGCACAAAAGGGGGAAAAAGCATGACAGCATTAGCGTGGATCGGTGTTATGTTTATCATTGCGGTAATTCTGAGAGCGAAGATAAACTTTCTCGGAAGATCTCTGGTGCCTGCTTGTGTCATTGCCGGAGTCATCGGTTTTATTCTGATGAACACCTGCGGGCTTGGAGGCAGCAAAGCCGGAGATTACGGCTATATTTCAGGGCAGCTTTACACCTTCCTGTTCATCAATATGGGCGTTACTCTTGCTGCGAAAAAACTTGATACCCCTCAAAAAGAGAAGATCAAAAATCTGAAAGAGCTACGTGCGCGCATGGGCGACAGCATGTTCTCGGGTATCTTCGGTATGGGGTCCTACTGGGCGCTGGCCTATTCATTCCAAGCCTTGATCGGTTTTGGTATTTTGTGTCTCATCGGCAAGTACTGGGACATGGATCCCACCTATGGCCTGCTTATCTCCTTCGCGTTCGCTCAGGGCCCCGGCCAGGCCGTTACCTACGGCGCCCAGATGGAAGCGGCCGGATGGAGTCATGCGATTCAGGTGGGCATCACCTTTGCATCCGTTGGCTTCCTGGTCGCCTTTATCCTCGGCGTCCCTTATGCCAAAAAGGGTATCAAGATGGGTATCGCCAGTTCCAAGATCCGTCTGAGCCCCGATGTGGCCTTTGGCTTCTATGAACCTGAAAAGCAGGAGCCCTACGGTAAAATCACAACCTTTGGCGGCAACCTCGATGTGCTGACGTTCCATATCGCCCTTGTAGGGGTAGCATGGATCTTGGGTACCTATCTAGGCAAGCTCTGGGGCTTGTTCCCAGGATACTTCGGTCAACTCTTTTCAATGCTTCTGTTCTTCAACGGTATGCTCTGCGGCTATGGCCTGCGCTGGATCATAGGTAGACTTGGGGTCAGCAAATATCTTGACCGCGGCACTCAGCTCCGCATCGGCGGAGCATGCACCGATATCATGGTAACAGCGGCTTTCATGGCTATTGACATGGATATCGTTGGCAAATGGATGGTTCCTATCACCATCATCTGCGTAGTTGTATCCGGAGTTACCTGGGTTACTATTAAATACTTCGGCGCCCGCTTTGGAGGCAGCAATGACTTTGAGCGCATCCTCGGCGAATGGGGAACGGCAACAGGAACAAATGCTACGGGGCTGTCATTGGTCCGTATCGTCGATCCGGAAGCTGAGACCACCACTGCAGCGGAGTTGGGGCCCGCAAACATCGTGAACGTTCCGGCATCCTACTTTGTCATGCCTGCCATTCTGGCTTTCGCAGCCAAAACGATGACTCAGATATCCATGATTCTGTGCCTTGTGGCCGTTCTCGTGGGTTACTTGATCTTCATGCGCGTCGTTGGCGTATGGGGTAAAAAAACCTTCGAGATGAACAAGGGAGAGAAGTATAAAGACGGTAAACTTATCATGAAAGATGGCAAACCAGTAAACTAAATAATATTTGAGATATAATTCATGATTAGAATATGGTGGGCAGCAAAGAGCACAGCGACTGGGAATTTCGACACCTTCCATGTTAATACGCTCTTGCAAAGGAGGAAAAAATGAGCTCTGATCATTCGTATCTTGACATTGCCTTTAGAAATGGAAGCGTTATTACGGTAAATGCCAACGACGACGAGGCTCAGGCTGTAGGCGTCAAGGGCAATAAAATCGCATTTGTAGGGTCTAACGAAGCACTGCATGAACTGCTCGACTTGCACACAAAGGTCTACGACCTAGACGGGCGTACGCTGATGCCAGGAATCAACGACAGCCATTTTCATCCTATCCTGAACGGTATGCTGGGAACAGAACTGGACTCCGCCATACTCGATACCACACCTAAGCACTGCTCATCTCTTGCAGCAATGCTAGAACTGATACGACAAACAGTGAAGATCAAAAAGCCCGGACAATGGATCTCAATGATGGGATATGAACCGCTTCTTTTCCCCGAAGGAAGACACCCCACTCTTGAAGAGCTTGATGCAGCTGCGCCAAATAACCCTGTTCACTGCATGCACGGCGGCGGGCACATCTGTATGTACAATTCAAAAGCTTTGGAATATCTGGGCGTTTATAGTCCCTCTGATGCCGTAAAATATCCTGCTGATGAAGTAGAAGTTTGCGCCGGAAAATTGACGGGAATGGTCCGCGGTCATACGCACTTTGGGCTTTGGAGACAGGTAGACTACACAGAAGAACAGCAGAAACGCGCCGCCATGAAATCCCATAAACAGCTTCTTGAAGCAGGCATCACCTCGGTAGGCGATATGGGTGAATGTGACAAATCTTCATATCATATTATGCAGAAGCTCTGTCGTGACGGAGAGTTCAAGGTTCGCGTCTATATGGCGCTTCACAGTATTTTTGGCAAATCTTACTCCTTAGCTGACAACCAGCATTGGTTGGATCTTGGTTTCATGACTGGGCTAGGCGATGAACACTTCCGCGTGGGACCATGCAAATTCATGATTGATGGCGGTTCAGGCGGTCCATCCTGTGCCACCCGTGAGCCCTACAGCCACGATCCCTCCATGGTTCGCGAGCGAGGCTGGGAACGCGATGAGACAGCACGCTATATCAAGACCATTAACGACGCCGAATGCCAAGTCACAGCCCACGCCATTGGAGACTTGGCTATTGAATTCATGGTGGAGGGTTACGAGAAGGTCTTCGCCGAGAATCCGGAAAAGGTTCGTCACCTGCGCCATCGCATCGAGCATTGTACCATCGTGGATCAGGATCTGATTGACCGCATGGCACGAATGAACATTTGCCCTTCAGTAAATGCCGGGCTTGTGGCCATGCTGGGAGAAAACTTTACAAAATTCTATGGCCAGCGCAACAGATACCTTGGCGCGCTGAAAAGTATGCTCAAGGCCGGCATAAAATGCTCCCTTCACAGTGACGCACCTTCAGGGCCAGTGGGACTCAAGTGCATTGATGGATGTGTAAACCGTTACGACAAAATCAAAAATGTGCAGTGTGACCGGACCCAGGCCGTGACCGTTCTTGAGGCTATCCGCTGCGCCACACTGAACGGCGCCTACGGATCCTTCGAAGAAAAAATCAAGGGCAGCATTGAGGTTGGCAAGCTTGCCGACATGATAGTCCTTTCCGATAATATCTTAAAGATCGATCCCATGAATATCGCTGATCTCAATGTAGATTTAACGATGATTGACGGCATTGTGGAGTATGAAAGACGGAGAGAAGGATGATTCAGTTTACTTTGAACTAACATCGAACATGATCTCAGGATGATAAAGAACAAAAAAATAACAGAGTCAATGTCCTGTTTTTCGATTAGAGTATGTTCACACTAATAGACAATTACCCAATAGTAATCTATAATGTACATATGGAAATTACGCAAGAACAATATGATCGGATTGAAAAACACTTGCCGCGTCAGCGCGGGAATGTGAGTATGAGCAATCTCCAACTGATCAATGCGATACTGTATGTCACGGGAAACGGTTGCAAATGGAGGGCATTGCCGAAATCCTATGGAAACTGGCATACGATTTATGTACGCATGAACAGGTGGAGCAAAAACGGCGTTTTACAGCGCCTGTTTGAAGCGTTGCAAGTAGAGAACATTATTCGCATAAAGGTCGAGGCGATCTGCTTGGACAGCACATCGGTAAAGGTTCATCCCAACGGGACAGGCGCTTTAAAAAAAGAGGAAAACAGGCCATTGGAAGATCATGAGGCGGGCTCACAACGAAGATTCATATGGTCACCGCAACTGACAGATCGGCTGTCAGCTTCGCGCTCTCCGGGGGAGAAGCCCATGACTCGCCGGAAGGGCTAGCTCTGCTTGACAAGATCATAAGAGTCCCAGAGCAAAAATACATCCTGATAGACAAAGCTTACGAGGGAGAGAATATACGGAGAAAAGCGGTGGAGAAGGGGTATTCTCCGGTTGTTCCTCCAAAATCGAACCGCACAGATCCAAGAGAGTATGATAAGGAGAGATATAAGCAACGCAATGAGATAGAGCGATATTTCCTGCGTCTTAAGCGATTTCGGAAAATATTTACCCGTTACGATAAGCTTGACATGCTGTTCTGTGGATTCATCTACTTTGCTATGATTGTAGATGCAATTTAGCGTGAACACGCTCTAGTCATTTTAAGGACGGATTTGACATGCTCCCTTCACGAGAGGCAGTGAAATAAACAATCACTGCCCTTGAGAAAGGAGCATAATTTTATCATACAGCTCAAAGACCAACGCTGAAGCGAAGAGAGGTAGCTCCAACCTTCTGACAGGGCGAGAAAACGGATCGTCGGCAATCCGAGGTAGCCCGGTGTGGACACGAGCGGCGTCAGAGAGCGGGACAAGCATTATGAGACTGACAGAATCCAGGTGCCCAAGCCGTTCGTCCACTGTACCGCAGATAGTCCCTAGCTCAAGCGGAAAGCAATGGAAGAAAATCTGTCCGGTTGCTGTGATGGTGTTTTATTATTTCAGAACAAGACAACACATCACGTACCAGCCCATCGGAGACATGTAGAGAGGCTGACAGCTATGCCACCTGCGTTCCGGTGGTACGAAGTCGCCCAGCAGTCCCTTCAACTGAAAAAAGCTCCCGCCGAGCCGGGCGCGGCCGCCAGACAGCTGCCGGCAATGCCCAGCAGCGCCGCGAACCACCAGAGCCGCGACGGAACCTCGCCGAGGAAACAGCCGAGAACGCCCGCCATCACCAGCGACGATCCGATCACCAGCATCGTGCTCAGCGCCACGCCGAGCACATCCATGGACATGAAAAACCCCGTTTGGTTCATCGCCGTGCAGATCCCGGCCAGAAACGCCGCGCGCGCCGCCAAAAAAACGCCGCGCCGGCGAACGGCCAACGCCGCCGCGCCGTAATTATTGAATAATATGGGAGAATTTATCACATTTTT
>OHAO01002788.1_pt1 | contig 10358 bp, 7 predicted proteins | sample 1577151 | NCBI WGS metagenome assembly OHAO01 (sample SAMEA3541585, study PRJEB24748) | human gut metagenome | biome: human gut; feature: human-associated habitat; material: faeces | place: China | collected 2012 | reverse complement strand
GTAACACTACAGATTCTGGTCCTGTCATTCCTGGTTCGAATCCAGGTAGCCCAACCATCCAAGAAAAGCTGTGAATGTAATAAGTTCGCAGCTTTTTTTATTTCTCTCCCCTAAATATAAAAATAGCCCCAACTTACAAGAAGCTGAGGCTATCAATTTATCATCTAAAAAGTTCTTTTATTCCCACTCTATGGTAGCATTGGGTTTCGGAGACATATCATAGCAAACACGATTCACATGTTTTACTTCTTTCAGGATACGATCTGTAATTTTCATCAGGATAGGCCATTCTACCGGTTCGATAGTAGCGGTCATTGCGTCAATCGTATTGACAGCACGGATGATAACCGGCCATTCGAAGGAACGGGCATTATCACGTACACCAACTGACTTAAAGTCAGGTACCACGGTAAAATATTGCCATACTTTCTTATCTAATCCGGCAATCCTGAACTCTTCACGAAGGATAGCGTCGGACTCGCGTACAGCTTCCAAGCGATCACGTGTGATAGCGCCCAGACAACGAACACCCAGACCGGGGCCGGGGAACGGTTGGCGATAAACCATTTCATAAGGCAAGCCCAGTTCGACTCCACAAGCACGTACTTCGTCTTTGAAAAGTTGGCGAAGTGGTTCTACAAGTTCGAACTGAAGATCCTCCGGCAGACCGCCTACATTGTGGTGAGACTTCACCATCTTGGCTGTTTTTGTTCCGCTTTCCACGATGTCGGGGTAGATAGTTCCCTGTCCTAAGAAATCGATTCCGTCCAGTTTGCGCGCTTCCTCTTCGAATACGCGGATAAACTCTCCTCCGATAATCTTACGTTTCTGTTCGGGATCTTCCACACCTTCCAGTTTAGTAAGGAAACGCTCGGTAGCGTCTACATAAATGAGGTTTGCTTTCAGTTGATTACCGAACATCTCTACTACATCTTCGGACTCACCTTTACGCATCAGACCATGATTTACATGTACGCATACCAGGTTGTCACCAATTGCTTTCAGTAACAGGGCTGCTACTACAGAACTGTCGACACCGCCGGAAAGAGCCAGCAATACTTTTCTGTTGCCTACCTGACGACGTACTAATTCAACCTGGTCGTTCACAAAGTTGGTCATATTCCAATTAGCTTCGGCCTTGCAAGTTTCGAAAACGAAAGGCTTAACCGCTGCTTTGATGGCTTCGATATCATCCGTGAACTGTGGCAGTTTCACTGCACAAGTTGCTTTGTCGTGACCGGCAGCTATCACAGGGATTCCTGCCTCATAGATGGACGGATTTACATCGATGGCAACGCCGTCTACTATGTTGCACGGCCCACCATTAATAATAATACCCTTTACGTTGGGCAATTTTTTCAGTTCTTCAACGGTTATATCATGAGGATAGATCTCACTATATACACCTAACGCACGGATGGCACGAGCCAATACCGTATTTTCATGACTACCCAAGTCAAGGATAACAATCATGTCCTGCTTCATCTGATTCTGGTTATTTTTAAGTTATTGTATCGTTAATTATTCACTTTTGTTTTCAAACGGTTTGCAAAGATAAAGATTTTCAGAGAGACTATAATGTATTGATTCTCTAAACTTTCAGAACAGAGTCGCATTTTTTGGCATACAACGATAATTATGAACCCATTGGCGGAACTAATCTCTTAGGGAATGCTAATGAAGTGACCAGTACGGGGATGAGGTAAAGATTGCTAATGACTATTTTTTCGTTAGCTTGTTGATAATCAATTGATAGCATTTACCAATGATTTACTGCAAGATGTAAAAGCATTTACTGCCGTATGTAACGGCCTTTACCCCAGCATGTAACGGGCTTTACCTCGGTATGTAACGGCTTTTACCCCGCCGTGTAAATGGAGTTACCGTGTGGAGTGAACAAAGTTACCATTTGGGGAAACGGAATTTCCATGAAAGGAAACAACTGCGTACTTATCCGCGTTGTTGTGGATTTATAATGATTGATTTTGCTTTATATTTAGTAATTTTGCGGCAATTCTATTCAATAATTAAAACTATGGCAAAAGAGTTAGAACTCAAGTACGGCTGTAACCCTAATCAGAAGCCGGCCCGCATTTTTATGCAGGAGGGGGAACTGCCTATTGAAGTCCTGAATGGACGTCCGGGATATATTAATTTTATGGATGCCTTAAATGGATGGCAGTTAGTGAAAGAACTGAAAGAAGCTACCGGCATGCCGGCGGCGACTTCATTCAAACATGTAAGTCCTGCAGGTGCAGCTATTGGTCTGGAATTGGATGAGATCATGAAAAAGATCTATTTTGCGGATGATCTGCCGCTTTCTCCGTTGGCTAATGCGTATGTACGTGCCCGTGGTGCTGACCGTATGTCGTCTTATGGCGATTTCATCGCTTTAAGTGATGTTTGTGACGCAGCAACCGCCCGTTTTATTAACCGGGAAGTATCAGACGGTGTTATTGCTCCGGGATATACGGATGAGGCGCTCGAAATCCTGAAAAATAAGCGTAAAGGTACTTATAACGTAATTAAAATCGATCCGAATTATAGACCGGCTCCGATTGAGCGAAAAGATGTGTTTGGAATCACTTTTGAACAGGGGCGTAATGAAATAAAGCTGAATGGCGATGAGCTGTTTGCTAATATTCCTACTCAAAACAAGAATTTTCCGGATGCTGCAAAGCGTGATTTGATGATAGCTCTCATCACTTTAAAGTATACACAGTCCAACTCTGTATGTTATGTGAAGGATGGGCAGGCAATCGGTATCGGGGCAGGGCAGCAAAGCCGTATCCACTGTACCCGCTTGGCTGGAAATAAAGCCGATATTTGGTATCTTCGTCAACATCCGAAAGTACTGAACTTACCTTGGGTAGAGAAAATCCGTCGTGCCGACCGTGATAATACGATTGATATTTATATCAGTGACGATCATGAAGATGTGTTGGCTGATGGCGTTTGGCAACAGCTTTTTACAGAGAAACCGGAAGTGCTGACCCGCGAAGAAAAACGTGAATGGCTGGATACATTGAGAGGAGTGTCTCTTGGTTCAGATGCCTTTTTCCCATTTGGTGATAATATTGAGCGTGCTCATAAGACAGGTGTGGAGTATATTGCCTAGGCAGGTGGTTCGGTGCGTGATGACCATGTAATTGAAACCTGTGATAAATATGGCATTGCCATGGCATTCACTGGTATCCGTTTGTTCCATCATTAATAGAACCTGAATATAGATAAAACAAGAGAGGCTGTGTTAATTGCTAACACAGCCTCTCTTAGTATGTGGGCTTCAATTATTCGGCGCTATGAATGGAATCGTCGATAACTTTAATTTTCTGTTTTACTAACTCAATATCTGCTTTCAGCTTTTCTACTTTGCGATTTAGTTCCGTCAGCAGGCTGTTGCCTTTCTTGGAAGAAGTCGTCAGGAAACCGAGATTATTCTCGTATGTCTGCAATTCGTTCTTCATGGCATCTGCTGCACGTACCAGTTTCTCACGCTCGCGGTAGAGCGACTGCGGACTACCTTCCTGGATATTACTGATATTAGACTTGAAGTTACTCAGTTTCTTATTGGCAGCGCTGATATTGAAATGGTCGAACAACTTATCCACTTGTCCGTGGTATTGCTTGTATAAGCGGTCTTTTTCCTTGAAAGGCACATGACCGATGCTGTTCCATTCCTTCATTAATTCGCGTACCAACTGTGTGGCTTCATTCGTATCCATATTCTCATCAATAGCACCTAGCTTTTCGATGATTTCTTTCTTCTTGTTCAGGTTATCTACTTCAACGGAACGTTGAGAAGAAGTTGCCTTGTTTTTTTGCTCAAAGAAGTAGTCGCAAGCCGAAATGAAGCGCTTCCATATTGCATCGGAATATTTCTTTGCTACCGGACCGATCGTTTTCCATTCTTTCTGCAGTTTGGTTAGCTCGTCAGCAGTTGCTTTCCAGTCGGTACTGTCTTTCAGAGCTTCGGCTTTTTCGCAAAGGGCACGTTTCTTATCCAGATTTACGTTCATACCCTCTTTCAGAGATTTAAAGAAATCTCCTTTTTTGCGGAAGAACTCGTCACATGCTTTACGGAAACGTTCGAATATCTTTATATTCATTTTTTGCGGTGCAAAACCGATGGTTTTCCATTTGTTCTGCAAAGCAATGATTTCCTGTGTCTTATTATCCCAGGCTGCAAAGTTGGTCAGCTCACTATAGTCTATCGCTTCAATGATTTCACAAATTACCGTTTTCTGATCGAGGTTATGTTGCTCCACCTCTTTCAACGCTTCGAAGTGTTGCTGGTGGCGACGATTTACGGCTGTGGAAGCTGCTTTGAAGCGGTTCCATACCTCGTCACGCAGTTCTTTGGCAACGGGACCCGTATCGCGGAATTCCTGATGCAGTTTCTGTAACTGATGGAATGCTGATACTACGTCCGGTTCTTCTGCCAGTTTTTCGGCAGCTTCGCATAAGTGCGTTTTTATTTCCAGGTTCTTCTTGAAATCATATTCGCGGAATTCATTGTTCAGCTTCAGCAGGTCATAGAACTTCTCTACATAGAGCTGGTAGCTCTTCCATAGTTCGTTGACTTTAGCTTGCGGAATCAGTTTTACTTCATTCCACTGTTGTTGCAACTTCTTGAATTCCGTATAGGATTTGTTGGCATCATCGGGTGATTCTACCAGTTCTTTCAGTTCCTCGATTATGGAAAGTTTGATTTGCAGGTTCAGCTCTTTCTGTTTTTCCTGTTCGGCTGACAATGCACCTCTCTTCTCTTTAATGACGGACATGATGTTCTTGAATTCCTCTTCAACAGCATCTGCTGTCGGAATGAAATTCTCTGCTGTTCCCCCGTTTTCGATGAATAGTTTCTTCGCTGCTTCCAGTTCGGCATTATGCAGCTTATAGAAAGCCTGTTTCAGACCATCTATTTCCTGTTTGCCGGCATTTTCCACATCTGCGGAAACCTCTTTAAGCTTAGCCAGGATTTCCTCCTTGTTTAGCTTCTGTATAGCTTCTACCGGCTTTTCTTCCTGCGTTGCTTCTTCAGCCGGAGTTTCGGTCAGAGCCGGCTCTGAAACCTCGGCTGCTTTCTTTTCTTCTTCTAATTCTACCGCCTTTTCGGGGAGATTAGTGTCATGAGTGTCCATCATTGTACATACGTTTTAAGAAACGGTTTTACCCGTTCGGGTTACATTAGGTCACAAATTAATGAAATAAAACAATTACTTCATACTTTTTTCCTGAGTTTTTTTTCTTTTTTCTTGTTTTAGGAGAGAAGTACGGTAATTCCCATATACAACATCATGCCTATGATGTCATTGGTAATCGCAATAAACGGACCGGTAGCGATGGCTGGGTCTACCTTCAACTTTTCCAGAGTCATAGGAACCAGCGTGCCGAAGATAGATGCAAACATAACTACGGCAAACAAACTGATGGAAACGGAATAGGTGACGGTAGCGGTTGCACCGAACCGGGCGAAATTATATATATACACTAATAGAGAAATAATAGTAGCATTGATAAGGGCTACTACAGACTCTTTTGTGACTTGTTTGAAAATATCTTTGGCATCCAGTGAGTTGTTGGCAAGGCCTTGTACGATGATAGCCGAAGACTGGGTTCCCACGTTCCCACCCGTACCACCGATCAGTGGGATGTAGAGTGCCATTTCGGGATGGGCAGCAAAGGTTGAATCGAAGTTGCCTAAAATCATGGAGTTACCAATACCACCGAGCATACCAATAATAAGCCATGGCAGGCGGGCACTCGTCTGACGCATTACGTTATCGTCCGTTTCTACATCCTGGGACAAACCGGATGCTAACTGGTAATCACGTTCCGATTGTTCACGTACTTCGTCCATGACGTCGTCTACGGTGATTTGTCCTACTAACCGTCCGATACTATCTATAACGGGAACGGCTACTAAGTCGTACTTTTCGATAATCTGTACCACATCATCCACGGATGTGTCGACATGCACAGAAATCGGGTCTTTCCGCATCACGTGCTTCACCTTTGATACGGAAGGGGAGGTAATCATCTTTTTCAGCGGGAACACTCCTTGCAGGCGGTTTTCATCGTCAATGACGTAGACATAGTAAATTTCATCCAACTGTTCAGCTTGCTGGCGCATCTCTTTCAGACATTCCGGCATACTCCAGTTCTCATTCACGACTACCATTTCCGTACCCATCAAACCACCGGCGGTGTCTTCATCGTACTTCAACAAGTCTACGATGTCTCCTGCCTGTTCAATGTCTTCAATGTGCGAGAGAATTTCTTCCTGTTTCTCTTCATCCAGCTCACGCATCAGGTCTACGGCGTCGTCCGTGTCCATGTAGTCCACGAAGCGCTTGGCAATGGTTTCAGAAGGAAGTATTTCAAGGAATTCCTTACGGACATCCTCATCCATTTCCATCAATACGTCTGCTGCGGTTTCATTATCCAGCAAACGGTATACGAACCGTGCTTCCTCCGGGCTCAGATCATTGCACAGTTCTGCAATGTCCGCAGGATGTAAGTCTATCAGGAGCGCTTTGACGTTTTCAGCGTCTTTTTGCTCTATGAGGTTTTTGACGTTGTCAATGTATTCTTCGTCCATTTCCATAATCTTCCTCCTCTTGCTTTAATGATAATTTATCAGCGTAGTGCTGGAACTCCGCCTGCTAAATATCATTCATTGGTTTCATTACTTTTTTCTCTAATCTCTTTCAAAGCCTGTTCAACCCGGTTGGTCAGATCTATGAATTGTTGTACCGATAGTTGCTCCGGTCGTTTATTGAATAAAACATCTTCCGTCAGTGGGCAGTCTTTGCCAAGTATGGGTTTTATCGAATTTCTCAGGGTTTTGCGGCGTTGATTGAAAGTGGTCTTCACCACTTGCTTGAATAGTTTTTCATCGCAGCCAAGGTTTTGAGTCTCGTTTCGTGTCATGCGGATGACAGCGCTTTTCACCTTAGGCGGTGGGTTGAATACATGCTCATGTACGGTGAAAAGATATTCCACACGATACCATGCCTGTATTAATATGCTCAGAATGCCGTATGTTTTGCTTCCGGGGCCGGCAGCAATACGTTCGGCTACTTCTTTCTGTATCATACCGGTGCAACAAGGTATCAGTTCCTTATTGTCCAGCATCTTGAAGAAAATCTGGCTCGAAATATTATAAGGGTAGTTTCCTGTCAGTACAAAAGGCTGCCCGTCGAACAAGCGTTGCAGATTCATCTTCAGGAAGTCATCTTCGATGATATTATCTTCCAGGGACGGGTATTCTTCACGTAGATAGGCAACAGATTCATAATCCAGTTCTACTACTTTCACCGGACGTTCTTTTTTTACCAGGAACTGGGTTAATACCCCCATGCCCGGACCCACTTCCAATACAGGAAGCCCGGGACATACGTCTACGGTATCGGCTATGTCCTGCGCCACTTTCAGATCCTTCAGGAAATGTTGGCCGAGAAACTTTTTAGGCTTTACTAGTCTCATTTATCCACTAAATCATTACTGTTGCACTCTCTTTGCTCTGCAAATATAGGCCGTACTTTAGCGTCAAAAATAAGCAAGCTTCTTTTGTTCTGCTTCCTATTTGCACTATCTTTGCAGCTCGCAAAGGTAATCCTTTTCGACGAAGAATAACGAATTCTGCATGAATAAACTATTAAAAAAGACATTGAAGATCCTTTTGCCGGTCGCTTTGGGCGGTTTTATCTTGTATTGGGTGTATCGAGATTTTGATTTTGCACGCGCCAAAGAAGTACTTCTGCATGGAACGAACTGGGGATGGATGCTGTTTTCTTTATTTTTTGGTGTGATGAGTCATGTGTTTCGTGGCTGGCGGTGGAAGCAAACACTTGCCCCGCTTGGTGCTTATCCCAAGTCGGGTGATTGTGTAGATGCTATCTTTGTTTCTTATGCAGCCAATCTTATTCTTCCTCGGGTAGGAGAGGTTTCCCGTTGCGGAGTACTTGCCAAATATGATGATGTTTCTTTTGCCAAATCGCTTGGAACAGTGGTAACGGAACGTCTGATAGATACATTGACCATCCTTTTGATTACCGGGATTACTTTTCTGATACAGATGCCTGTTTTCCTTCGTTTTTTTGAAGAGACGGGTACCAAAGTTCCTTCGCTGGTGCATCTGGTGACGTCTCCCTGGTTTTATGTTGTTCTTTTTAGTATCATTGGTGTATTGGTATTACTCTATTTTCTTCTGCGCATGCTTTCTTTCTTTGAGAAAGTAAAAGGCGTGGTGTTAAATGTATGGGAAGGGGTGATGTCATTGAAGAGTGTAAAGAATATACCACTTTTCATCCTCTATACCTTACTTATATGGATATGCTATTTTTATCACTTCTATATCACTTTTTATTGCTTCTCTTTTACTGAGCATCTGAGCTTTCTGGCAGGCTTGGTGATGTTTGTGGGCGGCACTTTCGCAGTTATTGTTCCTACTCCCAATGGTGCAGGTCCCTGGCACTTTGCTGTTATTACCATGATGATGTTATATGGTGTCAATGCTACCGATGCAGGAGTTTTTGCGTTGATAGTGCATGGCATACAGACATTGCTGGTTATTGTGCTGGGTATTTATGGATGGTTGCATCTGTCGTTGGTAAATCGGTCAAAATAGATTCGTTAATGTAGGGTTCGGGTGTTTCTTTGTGCTTATTGTAATGTTAGTTTTTCACAGGAAAAAGTTTAGGTTCTTGCATAGTTTGGGAATAAAAATGTATATTTGCGAAAACTAACTTTTAAAATGTTATGAGTACAATCTTGCAATTAGCTCCACAGAATGTGTGGAAGCATTTTTATTCGCTGACTCAAATTCCCCGTCCGTCCGGACACATGGAGAAGATAACCGAGTTCCTTGTAGACTTTGGAAAAGGCTTAGGTCTGGAATCATTTGTCGATGAAATAGGCAATGTTATCATTCGTAAAGCTGCTACTCCGGGGATGGAAAACCGCAAAGGCGTCATTCTTCAGGCGCATATGGATATGGTGCCTCAGAAGAATAATGATACTGTTCACGATTTTACAAAAGATCCTATTGAAACCTATATCGATGGCGATTGGGTGAAAGCTAAAGGTACTACATTGGGTGCAGACAATGGTCTGGGCGTTGCAGCTATTATGGCTGTGCTCGAAGATAGCAGTCTGAAACATGGCCCGTTGGAAGCTCTGATTACGAAAGATGAGGAAACAGGCATGTACGGTGCTTTCGGCTTGAAGCCGGGTACACTGAAAGGTGAAATCCTGTTGAACCTTGATTCTGAAGATGAAGGCGAATTATATATTGGCTGTGCCGGTGGTATCGATCTGACTGCTACATTGGAATATAAAGAAGAAGCGCCTGCTGCCGATTTTGTAGCCCGTAAGGTTACTTTGAAGGGCCTGCGTGGTGGTCACTCCGGTCTGGAGATCAATCAGGGTCGTGGAAATGCTAATAAGTTCTTAGCTCGCATAGTGCATGATGTCTTGATTGAGTTTGATTCTCAGTTGGCAAGTTTTGAGGGTGGAAATATGCGTAATGCTATTCCTCGTGAAGCATGTGCTGTATTGGTGTTTAATCCTGAAGATACGGAAGGACTGGAAGATTATATTAAGGAATATGAAGCACAGATCAATGCGGAATACGCTCCGATTGAAAGCGGCATCACTTTGACTATTGAATCTGTTGATCTTCCTGCAGCTATTGTTCCTGCGGAAATTCAAGACAATATGATTAATGTATTGATGGCTTGTCAGGATGGCGTGATGCGTATGATTCCTACTGTGCCTGATACAGTGGAAACTTCTTCTAATCTGGCTATTGTTATTATTGGTGGTGGCAAAGCAGAAGTTCGCATCCTGGCACGTAGCTCTTGCGATACGATGAAAGAGTTTCTGGCTGACAGCCTGACTGCTTGTTTTGCTATGGCTGGTATGAAGGTGGAATTAAGCGGAGGTTATTCGGGTTGGCAGCCTAATGTGGATTCTCCCATTCTGCACGCCATGAAGTTGTCTTATAAGCAACAATTTGGTGTAGAACCGGCAGTGAAAGTAATTCATGCAGGTTTGGAATGTGGTATTATCGGTGCTATCATTCCGGGGTTGGATATGATTTCATTTGGGCCAACACTACGCTCTCCGCATTCTCCCGACGAAAGGGCTTTGATTCCGACAGTTCAAAAATTCTATGACTTTTTAATTGCTACTTTGGAGCAGACTCCAATGAAATAAATAAAGTCCATTGATAGTGAAAAGAGGTAAGCGTGGTGTAAACGCTTTCCTCTTTTCTTTTTAGTGTCTTTTCTACTTTTGAAAACTATCTTTCTTCCTGTCTACTTTATGACGGCCTGTCATTCGGATGTGAG
>OHAO01002787.1_pt1 | contig 10358 bp, 7 predicted proteins | sample 1577151 | NCBI WGS metagenome assembly OHAO01 (sample SAMEA3541585, study PRJEB24748) | human gut metagenome | biome: human gut; feature: human-associated habitat; material: faeces | place: China | collected 2012 | reverse complement strand
AACGAAAATATGCTGATTCTCCGCCGCAGTTTGCCGATATTGGCAGATGGTGCGGATTTTTCATGTCATTGCGCGGTGTTGCCCTAAAATATCTGTGCCTTAAGTATACCCGTGTAAGTCCTATGATTGACGTTACTGGATTAAGCCAGCGCCACTTAACACACATTATGCTGCTTATGGAAGATCTTCGGGAACGATAAAAGGCTGCCATGAAAAGTAAACAGTAGCGCTGGGAAACGAAAGAGCGCTCATATCAATAAGGGAAATCCATATTTGAAAAGCATGTTATGTGAAGTTGGATGGGTCATCTCCAGGAAACGGACACTATATCTCTCTGGCCGGTATTGGCGAATCAAGCAACGCAAGGGAGCCAGCCGCATGGTAAACGAACTGCAAAAGCTGGGGGTATTTTGTGGTTGCACCAGACTGACGCTCACGGTTTCATTCTTCGACCAGCGACAGGTTTTGGCCTGCCGCTTTTTGTGCTGCGATGGTTTTTCATGAGGCGTTGAAAGCACGTTTGTCAAGGTACACGCCCTCGCCACCTATTTTCGTAGCAAGGTGTATTATCAATTAAAACAAGGTGAAAGGCGTGTCCAGCCCTTATGTCAGACGCACATTACAGCGTTCAAGGCGGAATATTTCCCTCATAACCCGGGGTCAGTGGTTCAAATCCACTCCCCACAATCATGTCGTCGCAAGCTTTGTATCGCTTGCGACGACTTTTTATGCTTTCCATCAAAAAGTCGTCTCGCGCTCACGCCGCTGCCCTTCCCTTTCGCGTCAGACCCGCTGTGCTGGGCTCCGCCGCGAGGAGGCGGGCGTCAGATATCTTTTTTGCATGCACCTGCCGGAACCCCCTGCAACTTATCGGTTACGGGGTTTTTCCTTTTGAGTTTTGACCACTTTTTATTCGGCTGCATACCGCCCTGCGGGTCCGATTATGCCATCTGGGCAGGCCAGCCTGCCTACTTAAGAAAATCTTTTCTACCCCCTTTACAAACCAGGAGAAGGCTGTTATAATATCTAAATGTGTGACGTGGTCACATCATTCGCGCCCGTAGCGCAATTGGATAGAGCGTCAGATTCCGGTTCTGAAGGCTGGGGGTTCGAGTCCCTTCGGGCGTACCAGAATGAACGACCCTACCTGATCTGAACAGATGATTGTCATTGTCCAGATCAGGTAGGGTTATTCTATGCCTGAAACCGTTGTTTAGCAATGGGTTCAGATTTTTCTATATAGGGCACCTTATGTCGCCAGTAGAATACAAAAAGAGCAAAATCAAAACGCAAAACGTGTCATTAAGGGGATTCGAACCCCTAGCTGACATCCCATCGATTCTTTCGTTAGATGTTGTTCATGAATGCGTTGTCCGTGTATAGACTCCGTATTCTGCGCATGGCTTCTGAATCGGTTTACCATACCTGCTCTTTTCTTGGTATATGCCACAAGCATAACATATGGGTAGAGCAAACGTAATATAGTTTATTCTCTAGGCCTTGTTTGAAAAATAAAAGTTGCACAACAAACCAAGTTATGCGAAGCTAAGGGCATGAAACGATATGAATTGACAAAAGAACAATGGGAACGAATCAAGCCGCTGCTGCCACCGGAAGAAACGGGGAAGCGGGGCCGTCCCCGGAAGGATAACCGGACCATGCTCAACGGAATGCTCTGGATTGTCCGGAGCGGTGCTCAGTGGCGTGAGCTGCCGGCGGCCTATGGCCCCTGGCAGTCTGTGTACGCGCGATTCTCCAAGTAGCGGGATGACGGCACACTGGAGGCGGTATTTCACGCGCTGTCCGGGGACGCGGACATGGAGAATCTGAGCGTAGACTCCACTTGCGTAAAGGTACATGAAAGCGCCAATGGCGGGAAAAAAACAGCGGATAAGGCGGTTGGCCGTACCAGAGGTGGGTGGAACACAAAACTCCACGCGCTCGTGGACGGTTTGGGAAACCCGGTGGAGTTCCTTCTCTCCGCTGGAAATGACCACGATTCGGTTCACGCTGTTGAACTATTGGAAAAAGTCAGGATCAGAGGGAGTGCCGTACTGGCAGACCGGGCCTATGGTGCTCGGGCAATGCGGGAATATATCTCAGCGCACGGGGCCAGTTATGTGATCCCGCCGCAAAGCAACGTTTCCGATCCTTGGCCGGTTGACTGGCACCTGTATAAGGAGCGCCATCTGGTGGAGTGTTTTTTCCAGAAAATCAAGTGGTTTCGCAGAATCGCCACCAGATTTGACAAGTCGGATGCTTCCTTCCTGGCCTTTGTGTATCTTGCCTCCATCGCTATTTTGTTGCTTTAGCACTATCTCCACCTTTTTTCAAACAAGCCCTAGATCCAATTAACTTTTATTTGCAGCATTTTGCCCCCACGTTTCTCATTGAGAGATCAAAGAATGCATAAGATATCTTTTATATAGAATATAGGACCCGTTATAGCAATACTAAGAAGTTCATTCCGTGACGGATTAGATCGATATCAACTGCGTGATCATTAGAGCGTATCTGAAAATAAAGAAATCAACGGATTTTTCGCAAAGGGCAAGCAAATATAAGGCAAAAAACGCAGGAACCTTTTGTGGATTCCGAGGCTCTTTAACGCAGCAAATGCTGCTCTTTGTAAAAAAAGACAAGAATTCCGACTTTTCAGATGCGCTCTAGAGAACTCGGTAGGGCCGGGCATTGTTTCTGTTATTATGCTAGTTTGCTAATCGCTACAAAAATATTTGATATACTATACCATGTTGGGAAATTTACTTCTCCTGTCTCGGGAAGATCAAATATTTGTTGGAATGTGCGGACCGCCTCGGCGGTACTGGCTCCGTAAACCCCATCAACTACTACCTTTTTTATCAAAGGATAATTGTTGGAAATGGTGTTTAATTGCTGTTGTATTGTTTTTACCGCATCGCCTGTTGAACCGATTTTAAGAACATTTGTAAAGGATAACGGGATTCCCTCCACTTTTTTAGCCTGTTTCAAGACAATATCGGAGCCGTAATAGGTTTTCAGTATTTGTAAAGCATTCAACCCCTGATCTGCCAGCTCTTTAGAGCCCCACTGACTGAGCCAACCTGCCCGTTTTACGCGTTTACCATCACAGTATTGCGTGAACAGCGGTTGAACCAAATCGGGCCTTGAAATATAGGTTGTAAATATTTCATCAACAACCTCGGAAATTTCGTCAAAAATGTTTCTGCCGAAGGAAAAAGCCTGATCAAACGCCGTTGAGTTTGTTATGGTAAATCCGTATCCCTTCCCCCGATACCACTCTGTGTAAACACGACTCAGGGTAAACGACAGAATCGCAAACACATTCGCTTTAATTGCTTCACGCGGCCAGGTGGAATAAATTTCACAGCTGGCCACGTTTTTTATATAATCCTTAAACCCCACCGTATAGTTACTTGCCGATGAATCCTCTGGTCGCCCTTCATGTACTGTTATCAAACTCGGCACAACCGGCTCCGGCAAGACAACCTGCCCGGTCGGTAACGGCAACCTTTTTACCTCCGATTCAGGAATTTTAGGCGGATATGTCCCCCATAAAGTGGGATATGGAATGTCGATGGCGTTGTAGCTTGGTAGCAGCAAAACATTCTGGATTGCAGTTTGTTCCGGGAAAAGCTGAACATTGCTGATATATACTGACTGATAGTCCTGGTAGATTACCTGTACATCATATTGGTTAAAGGGTCTGGGTAAACCATATTGCAGGGAGTACTCAATCGGAGGAGTGATCAGTGCAATATTTTTCACCTGCCCCTGTGCATCAGTTTGAGATTCGCTAACGATCGATTTTGTATCCGAATTGAAAACACGAACCGTTGCCCCTTGCGCTGGACTTCCAACACCCTGAAAAAAAGTATTCACTTGCAGATAGCCAAGGCCTCCACTGGTATTGAAATCCATAAGCGTATTACCATTACTCATTGTGAAAAATCACCTTCTTCGATCATTGTATTAAAGTCCAATGCAGACTCTTTGATTACCTCAAAGGTACCATATAGATTAACCTTTCCGAAGCCCCACTGTATATTTGGATATGCTAAGTTGCTTTCTCGTTGACACCCACTAATCAAATAACTTCTAATGAGATCGGAATCCATTGCCGTTTTATTTCCGTTGACAATTCCCCACTCGAACAGCAATGCGGTAATGCCTGCCGTTATGGCGGCTGCTACACTGGTTCCTGTCATTGTTCCATAACCTGTAGGATAAATCCCTTTTACATCTACTCCGGGAGCAACAAAATCCGGTGCAATCCGGAATAACCTGGTCGGCCCCCACGATGAGGATACAAGTAGGCTCTGATCCTTGCTGTTATATGCACCACATTTAATGGCGCGTAAGGCTGTAGAAGGAATTACAGTTGTATACTCAGGTGTCGGTCTCAAAAATTCAACAGTGGGACTGATCTGCCCGGTGATCGGAAGCCATGCCCAATATTCGCCGTTGATAATCAGATCCCCGTATAGAATAATATTCCAGATTCCCTGAGTGGCATTTTTGAACGAAACAATTACATTATTGTTGTTATCTCGAAAGTATCGAAGGGTGATTCTGGTATTTTCCAAAACAAGCTGATTGCTGTATTCGAGCCCCGATTGAAACGATACTCTGGGTACTGCTTCGCCGGTGGGGGATGTGACTCCTGCCGATATTTTATCATATCCTGGGCTGTGAATAATGACTGTAAACGATGCCCCTTGCTCCCCCACCTTGATGCTGATTCGGTCTGCGGCTCTTGTTGCAGGTATTTTCCCTTGGGTATGGTGTTTCGCATTGGCCTCGTTTCCGACTGCTGTGACAAAGGCATACCCCACTCGCTGGGATACGAAGCTGATATACTCCTCGATCAATGTGCTGCCGTCATGTGCGCCATCGTTTGTTCCCATTCCGATACACATAACAATCGGCATATTGAATTTTTCCGACGCATCAAGAATATATTTCATTCCAAGCATATAATCGGTAGATTCATACAGATTGGGGTTGTCATTTGTAACCAGATAACGATCTATCAAATACTGACAGGCTTTTTTCAGTTTGACAATGAGTAAATATGCTTTGGGTGCCGCACCAATATATTCGCCTGGTTCATTACTTGCCGCCACAGAGGCCAAAAACGTTCCGTGGCCATCCTCATCCACCGACGGCACAATGCTGTAGGGATCTGAAGAGCGATTGGCGTTATTAATATCGTCACTTGTATATGTGGAGCCAAAGTATAAATCATCCTGTCTTTTTCCATCAACGGTTTGATCCCAAATTCCCAAGATTTTTGTAGAACCGTCTTCAAACTTAAAGGCATCTTTTCGATAATCAATTCCTGTATCCACAATACCAATGATAACACCCCGACCAGACAAATTTAAAAATGGCTGGTTAAGAACCCGCGTAATTCCGGATGCATCATTACTCTGACTATCTGTAGGTGACATGATTCGAGGCAAAAAATATAAAAAGTCGCCACCCAGGTCATTCAATAGCTGTGTTACATAAGCTTGATTGATATAGCCTACAATATATCCGTTTTCAAATTCCGTTCCAAGACGTATGTAGGGACGACTCTTGGCAAATATTTTAAACCTTTCCGTATTGAGAAATTGAAAATCTACTGTGGTAGGCAATTTTACAAACTCTGAAAGCGGAAGATTCAGTTCGTCATCTATATTTAAAGCCATTGATGATCTCCTCCCCGTTTGTATCGTTCCAGATAACTCATTGTATTACTCAAACATAATGTACCGTAGCCAAACGAGGCATTTGGATAATCCTGATTCTGTCTGCGGTTAGCACCCAGACGTAAAAAAGCTTTCAGCCGTTCACCATATAGGAAAGGATCATTTTTCAAAACAATTCCCCACTGCATCATTAACGCTGCCGAGCCGGTAACAAACGGCGCTGCCATGCTCGTGCCTGTATAGGCATCATAGCCGCCACCGTTCTTCGGTGCTAAAATAGAAACAGCCGGGGCTGCTACATCCGGCCTGGGTTCTGCCTCCTCTGCGCTCCCAATTCCAGAGAATTCAGCAATATTTCCAATCCGATCGTTGTAACCTGCGACTTTGATTACCTTCCTGGCTGTAGACGGTATCGTCATGGTCATTGTTTCAATCGGTTTAGTAAAACGAGTACTGGAAGTAACCTCTTCCACCGTCGGCAGCCAAATTTCAATTCTTCCGTTTACAATCGAAGCCGTAACAAAACGCAATTTCCAAAGCCCGGAGGGAATACTTCCGTTAGTAGATTGAATGTTAAAACTAATTTCCTGTCTAACAGAATAATGACTCGGCTGTCTATAGATAACAGTCATGACAGAATTACCAACACGAATATTCCGAATTTGGTTTTCCAAACTGATGATTCCCGAGGAGAAGCCGTCGGGATAAACCATCTCCACTGAGAATATGTCGGCAAAATCTTTCCAAACGGAAAGGAAGCATTTACTGATTCCGTTTGCAACAAAAAATTCAACAGTCTTTACACTGTCAGAACGCAATTTTGTCGAATAATGATGCCCGGCTGCAGCCTCGTTGCCTGTTGGTACAACAATTGATGTTTTCCATTCGCTGCTGATATCTGAAATATAGGTTTCAAATAAGGAGTCCCCACGGTGAGAACCGTCATTCATGCCGAAGCTCATATTAATCACGACTGGCTGATTGAGTTGACGGGATTTTTCAATGACATATTTTATTGCGCGCATTAATTCTGTTGTACGGGCAAAAGGACGAAACCCTCTTTGACCAATTTTAACAACTATCAGATCTGACTCAGGAGCAACTCCAATGTTATCAGGATTCTCGCTTCCGTTTCCTGCCGCGATCCCGGCAACTGCTGTACCGTGACCTCCGGTATCTATGCTCGGAACCACGGAGTATGGGTCCAATGATTGTATCGCCTGATCAATCTGTTCGTTCGAATATTCAGAACCGCCCGAAAATCCATCCGGCGGTGTTCCTGCCACTGTCTGATCCCATAAGTATAATATCCGGCTTTTTCCATCTGCTTTTCGGAAGTCGGGGTGCATATAGTCAATCCCATAGTCAATAACCGATACAATGACTCCTTTACCTGTTAAGCCATAACTGTTTGTGCTTTGAACGGCACGAATACAAGAGGAGGTAAGGTTGTATAAACCTTCAATGTATAGATTCTTTGGGATTTCAATGCTTTCAATTTGCGGATAGGAGTATAACCGTCCGATCTTATTCGGACTTAATGTAATAATGGCATATCCTTTCAGCAAAATTTCAACTTGGGCATCCAAGTCCTGTCTGATAAATTGAATATCGCCGCTGAATTTTACAATTACCTCTGTTAAATCGCTCTGCATAAAATCATTATCAGCACCTTCGAAAAATATAGGCATAAATTGTGCGTGCAGCAAATGTCCTTGGTTCCTTTAAAAACCGGTCACGTTGATTCCTCCGAACACTAATCCTATTTGACACCAGGAATTAGTAATATGCATAGATCCGGGATATTGGAATGCGTTGATATATCCATTGACTTTGGATCAAAGCATATCCATCCACGAAACTGCCACGAACCGAGTTAATATGAAACCAGTACCCATTTTTATTTCTCAGCCATATAAATACGATCATTTTTGAAAGATTTTTTAAATCGTTTAACGCAATTCCAGATAAACAACAATCCGGACTTGGTTTAAAATTTAATAATAGTTTATGCGTACGCGATGCAGAGTATGACTTAATCATGTTGGTCTCCTTCAGTTCTGCACATAAAAAACTCTATGATAAGGGTGTGGATATACTCTCTCCTTAATTATTTGTATGCCGTTCTATGGCGAGCTGTTACTTCTATCAAACTCCGCTTTGTATCTTTGCCGATGGCATAGCAAACTACTCAAGTTGCACATTATGCTTATACTATTCACCATGCATTTTGATAAGGTAGAATAAGTTTCGCAAATTGAAAAGAGGATAAAAAGAGACATGGTTTGCAGATCTCTGGTAGAATGAAGTCGCAACACACCATTCGAAAGGAGTCTGTAAACCATGTCCGAGAAAATTGTACAGCTAAATGAGGAAGTAATCAAGGGCCAGCTCAAGGAGTTGGTACGAGGCAGCGTAGAGGAAACCCTCAACGAGTTGCTGGAGGCCGAGGCGGAGAAGCTGACCCAGGCGGCCCGGTACGAGCGCAATGAGCAGCGCCAGGGCTACCGCAGCGGCCACTACAGCCGCAATCTCACCACCACTTCTGGAGATGTCACGCTCAAGGTGCCCAAGCTCAAGGGTATCTCTTTTGAGACTGCCATCATTGAACGGTACCGCCGTCGGGAGAGCAGTGTGGAAGAGGCTCTCATTGAAATGTACCTGGCAGGCGTATCCGTCCGGCGTGTGGAGGACATCACCGAGGCTCTGTGGGGCAGTAAAGTATCCCCCTCCACCATCAGTGAACTGAACAAGAAAGCGTATGTCCATATTGAGGATTGGCGCAACCGGCCTCTGCAAGGTGGGCGCTATCCGTACGTCTATGTGGACGGGATCTATCTGCGCCGAAACTGGGGCGGAGAGTTTGAAAATGTGGCCATTCTGGTGGCGATTGCAGTAAACGAGGACGGATACCGTGAGGTCTTAGGTGCTGCCGAGGGTATGAAGGAGGACAAGGCCAGTTGGGTCAGCTTCTTCCAGTGGCTCCGTGGGCGCGGCCTGGACGGCGTAAGACTCATCGTTTGGAGACAAATGTTTGGGGATGCTGGAGGCCGTGGGAGAAGTGTTTCCCGAGGCCAAATACCAGCGCTGTACCGTTCATTTCTACCGCAACGTGTTCTCCGTTACCCCGCCCTCTAAGGTGAAGCTGGTAGCGAAAATGCTCAAGGCCATCCATGCCCAGGAGAGCAAGAAAGCTGCCCGCGAGAAGGCCGGAGCCGTCGTGGAAGAGCTACAGGCGATGAAGCGGAAAGAGGCCGCCAAGAAGGCGGAAGACGGCGTTGAGGAGACGCTGACCCACTGCGAGTTCCCGTTTGAGCACTGGACTGGCATCCGGACCAATAATGTCATTGAGCGGCTCAACCGGGAGATCCGCCGCCGGACTCGTGTGGTGGGCACCTTCCCGGACGGCAACTCCGCCCTCATGCTAATCTGTGCCCGCCTGCACCATGGGGCTGGCACCCAGTGGGGCAACAAGAAGTACATGAATATGAAGCACCTTGAGACCATCTGCGAGGATGTCTCTGTTGCCATTTGACTTCATCCACCCCAGAGTCTGCAAACAAATTTGCGCATAACTCTTGACGGCACCACCAGGCAAAACAACCGTTGTCCTTCCGCCGGCCTATTCCTGCGCATTTTTTACATTTTCGGACCCAATATCCACCAGTTTCTTTTGTAGTCAAAATATGACCTCTTTGGGCGTGTTCGCCATCCACTGCGCCAGAGAGATATCCGAGTAGTGGCTGGAATTGAACACTTTCAGATAAGTCAGTGTCTCGTCCCCAGTGTTCTGAATATAGTGGAACCCTCCCGCAAGGCACATAGCCTACGTCCCCCGCCTGGTCGTTAAAGGTGCGAGCCTTTGGCCCGGGCATAAAGACAGTCATGCGAGCCTTGCCCCGCACATAATACTGGAACTCATCGTTGTTGGTGTGCCAATGGATCTCTCCCGCATGGCCCCTAGCTCAATCTCCACCATCGCCATCGTCACCGTCTCACAGGCGGGGCAGAGCCGCCTGCTACACCCGCACATCCTCCAGCCGCTCTGCCGGCGCGGCGCAGGCGCCTTCCCGGCACAGGTAATAACGCGCCCCTGCTGCGGGGCAGGGGTACTCCGCCGTAAAGGGCGCCAGCACGGCCAGCCTGGCCCCGTTCTCCGGCGTCTTTACCAGGACGGTGAGGCCGGGGCGGGACCGCTTCCCCAGAAAGGCCGCAAGCTCCGCCGGGATTTCCCGCGATGTGCAGACCAGCTCGGCGGTGGGCCAAAGCTCCTCCAGCAGCGCCAGGAGGGTAAAGCTATACCCCGCCGGATTGTCCTGCGCCGCTCCCGCCAGGTATCGGAATTGAAGCTCCGCCGCCGTCCGCCAGCGGGTCTCTCCGGTCAGGCGCGCCAGCCGCGAGAGCACCAGCGCCGCCGCCGCATTTCCGGAGGGCATGGCGCCGTCGTAGGTCTCCTTGGTCCGGGTGATGAGCTGCTCCCCCTGTTTGGCATAGGGGTAAAATCCGCCCCCCGTCTCGTCAAAAAAGTCCTCCAGCATCCGCCGGGCCGTCCGCTCCGCCTCCTCGAAGTATTCGATCCGAAGGGTGGACCCATAGAGCTCCAGCAAACCCCAGGCATAAAACGCATAGTCCTCCAGCTTGCCCGGGTGGGCGGCCTCCCCC
>OHAO01002786.1_pt1 | contig 10369 bp, 9 predicted proteins | sample 1577151 | NCBI WGS metagenome assembly OHAO01 (sample SAMEA3541585, study PRJEB24748) | human gut metagenome | biome: human gut; feature: human-associated habitat; material: faeces | place: China | collected 2012 | reverse complement strand
ATTCCGGACGGAACCTTAAAAGCGGAACAATAATTGATTAGTATAAGCCGGTTTTCGAAGAGAAAGAAAACCTCGTTTGTGTGTATACTTAATATATTATGCATTTATCACAAAGGAGGTTTTTATTTATGGCAGCTTTTGAAACGAAACAATACCGCAATTTATTTTCCCTGATCGGAAAAGAGGATCAGGAAATAAATAACCGTCTGAATGAAATTTTTGAAACGTTCTTTTACGGAAGTGAGGAAGAGCGGATTTACCATCCGGTGGGGGAAGATATGGGATATCTGGAGGATACCGGAAATCATGATGCCAGGACAGAAGGCATGTCTTATGGTATGATGATCTGTGTCCAGATGAATAAGAAGGAAGAGTTTGACCGTATCTGGAAATGGGCATGCACTTATATGTGGATGGAAGAAGGGGAAAGCGAAGGCTATTTTGCGTGGTCCTGCGGACTTGACGGGACACGTAATGCCAATGGGGCAGCCCCGGACGGGGAAGAATTCTTTGCTATGGCACTGTTCTTTGCCTCTCACCGCTGGGGTGACGGGGAAGGGATTTACTGCTATTCCAGGCAGGCAAGGAAGATCTTAAGAGCCTGTATCCATAAGGGAGAGAACGGAAGACCTGGATATCCCATGTGGAATCATGAAAACAGGCAGATTTTATTTGTGCCGGGAAGTGATTTTACAGATCCATCCTATCATTTACCACATTTTTATGAATTGTTTGCTCTGTGGGCAGATGAGGAAGACCGGCCGTTCTTTAAAGAGGCTGCAAAGGTAAGCCGGGAATATCTGGCAAAGGCCTGCTACCCAAAGACCGGAATGAGTGCCGAGTATGCCGAGTTTGACGGTCAGCCCATGAGCCGCCCGTTACCGTGGACAACTGATCGACATGACTGGTTTTACAGTGATGCGTACCGTACCGTGGCAAATATCGGACTGGATTATGAATGGTTTGGAATCGATGAAGGACAATATGAAGCACCGGAAAAGCTGTTACGGTTTCTGGATGCACGGTGGGACGAAGATCCCTTCGAAATCTATGAGGTGGATGGAACAAGTCTTCATGAACCGGCGCTTCATCCGGTCGGATTACAGGTTACTACTACACAGGGAATTCTTTCTGTTCTTGGACGGACGAAGGATGAAGAAAGTATCCGGATTGCAAAAAAGTGGCTGGAGGAATTCTTCCGGATGCCTCTAAGGAAAGGTGACCGGAGATATTATGATAATTGCCTGTATTTCTTTGCATTCCTTGCATTGAGCGGCAATTACCGGATCTGGTAGAAGAAATCGTGCAGAATTAATACGGTATAAGGAAAATATGAAGTAAGGAATCAGAAAAAACAAGGGGGAAGCAGCAGATGAAAGGGCTGATGGATCGGCTTCAACGATGGATGGACGATTATAGTATCCGTAAAAAGTTACTCATTCTTTATGTGGTCTGTGTGCTTTTCCCACTTGTTCTGACAGATGCAGTGATTCTGTATATTGTGTTTGATAATGAGCATCAACAGCAGCAGAAGGAATTTGCAAGCATTGCATCTGCCGTAGAGGCAGATCTGGCCTATACGTTTGAGGAAGCCATTGATTTTACAAACAGTGTATATATTAACCGCACACTGAATCTGTTTTTGGAACAGTCCTTTTCTTCCCCGCTTGAATTTTTTGAAGAGAGCAGAAGGTTCAGTACGGACCCCTTTCTGGGAAATATGAATTCAGAACGCTTTCAGGTTATGTTTTATGGAGATAATGACGATATTGTGAACGGAGGCCTTTTTTATCGTCTGGACTCGGTTGCTGACAGTACGTTATTCCTGGAATATCAGCAGAAGGACAGGGATATGACGGTGATCTTTAATTATAAGGAAAACAGTATCAATGTAGTGAGTAATCGAACAATTGTGATGATCCGAAGGATGGATTATTACCGGGATCTGCAGAAAGAGAAATATGTTGTGGTAACGGTTGATTACGTGAATCTGGTACGGCGTTTTCAGGATATGCGTTACAATGCACCGGTGATGGTCTGCTCAGGAGACCGGATTCTGTTTACCAATGATGGAAATCTCAGAACGAAAATTGACTATGAATATCTGACAGGAAAGGAGAATATCCGGCTGGAACGTGATTTTTTCATATGTGGTGAGCCATTCCGGATTTTAATTATGCAGCCTTCGGGAGGTATTCTTCCAAGTATTCAGGATCATTTCCTGTTGATTCTGTGTCTGATTCTGGTAAATGCATTACTGCCGCTTGCGTTGGTATCCCTGATTAACCGGTCCTTTGCACAGCGGCTTGGAGAATTAAGCACAGCATTTGACCGTATGGATACGGAGGAGATCGAAGAGCTGGAGTATATTCAGGGCACGGATGAAATCAGCGCCCTGATGTGGAACTATAACCAGATGGTCCGGCGTATGAAGGAACTGATCCAGACGGTATATAAGGACCGGCTGGAAAAACAGGGAATTGATATCGCAAGGCAGCAGGCAGAGCTTTTGGCACTATACAGTCAGATTAATCCTCATTTTCTGTTTAACGTATTGGAAAGTATCCGTATGCACTGTGTCCTGAAAAAAGAAAATGAAACAGCTGCGATGGTAGAACGTCTTGCTATTCTTGAACGGCAGAATGTGGAATGGAATACAGATGATACAACGATTGAAGAAGAAGTGAGCTTTATTAAGGCATATCTGGAGCTGCAAAAGTACCGGTTTGGCGACAGGTTGTCTTATGAAATTGATGTTTCCAAAGAATGTCAGAACGTGAAGATTCCAAAGCTTGCTCTTGTTACCTTTGTAGAGAACTCCTGTGTACATGGAGTCGAAAAGAAATCGGTTCCCTGCTGGATTTATTTACGTGTCTATTGGAAAGCGAATTGTCTGATCATGGAAGTAGAGGATACCGGTAATGGAATGGATGAGGATGAAGTAAAGCTGCTCAATCACAGAATGAATCATGTACAGATTGATGACATCCGTAAAAAGAAGCATGTCGGTGTACTGAATGCCTGTCTAAGGCTTAAGATGGCAACGAAAGATCAGGTGTCCTTTGAAATGGAAAGTGAAAAAGGAATCGGGACGTTTCTGGTGATCCGCATTCCGGAAAGTGCAGTTTTGTGAAAGAATAATATAGAAGGGGATTACTATACAAATGAAGGTGTTGCTTGTAGATGATGAACCATTTATTTTGCAGGGACTGTCTGTACTCATTGACTGGGCAGCTGAAGGCTGTGAAATCGTTAAGATGGCGTCCAATGGAAAAGAAGCCCTGCTTTATCTTGAGGATCATGAGGCTGACCTTGTAATTACCGATATTAAGATGCCTGTGATGTCAGGACTGGAGCTGCTTGAGCAGATCAGGGGAAGACAGATTTCCGATGCGTTTTTTATTATACTCAGCGGGTATAATGATTTTTCCTATGCGCAGAAAGCGATCCGCTATGCCTGTATGGATTATCTGGTAAAACCGGTTCAGAAGGAAGCATTGCTGGAGCTGATCCGTAAGGCCAAAAGCAGTCTGGCGGTTACTGAACAAAATGCGGAAAATGAGCGCCGGATGCAGGAAATGCAGTTGAAGCAGTATATTATTGCACTTTTACGGGGAAAGCAGAACGAAGAGGAGCTTAAGTATGTGAAAGAGCGTTTGCGGATTGGGGATGGAGGCTTACGCTACATTCATATCAGTATGCAGAATATTTCGGATATTGAAGAGCTTTCTGACAGTGAACTGCAGGTGATCCGCAGCCGGATGTATGATTGTGCAATGGAAATTCTGGAAGATGATGGTTCTCATTTGTTTCGGGAATTGCTTGATTATGAAGAGGACTATGAAATAGGGTTTGTATATGCAGATTATATGGCAGCAGAGCGTATGATGGACCGGGATGAATTTTTACTCTGGTTTGCAGAAAGGATGAATGAACATATTGATTTTTCTGTGATATTGCTTGCAGGAAAAAGGGTAGAAGAGCCGAATAAATTATCACATTCTTATTCGGCAGCCTGTGCACTGCGTTCCTCGAAAGGATTCCGTCAGGAGAAAACGGTTTACTGCTATGAAGAAGAAATGCAGGTCGGAGAAGGAAAAATCGTCCTTTGCAAACAGAGTCTGGATCATCTGATCACAGCGGTAGAGCAGAATGATGTAAACGGGATTCATGGCAGCGTGGATGAACTGTTCCAGGAGATGGAAAACTTAGGGATGGCGAGGGATCTGGTGACAATAAATACCAATTATCTGTTGTTCCAGCTGATTCAGCTGGCCGTAGAACAGGATGAAACTGTAGACCAGGAAGAGGTGATGCAGTATATCAGCGAAAATGTTTTTGATACCGGAATCACAAGAGGAAGCCGGGCGCATCTTCGAAGATTTGCCTGTGATTATGCGGAATATCTGATCCAGCTCCGCAAAAATGTATCCAGAGGAGTATTGCAGGATATCGAGAGAGAAATTAAAGAGCATTTCGCAGATAACCTGACGCTCCGGGATCTGAGTAAGAAGTACTTTGTAAACAGCTCCTACCTGGGACAGATTTTCCGTAAAAAGTATGGACAATCCTTTAAGGATTATTTATGTGAATACCGGATTAATGAAGCAGCACAGGAGTTGCTTAAGACCGATAAGAAGATCAGTCAGATCGCAGAAGAAGTCGGATACCGTGATACGGATTATTTCATCAGCAAGTTTATTGAGCAGAAGGGATGTACGCCGAGTAAATACCGCAAAAATGCGGGTGTGACCGAATAGAAGGCCGGGATGGCACAGCGATAGACAATATGAATTTAAGACAGAGCCCTGTATGGAATATGAATGAGAATCGGGTCTGTATAAGGCTTTTTGGTTCTAGAGTTTTTCGGGGATAATACTAGAACTCATCCGGTTGCGGACGGATAGGAAAACACATAAGATGTTTGAGAATGCCATGGAGTATTTCGAACTTAAGAAAGTGATCGGGGCTTTTGCCCCGACATTATTTAATATAATTAAGGAGGGATATTAATTGAGTAGAGAAAAAACCAGAGTTTCACTTGCAAGAAAGATTATAGGGGCAATTCTGCTCATGCAGGTTGTTGTCATGACGTGTCTTTCCATAATGGTGGTATATGGAATTACACAAAATGTAAGTACAACGGCAACAGACAATCTGCAGACAATCGTACAGGAGAGAAGCCAGATTGTGGAAAATTATGTACAGGAATCCGAGGTGATTCTGTCAGCATACAGTAAGGCAGGAGAAATTTTGAATGTCCTCAAAAATCCGGAAAATAAATCAGCAGTTGATGCAGCACAGAAATATACGGAATCCTTTTCTGCGGATATAAACAATCTGGAAGGACTGTATGTAAGTGAATGGAATACCCATGTACTTGCCCATACCAATGCAGGTGTTGTTGGCATCACTACAAGAGAGGGTGATTCCCTGCAAGCATTACAGGATATCCTGCTTGCAACGGATGGGGTATATAATACAGGAATCATTATATCACCGGCAAGCGGCGATCAGATTGTCTCCATGTATCGGGCGATCTATGATGAAAGTGGGAATCCTGCAGGACTTGTTGGAGGAGGAATTTATACGGCAGGTCTTGTCAATAAACTGGACAGCCTTGGAATGAATGGAATGGAACATGCAACTTACTGCATGATTAATGTAAAGGATCATAAATATATTTTTCACAATCAGCCGGAAATGGTTGCTACAGAAACAGAGGAAGAGTATCTGCTGCAGTTATGTGAGAAATATAAGGATACCCCCAATTCTGTTGGCGGTTATGTCGAGCACAAAGACCTTGCCATCACCTCGTGATTTCCGAGAAGCACAGTGATGTTCGGCTTGTCCATAACATATTCCAGTATATCGACAGGGCGTTCCCCACGGTCGATTATATCACCTATAATAAACAGTTCATCGCTGTCTGAGAAATCAATCTTTTCCAGCATTGCGATGAATCTATCATACATACCGTGCAGGTCGCTCATAACGTAGGTCATATCTTTTCCTTTCTTTATAAACCAAAAACAAGGTGATATAAAGTATAGCACAAAAGCAAGCGGTTTTCAAATAAAAAACACCTCCCGACTTTACAGCCGCTGCAGAGTGTATATTTATAGCAGACTTAAACAGCGAGAATTAAAAATGTCCGTTTATCATATTCCCGCAAAAAAGATTAAAACGTTTACACAACCGTTTTTCTACTATATACCCAAAAACGCAAGTAAATGAAAACTGAAAATCGTTAATATTTAAGAATCCGACTTGTTGACTACACGGTTTTATTATGATAAAATATTTTTTGGAGATATTCGTGAAAAAGACGGTTGTAGAGCACTTGAGTTAGTCGTAGCTAATTAAGTTAGTAATATATAATACGGTTAGTTATTGCTAATTAAGCAGTGCTGTACAATCTGTGTGAACGGAGCAATATGAAAGGAAAAATGTAAAATGTTTCTTACTGTCAAAGAGATAAGAAAGCACTTCGGTGAGGGCGACAGCCGTGTTGAAGTGCTGAACGGAATTGATGCCGAAATCGAAAAAGGAGAAATATGCGTACTGCTCGGTCCGTCCGGCTCGGGCAAGTCCACCCTTCTGAATATCATAGGAGGTATCGACAGTGCCGACAGCGGATATATTGCCATAAACGGCGAAAAGACCGCAGATATGAACGAGAAAAGGCTGACGCTGTATCGCAGGAAGCACCTCGGATATATCTTCCAGCAGTACAATCTCATACCCAACCTCAACATCAAGGAGAATGTTGAAATCGGTGCATATCTGAGCGACAATCCGCTTGACACGGATGAAATACTGAAAACGCTCGGTCTTTACGAGCATCGTCACAAATTGCCGAATCAGCTTTCGGGCGGTCAGCAGCAGAGAACGGCAATAGGCAGAGCGATAATCAAAAATCCGGATATTCTGCTTTGCGACGAGCCTACCGGTGCGCTTGACTACAAGACCTCAAAGGATATACTCAAGCTGATAAGCGATGTAAACAAGAAGTTCGGCAATACAGTCGTAATGGTTACCCACAATGACGCTATCAAAAATATGGCGGACAGGGTAATAAAGCTGCGTGACGGCATGATAAGAAAGAATTATCTCAATGAAAACAAGATCGCCGCAGAAGATCTTGACTGGTAAGGAGGATAACGATGAGAAATCCTCTTGTTAAACGTCTGCCGAGCGAATTCAAAAACGAGCTTGGCAAATATATTGTAATCTTTTTATTCATGGCGCTTTCGGTATCTTTTGTATCGGGCTGGAGTGTTGCAGGCGGAAGTATGGCAACGGCTTATGATGAAAGCTTTGAAAAGTACAATATAGAGGACGGTAATTTCGAGCTTTATGCAAAGGCTGATGATGAGCTTATAAAGGCTGTTGAGGACAGCGACAGGTTTGATGCGAAGATATACGAAAACTTCTATGTTGAATTTCCGACAAAGGAAGTTGACAGCACACTGCGTATATTCAAAAAGCGTACCGATATAAACCTTGAATGCCTTATGGACGGCGAATTCCCGTCAAGCGACAGCGAAATTGCCATCGACAGAATGTATGCTGACAACAATAGCCTTAAAGTCGGCGACAAGCTGACGCTTCATGGCAAAGAATACAGGATATGCGGACTTGTCGCACTGTCGGACTACAGCGCACTGTTTTCAAGCCCATCGGATATGATGTTCGATTCGATAAAATTCGGTGTTGCGATAGTGACAGCAGATACATTCGGTACATATCCGGAGGATAAGCTGCATTATGTCTATTCGTGGAAATATGCCGAGCGTCCCGCCGATAATACTGAGGCAAAGTCGCTGTCGGAGGACTTCCTTGAAAAGCTGTCCGAAGAAGCTCCGAAATATATGAATGCGGTCACCGGCTACATCCCCGAATATATAAATCAGGCGATAATCTTCACGGGCGATGATATTAAGGGCGATACAGTCTTTGTACAGATGTTCCTTTATATAATCGTGGTAATTATCGCATTCATCTTTGCGATAACCACGTCAAACACCATCGCAAAGGAAGCGGGCGTTATAGGTACGCTCCGTGCTACCGGCTATACAAAGTGGGAGATAGTAAGGCACTACCTTACCCTTCCTATGCTGGTTGTATTTGCAGGTGCGGTTGTCGGAAACATACTCGGCTACACGGTTTTAAAGGACTATGCGGCAAGCGCATATTACGGAAGCTACAGCCTGCCGACCTACGTTACGCTGTGGAATCCGCAGGCATTTATAAACACAACGGTAATACCTATAATAATCGTATTCATTATCGACCTGTTGATGCTGACAAGAAAGCTGAGCCTGTCGCCGCTTCAGTTTATCCGTCACGACCTTTCACGCAGAAAGAAGAAAAAGGCGTTCAGGCTTAACACCAGAATCGGCATTATGAAGCGTTTCAGACTGCGTGTACTGTTCCAGAATATGCCTAACTACATTATGATGATCATAGGCGCACTGCTCGGTAACGTTCTTGTGATGTTCGGACTTGTTTTAGCACAGATGCTGGCCTGCCGCCTGCTGGTCCTGGACCATCACGGCACCACCATGCTGGAAGCCCTGGCCGCCAATGTGCCCACAGTCATGTTCTGGACGCGCGAGGCCTGGCCGCTCACGCCGGAAAGCGAAGCCCTGCTGGACGTGCTGGCGCGGGCCGGAATCTGGTTCGGCACCGCCGAGGAAGCCGCCGCCAAGGTCAACCAGGTCTGGGAAGACCCGGTTTCCTGGTGGCGCAGCGCCGCCGTGCAGGCCGCCGGAGGCCGCTTTGTGGACGTGCGGCAGACCCTCACCGACCACAAAGACGAATATATCTACTACCGCACCGACCACCACTGGACAAGCACCGGCGCTTATTATGCCTACAAGCAGCTCTGTGACGCTCTGAGCCTCACGCCTTTTGACCCCTCGGCCCACACCGTGCTGGCGGCGGACGGCTTCTATGGCACCCACTACTCCAAGGCACGGACGCCGGATGCAGAGCCGGACACCATCCTCTACTACGACTTGCCGAACGCGCTGACCATCTACTCGGTCAGCGGCCCCGGCCAGCCCGCCGACGGCGAGACGACCGGCCTTTACGACACGGCCAAGCTGGACGTTTACGACAAGTATGCCATGTTCCTCCACGGCAACAACGGCCTGAGCCGCATCAGGGGCGACGGCACCGGGCGCATTCTCGTCATCAAGGACAGTTACGCCAACTGCTTCGTGCCTTATCTGACGGCCAACTACGCCGACATCGACGTGGTGGATTTCCGCACATCCGCTTTGCGGGCGACGAGGACCTTGTCGACCTTGTGTGCAAGCTCATCGCGGACAATGCATACGACCAGCTCCTCGTGCTCTACAGTTTCGACAGCTTCAAGAGCGACCCCTACCTCTACCGGGCCGGCGTAGCGGGCTGATACCGGGAATTATTGCAGTATTTTTCCACAAACTTCCGAGGTGTTTTTCATGCATTTTCCCGGGTTTTTGTGGTTTCTGTCCAAAACCCTTGCACAAAATCCAGCGTTGTAGTAGAATGATGCTGTCAGAGATGTTTGCTCTGCAAGAGGGATCTTTGCAGTGCGGTGCGCCGCCTGCTGATATGAAGGAGTGATTCTTTATGAAGAAATATATGGAATTGCCTGCTGATTACGCAGTGCTTTCTGACGATGAGATGACCTACACCACCGGCGGCAGCGCTGTTGGCGGCATCGTCACCATCGTGGGCGTGGCCGTTCTGGCATCCAGCTATGTCTGGGGCATCTCGCAGGCCAGAGACTGGCTGAGCGTTGACAGCAACCGCAGGGGCAATCCTCTCACCGTTATGGGCCGTGCAATGGACGCCATCGGCGACGATATGTCCAAATCGCCTTCCAACTTCCTGCGTGACGTTGTTTCCACCGGTACGGTGGTGGCTCTCGCTCCCCTGAGCGCTCTGCTGCTCATCCTGTAACTGCGGTTTCTTTTGAAAAAACGATGTACCGTGCATCGTTTTGGGATATTGTTCGTAAAGGAGTGCTATTATGGAAAACATCATGATGCTTCCCGCTTCCTACTGCGTGATGAACGAAGAGGAAATGACCTATACCTCGGGCGGTGCTAACATCGTTCAGGCTGCTGCTGCTGTTTTCATCCCCATTTACGGATGGATTGCAGGTGTTTCCGGAATTCGTGACTACCGCAAGGCTCATCCGGACAACTGGACCAGCACGGGTTCTGATGCTCTGAGCAAGTACATGGACAAGAGCTTCACCAACGCGATGTATGGCCTCGGCTGTACCTTCTGGACTGTCTCCAGCTGCTTCACCGGTGTCGGCCTGTTGATTAACGCCATCGTAATTCTCAGCTAATGGGTCGGGAGACTC
>OHAO01002776.1_pt1 | contig 10395 bp, 8 predicted proteins | sample 1577151 | NCBI WGS metagenome assembly OHAO01 (sample SAMEA3541585, study PRJEB24748) | human gut metagenome | biome: human gut; feature: human-associated habitat; material: faeces | place: China | collected 2012 | reverse complement strand
CTATGAGATAAAGGAGATAGTCACCGTCACCAAGGCTTATTCGAGCGCCGTCGGAGCGGGCGAATTCGTCAGCGAGATATTCGGCGAAGAGGCGGAGAAGATGAGAAACCACGGCGGCGACGCCGGCGAATACGGCGCAACGACCGGCAGACCGCGCCGCATGGGCTGGTTTGACTGCGTCGCGACCCGCTACGGCTGCGAGGCTCAGGGCGCAACTCAGGTCGCGCTCACCGCTCTCGACTGCCTGTCGTATCTCGACGAGATAAAGCTCTGCGTCGGCTATGAGATAGACGGCGAAGTCACAAAGGACTTCCCTGTCACCTCGCGCCTGAAAAAGGCAAAGCCCGTCTATGTCACCATGCCCGGCTTCAAGTGCGACATCCGCGGCATAAGAGAGTTTGACAAGCTTCCCAAGGAGGCTCAGGACTATGTCCTCTTCATCGAGAAGGAGATCGGCGTGCCGATAAAGCTCGTTTCCAACGGACCGAGAAGAGAAGAGATTATAGTCAGATAAAAAAGGGTGGATATCATGCAGGACAATCATGAGAAGGTTCTCGTGCTGGACTTCGGCGGCCAGTACAATCAGCTCATCGCGCGCCGCGTCAGAGAGCACAATGTCTACGCCGAGATAAAACCGTACAGCCGCATAACCGTCGACGAGATAAAGGCGGCGGGCTATGTCGGAGTAATATTCACGGGCGGCCCCAACAGCGTCTATGACGAGAGCTCGCCCCACTATTCGCCCGAGATACTCGACGCGGGCATCCCCGTGCTCGGCATCTGCTACGGCGCTCAGCTTATCGCATATATGGCGGGCGGCGTTGTCAAAACGAGCGGCTCGAAGAGCGAATACGGCAAGATAGATATGACCCGCAGCAAGGACAGCCGACTGCTTAGAAATATCCCCGAGGATACGAGTGTCTGCTGGATGAGCCACACGGACTATATCAGCAACCCGCCCAAGGGTTACAAAGTGACTGCCGTCACGCGCGACTGCCCCTGCGCGGCGATGGAGAACGACGAGAAGAGAATCTACGCCGTTCAGTTCCATCCCGAGGTCATGCATACGCAGTACGGCGAGGAGATATTCAAAACATTCCTCTTTGATATCTGTGGATGTAAGGGCGACTGGGTCATGTCAAGCTTCGTCGAAGAGCAGGTAAAGCACCTGCGCGAGAAGATAGGCGACAAGACCGTGCTTTGCGCCATGTCCGGCGGAGTCGACAGCTCCGTTGCAGCCGTGCTTCTGCACAGAGCGGTCGGCAAGCAGCTGACCTGCGTTTTCGTTGACCACGGCCTGCTCAGAAAGAACGAGGGCGACGAGGTCGAGCACATCTTCCGCGAGCGCTTTGATATGAAGCTCGTCAGAGTCAACGCCCAGGAGCGTTTCCTCACCAAGCTCGCAGGCGTGACCGAGCCGGAGAAGAAGAGAAAAATTATCGGCGAGGAGTTTATCCGCGTCTTTGAAGACGAGAGCAAGAGGCTCGGCAGGATGAATTTCTTCGTTCAGGGCACAATATATCCCGATGTTATCGAGAGCGGCGTGGGCGATGCGGCGGTCATCAAGAGCCACCACAATGTCGGCGGACTGCCCGACCACATCGATTTCGATGAGCTCATCGAGCCCCTGCGCGACCTGTTTAAAGACGAGGTCCGCAAGGTCGGACTTGAGCTCGGTATCCCCGAGGATCTTGTCTGGCGTCAGCCGTTCCCGGGTCCCGGACTTGCCGTGCGTATCCTCGGCGACATCACCGAGGAGAAGCTCAATATTCTCAAGGATGCGGACGCTATCTTCCGCGAGGAAGTCAAAATCGCCGGCATCGACCGCGACATCAACCAGTATTTCGCGGTGCTCACCAACGTCCACAGCGTCGGCGTTATGGGCGACGAGCGCACCTACGACTACGCCGTGGCCCTGCGCGCTGTCACCACCACTGACTTCATGACCGCCGAGAGCTACAATATGCCCTGGGACGTGCTGGGTACTGTCACCAGCCGCATCGTCAATGAGGTCAAGCACGTCAACCGCGTGTTCTACGACTGCACCGGTAAACCGCCGGCCACGATCGAGCTCGAGTAATCTGCAAACCCTGAAAAGTATTGATGCAATGCAATATTTTGAGAGTCAAAAGGCTCTGTGATACTGCTTTGATACTATCAGGCGATTATTCATAAAGAGAGACATGAGAATGCCCTCTGAGAAACGGTAAGTTTTTCAGAGGGCATTTTTGTGTCTTTTATTCTTTACGCCACTTTTTCTTCGGCTCGTACCGGCCGCAGCCGTCGGCGGTCTGAGGCCAGTTGAGCTTCCATTCCAGATACTCTTCCTTGGTGATCTCGCCCTCCCGGAGCTGCTTCTTGCGGAGCTGCCATTCCTTTAAGAACTCATCCAGCAGGCGATAGCGGAAGCTGACTGCCATGTGCTTTTCAGGGAAATCCGGGTCGGTGGTGTCTGTGACCTCGTAGAGCCGGGTGCCGGGGTAGTGCTCGTCCAGCTCGAACAGGGTGTACATCACATCCTCTGCAGCGTACAGGGTCGGCTCATAGAGGGAACGGTAGTTCACGTCCAGCACCTCCGCAATCTTGCGGAGCAGCTCTTCCTTGGGAGTGCGGGTGTTGCTTTCGTATTGTGCGATACGGATGTCTGCGCTCTTCTCCTCAAACCCGATAGCAATGCCCAGTTCTTTCTGGGTCATACCTCGGAGGTTGCGGGCACGTTTGATGCGGTCACCGACTGCCATGCGATTGCCTCCTGACTTAAACATATTTGTTGAACCTAGTATAGCACAGAAAAACAGGAGGTGCAATAGAAAATAAACAAAAAAGTTTAAGATTTTACCTGAAAACCTCTTGACTTAACGGAATGTGTTTAGTATAATGAGGATGCAAAAAGATAAGCAAAAATGCTTAGTAAAATTGAATGACCGCCAAACTGACCCAAACCGCCAAGACCTTCCGAAAGGAAGCGAGCGCTCCGTAAGGGGACGGCACAGCACCGCAAAGGGGATATGCCTGCCGGAAGTCAGCGAGGATGAAGCGGCACCGAAACGAAACCGATAAAGAAAGGACAAAAAATGGCAAACAGCATTTTTATCAAGGCAGACGAGCTGGCAAAGGAACTGGACATCTCCCAGGGTCTGGCGTACAAGATGATCGCCCAGTGGAACGAGGAACTGAAGGCCAAAGGCTACACGACCGTAGGAGGCCGGGTAAGCAGGAGGTACTATCAGGAGAAGATCTACGGGGCAGGGGAGGAGTGATAGGATGCCAGCCTACAAGGACAACAGGCAGGGCACATGGTACGCTTCCTTCTACTTCGAGAACTGGCAAGGTGTGAAGCAGAAGAAGCTGAAACGAGGGTTTGCCACCAAGAAGGACGCTCTGGCGTGGGAGCGGGAGTTCCTTCTTCAGCAGGCGGCAGACCTGACCATGACCTTTGAAGCCTTCGTGGAAATTTATATTACGGACAAGAAAAAGAGGCTCCGGGAAAACACATGGTCTACCAAGGAGCATATCATCCGAACGAAAATCTTACCGTATTTCAAGGAAAAACGGCTCAGTGAGATAAAGCCACGGGATGTGATTGCATGGCAGAACGAGATGCTGAACTACCGTGACAAAAACGGCAAGGCCTACTCGCCGACCTACCTCAAGACGCTGCATGGACAACTCAGTGCCATTCTGAATCACGCCGTCCGGTTCTACGGACTGAAATCAAACGCAGCAGCCACAGCCGGGTGCATGGGGTCAGAAAAGCACAAGGAAATGCTTTTCTGGACAAAGGAAGAGTACCTCAAATTCGCAGAAGTCATGATGGAAAAGCCGCAATCCTATTACGCTTTTGAGGTCCTCTACTGGTGTGGCATCCGGGAGGGCGAGCTGCTGGCTCTGACTCCGGCAGACTTCGACTTGGACAAGGGGCTGCTCTCCATCACCAAATCCTATCAAAGGCTGAAAGGCCGGGATGTGATCACCGACCCGAAGACACCCAAGAGCGTCCGTGTCATCCAGATGCCGCAGTTTCTGACGGACGAGATCAGAGACTATCTGAAATCCCTCTACAAAGTCCAGCTAGACCAGCGAATCTTTGAGGTGACCAAGAGCTACCTGCACCATGAGATGGACAGGGGAGCCAAGGAAGCCGGGGTGAAGCGCATCCGAATCCACGACCTGCGGCACCCGTATGTCAAGCACACGACAAAAAATATAATTCTGAAAAGCAGAAAACCCAAACTACCAATCTTAGTGCTGATAGTCTGGGTTTTCTGTTTTTGCTTTTTATTCTACGACTTTGCCCGTAGTATAGGTGGGATTATCTCCATCATTTCCTTCAAAGACTACTTCTGTTGTAGCACCGCATTCTTCACAGCGGAGATATAGTTTTTTCACCATTCCATCTTCATTTGAATCATCACCATCAATGCTTAATTTCTTACTTTGGCAAACTGAGCAATGGTATTGAGAAAGTGGATCGAAAACTTTCTGAAGGATGTTTTCATAAACGCCAACAAGAGAAATACAAAGCGTAACACAGGTTGAGGCTTCGTAGTATGTAGCACTACGCGAATGTGTAATCTTATTGGCGTAATCCCAGGTGGATTCTGTTAATTTCTTAATAATACTTCTGTAATCTGCGTTTTCCGATCCTTTCAAATAGAACTGAATAAATAGTTCACATTTTCGCTTGAAATTCGATGCTTGGGGCTGCGCTCCATCACCAGCCATTGCAGGCTCATAAATGTGGTTGCCGAGTTCAATCAATGTTTCTCTGCACTGAACACCTATCGCTTGAAAATCTTCAATCTCCTTAGCAGTATCAATTAGCGCAGCGACACTTTTGAGCTTTCGGAAAAGTTGAGGAGCAATTTCTGCATCGAGTGTCACACCATTTACAAAATCCTCTGGACTATATTCACCCTGGGCTGCGCTCATTCTCTGCATCAAGCCCATGTGGAAAGAATACACTTCATCTGCTCCAAAATAATATGCACTTTGGGGATATAGATTCATTGGAATCCCATCGCCCTCCACTACCCACCAATCTCCATCAGTATCGGTTTTGACATTCCAGACGCGTACATCAACACCTAAATCATCGAAGTGTTGCTCTGTTTTTGCGCTCAATACTGTGCATTTCCCTTGAGATTGCCATTCTACATAGCTTTTCACATCTTCAAATGTTCGATTTCCCATTTTTGTTCCCCCTGGTACGGCTTTCATAGTAAATAGAATTTAACTATATTGTACCACTTGTTGTTTGACTATAAAAGCGCCGAAAAGCAGAAAACCCAAGCTACCAAGATGGATTTGATAGCCTAGATTTTCCGTTTTTGTATCTTCAATTATTCAAAGAGGTCATGGATTTTGTAAACAATCTCAATGCGGTTGTCGGGGAATACATACACCTTTTCAATCAGCAGATCGGTCAGCTCGGAAGTTAGCGCATCCGCTTCTGCAATCGAGTGAACGATCTCTTGTCGGCTGCTTTGGCGGGCCTGTTCTTCTCGCTTCAGCTTTGCCTGGGCGGTGACAGCAGCATAGGCATTTTTGACTTTCAGTATTTCTGCGTCATAAACTGCTTTCTCCGATTTATATGTGTCCAGCTCGATCTGCCCCAAGAGATACCGTTCAAAGAGAGCTTGCTTCTGGTCCTTCAGAGCTTCCAGCTGCTTCTCATACTCGGAGCATTTGGCAGCGGTAGCCTCCAGGTGAATGGTGCCGTCTTTATGTACGGGCAACAGGATTTCCAGCTGCTTTTTCAAAGTGAGGAGGACGGCTTCTTCCAGCCCAGCAACATCTGCCCGGACATCGCGGCAGCGGCTATTCACATCAGCGGTAGAATGGCGGCACATATAAAACGGTCTCTTTTGGGCGATGCGGGAGAGTGCATGATCGCAGCAGCCACAATAGACCTTGCCTTTTAGTGGGTACTCCCTGGTTTTCTTGGTCGGCAAGGAGAATCGGCGCTGCACAGCCTGCACCTTTTCAAATAGTTCTTTATCAACGATTGCCGGATGATGGTCTGGGATAATGAACCACTTGTCCCGGTCCTTCTTGCGGCTCCTTGTGCCGCCCACTTCAATGACTGCACGACGCCCGATGACATAGGAGCCGATATAGCGTTCGTCCTCCAGGATACGGAGAACCGTAGAACTGCTCCAGCGTCCACGGGAGCGGGAGACATCGTGGTACTGCTGCCCATGCGCTGCTTTGTATTCTCCGGGGGTCGGGATGCCTCGCTTAAAGAGTTCCCTGGTAACGGCTGCCGCTCCAATTCCGGTTGCGGCAAGTTGGAAAATAAGCTGTACCACAGCAGCGGTTTCCGGGTTCGGTTCCATTCTGCCATCGGCGCTTTTGCGATACCCGTAAGGGCAAACTTTGCTCTGGTATTCGCCGCGCTGCATTTTGGCATACTTGGCGCTTTTAGTCTTGATGGACATATCGCGGCTGTAATACTCGCTGATCAGATACTTGAAAGCTACATCCATACCGCCGGTATCGCCCTTGTGCTGATCGCTGTCAAAATCATCGTTGATGGAAATGAACCGGGTGTGAAACAGCGGGAACACACGCTCAATGAAATAGCCAGTCTCAATGCTGTTTCGTCCAAATCGGGAAAAGTCTTTTACGATGATGCAGTCAATCTTATTGGCCCGCACCATCTCAATCAGCTCCTGGACTTTGGGACGCTCAAAGTTTGTCCCGCTATACCCGTTGTCGATAAATTCAAGGATTTCTGCATGGGCGGACTCCGGCATGGAAGAAACAAATTCGTTCAGCGCAAGGTGCTGGTTTTCAATGCTCATACTGTCGTATTTATAATCCTCCAAGGAAAGGCGGATATAAAGGGCAATCACATATTTCTGCACTGGCTCAGCACCTCCTCACAATGTTCAAATTCACTCTGGAAACGGAAACAAACCGTAATCCGCTTTTCTCTTGAGACCTCTACACGGTCAATCAGGCGGTCAATCAGGGCTGCCGTCAGTTGGCGATCTTCCTTGATATGCTGTGCATCCTGGGACAGCATTTTATACTGTTCCAGCTGCCTGGCAATAATCGTAAGCCCTGCTTTCAGCCGCTCGATTTCCTCGCTGATCGCCTCGATTTTGGCTTCGTACTTCTCTTTGAAGGTAAAATACTCGTCTTTTGACAGATGGTTCTGAATCAGGCCCTCATACAATCCACGCTGATAGGTTCGCAGCTGTTGGATTTCCTGTTTCCGGCTGGCGATTTTAGCCTGTATGTTTTTCTGTTCCTCGGCTTCTTTGGAGAGGTTTTCCAGACCGAGAGAGTATTGCCCCAGCGTGGTATCAAGCTGTTCCTGTATCATATCGGCCAGGGCGTCCAGCAGCTCTTTTTCAAAGATAAACGCACCAGGACAAACACCCTTTTTGATACGGTTGTTGCTGATACAGTGATAGACATATACCTCCTGTGACTTTCTGCGGATGCATTTCTGTCGGTGAAGGCTGCGTCCGCAGTGGGCGCAGAAGATTTTGCCTCTCAAAAGATTAGGAGACCAGGAATGTATCTCCCTGTCTTTTGCCTGCTGTGCAGCCTGGTTCAATGCTTTCTGAACAGCGGCAAACAGCTCCCGGCTGATGATGGCTTCATGGGTGCCGCGTACCGTTGTCCATTCATCGGCGCTGGCTCTGACCTGCTTGTGGTCGATGATTTTAGATACCCCTTGCACCAGATCTCCGGTATAAACCTCTGCGCGGAGAATCTTGGAAACGGTGCGGGTTTGCCAATGCCCATTGCCCACCAAATTCTCATGGGTGATCTCTCCCAAGGTCCTCTTGTAGTGGCTGGGAGAGAGATACCCGGCCTCGTTCAATCGTACCGCTATGGTGTTTAATCCTGCGCCCTCGGCGGCCCATTGGAACATGGTTTTGACTACCTCGGCAGCCACCGGGTCAACGATCAGCTGGTGGCAGTCATCAGGAGCCTTCAAATATCCATAGGGTGTACGCGCACCAACATACTTGCCGTCTTTCATGGCCTGCCGCTGCTGGGCTTTGATTTTTCTGGCAATATCCATCGCATAGGCTTCGTTAATCATGTTCCGCAGCGGGATGATGATACCATCGTGGGCATTATCCGGGGAAGAAGAATCGTAGCGGTCATTTACGGCAATAAAGCGGACTTTCTGCATGGGAAAGTAACGCTCGATATAGTAGCCCGTGTCTATGACATTTCGCCCCAGGCGGGAGAGGTCCTTTACAATGACGCAGTTGATAAGACCCGCTTCAATATCGGAGAGCATCTGCTGGAAGCCGGGGCGGTGGAAGTTCGTACCCGTTGCGCCGTTGTCAATGTAGGTCTGTACCACAATAATCTCCGGGTTCTGCTCCAGATACCGGGCGATAATCAGCTGCTGGGTTTCAATAGAGGCGGTGTGAGTATGCTTATCCTCAACGGAAAGCCGCACATAAATTCCGGCACGGCAAGTTGTATCTATCTCCGGCGCAGGAAGCACCGCAGTTTCTTTTCTGCTTTTTCTTGCCACAAATTATCCCACCTTTCTTTGGCTTGTTTGCTCTGCCAGCTGGATCAGCTGAATTGCTTTCTGGTATTCATCCTGGTATGTGAACGTGATCTCCAGTTCCTTTTTCCCAATCACCTTGATACTCTGTATCATGTGGACCACGGCTTTGCGGTCCAGGGTCTCCATCGTGGAAAACTGCGTGAAATGGGAAATCCAACGGTTCCGTTCACTTCGATTTTCCAACACATCGGACAGTTTGTCTTTCAGAGCGCGGATCGCTTCTTTCGCATTTTCCGCAACCCTTGTGTATTTGGCTTTGTAGTCGGTGTATTCTTCTTTGTTGATTGTGCCGGTAACCAGGTTTTCATAAAGGCGGGCCTTAAACTCCAACGCCTGCGCCAACTGCCGCTCATTGGCTGCGATGTGGGAGGCATATTCATTCGCCAGCGCCTGGTTGATGCTGTTCTGATCAATACCGTCCAGAATGGCTTGCAGGCAGGTCACATTGTCAATGTAGCCTTTCAGACTGTCTTTGACACACTCCACCAGATCGCGCTCCTTGAGCATCACAGGATTGGTACAGCCATGCTTTTTCCCGGTGGGGCAGTAATAATAGTGGTATTCCTTGCCCTTGACCCGGTTCGTTTTCCGCGTCATGCGCGCTCCGCAGCAGCCGCAGATTAAGATGCCGGAGAACAAATACACGGTGTCTTTCTTTGGTGACGTGCGGGTATCCAGTCTGCGGATACGCTGAACAAGCTCGAAATCCTGCTTGGGGATCAGCGGCTCATGGGCGTCGGGAACGCGAATCCATTCAGAGGATGGCCGCTGCTCCATTTGCTTGATTTTGTAGTGTGGGGTGCCTTGCTTCCCCTGTACCAATGTGCCGATGTAGGTTTCATCCTGCAAAATACGAATAATCGTTGTAGCAGACCACTTGCAATCCTCTTTGTCGGCATAGCCGTGTTTGGCATAAGGAAAACCATTGTTTTTCTTATAGGCCAGGGGGGAGAGGATGCCCATTTCGTTCAGCACGGTGGCGATCCGCAGGGCGCTTGTCCCATCCAGACGCATACGAAAGATGTCCTGGACAACACGGGAGGCATACGGGTCAGGTACAAGCAGGTTTTTGTTTTCCTCGGATTTCATATAGCCATAAACGGGAAAGGCTCCAACAAAATCTCCGTTACGCCGCTTTATATCCAAAGAGGTACGGGTCTTGATGGAAATGTCCCGGCAGTAGGCTTCGTTCATAATGTTCTTGACGGATACGGTCAGATCGTCACCGCTGCCTTCATGGGCGGTGTCGATGTTATCCGTGATGGCAATAAAGCGGACCCCATAAGTGGGGAACACCCGACGCAGGTAGCGTCCGGTTTCGATGTACTCTCGTCCCAGGCGGGAGAGGTCCTTTACAATGACGCAGTTGATCTTGCCATCGGTGATGTCCTGCATCATTTCCTTAAACGCCGGACGGTCAAAAATGATACCGCTGTAACCATCGTCGATTTTTTCGGATACGATTTGGATGTCCGGGTTTCGTTCAATGAAGTTCTCAATCAGCTTCCGCTGGTTGGTAACGCTGTCGCTCTCGCTGGAGCGATCATCTGTGTAAGACAGACGAATGTAAGCTGTCGCCTGATATTTTGGCATGAAAAAGCACTCCTTTCCTCCCGGAAGCTCCCGCAAGAAAAGAGTGGATTTCGAGGTTTTCAGTTTTCATCCTTTTCCATACACATCGTAGCACGCTTTTGGAAAAAGAGCGAGGATGTCGATTACCTTAAAATCCCTTGCAGGCATTCCTCCAATGTGACCCCGTTATTGGCAAAAGAAGCATTTACCACAAAATCGCCGCAGCGGAACCACGACTTTCTGCGGCGGAGCGCCGCGCTTGTCGAACTCCG